>JGI25156J39149_1001115_pt1 | contig 12186 bp, 11 predicted proteins | sample AraplaCL_Col_mMS_FD_39149 | JGI IMG/M metagenome (IMG submission 39149)
TGTGGCTGCTGGCGGTCCCGGCCGAGGCGGGGCTGGCGGTGACCATCGCGGCCAGCGCCAGTCCGCAAGCCAGCACGCTGGCGCCAAACAATCCGCGAAGAAGCAAGCTTTCGACGTTCATGGNGGNAGTTCCTAAAAGATTCCCGGGAAAGTGTCAGATCGAAGCGCGCACGCAGATCATGTCGTCGACCAGCGGNAGTACGCAGCTGGAAGGTGCCGCTGCCAGCAACGAGGCGATGGACGTATTGGCCGCCAACTGCATCGGCCCCGGCTTGCTGATCACCATCGCCGCCAGGATCAGGCCGCAGACCAGCATGCATGCCACGAACAGGCTGCGCAGGATGACTGTTTCGAATTTCATGTCCGCATCTCCGACTCATCAGGGGGAAGTTCCTTGTCCTTGAATCAGCAATCCGTGTGCCAAGCCGGTCTGCGAACGCAACACCCTGATACAAAGGATATTTTCGTCCATCGAGCGGGCCGGCGTGGCTGTCCGCGGACACCGGACAGCGGGGATCGGACACTGTCCGGGTGATGCCCGCCGCCGCTGCGCTAAGCCGGCGTTAGGCGACAATCAACGGCGACGCGCTACGATGTTCGGCGGACGGACGTTTCCACTCGCTTCGACGGAGTTACCTATGCGCAAGTCTCTGCTGCTGCTCGCACCGCTCGTGTTGCTCGGCGGCTGTACCTGGGGCATCAACCCGGATCCAGGTTCGAACAGCGTCCGCACGGTGTGGACGGGCGATGTGACCGGCTGCCGCGATCTGGGCAAGATCACCGTGTCGGTGATGAGCCGCGTGGGGCCGTTCGATCGCAACGACATCAAGGTGCGCGACGAATTNCAGGTGCAAGCGCGCAATAGTGCGTTGGGCATGCATGCAGACACGATCAAGCCGCTGGGNGATCCGGTCGAGGGTTCACAAGCATGGGAGGCTTATGCATGCGGCANCCGCCAGGTCGGCCCCCGTTACTCGCCGGCTCNTGGGCAGAACCCGGGCAATCCNTCGTCGGTGCAGCCACCGCCGCAGCAGGGTGGCGGCTTCCAGACCTATCCTGCCAAGGGCGGTTGATGGTATTCGTTCGGAGGCGGCCTGTGCATCNGGCCGCGTTTTGCGACGGTCAGCGGCCCGCCTCGGCGNTGCCGTCGTAGTGCGAGGCAGGTTCGGGCAGCTCGACATCGCACCAGACCTGGATTTCCGAACGCAGCAGGGATAATTCCAGCGGTTTCTTCAGCAGTCCATCCATGCCGCATTCGATGCATGCCATCTTGTGGGCGGCATCGGTGGACGCGGACAGCGCCAGGATCGGTGTGTGCCGACCGCTCTTTTCGCGCGCGCGCAAGCTGCGCGTCACCTCGTAGCCGCTCATGTCCGGCAGGCCGCAATCCATCAGGATCAGGTCGAAGGGTTTGCTATCGAACATGCGCAGTGCCGTCCCGCCATCCGGGCACGCGGTGACCAGGCAGCCGATGCTGCGCAGTTGCTGTTCGAACACGAAGCGGATCGCAGGATGGTCCTCCACCAGCAGCACGGAGACAGCCTTGGTCTTGCCCGATTTGTCCCACTGGCCGGGACGGCTTTCCGCGGCGGGTGCTTCCGCCGCCGGCACGAGTTGTACCGGAATGCAGAACGAGATGGTGGTGCCTACGTTCACTTCGCTGTGCAGCGTGATGGTGCCACCCATCAGCTCGATCAGCTGCCGGCTGATGCTCAGGCCAAGCCCGGTTCCGCCATAGCGGCGCGCTATCGTGCTGTCCGCTTGCACGTAGGCGTGAAAGAGCCGGGTGTGTTGTTCAGGCGGAATGCCGATGCCGGTGTCGCAAACGCTTACGGAGAGTTGGCCAGACGTGGCGTCGCTGCCGGGCCGATTCAGTGCGATGTCGAGCGTCACGCTGCCGTGATTGGTGAATTTGATCGCATTGGTCAGCAGATTGATCACTACTTGCTGGATGCGGGTGGCATCCAACAGCAGGTGTGTGTCGTCCGGAGCGTCGATGTTGAGATTGAGCTGCAGGCCTTTTTCGTCAACGCGGTGCCTGACGATTTGCACCATGTCATGCACCAGCTTGCGAACATCGGTGGGCGTGTAGTCCAGCGTCAGGCCATCCGCTTCGAGCTTGGAAAGGTCCAGNACGTCNTCGACCAGCCTGAGCAGTGCATCGGCGGCGGAGCTNGAGGTGAGCAGCAACTCCCGCTGGTTCTTGTTGAGGCGCGTGAGCCTGAGCAGTTCGACCGAAGACAGCACGGCGCTCAGCGGAACGCGGATTTCATGGCTCATCACCGCCAGGAACATCGCCTTCTCCTTTTCGCTGTGCTCGGCGCGCCGGCGGTCCTTGCGTGCACGGCCATAGAGGTAGACGAGGGCTACCAACAACATGAGCGCAGCCGTGATTTCCAGCGCATGGAAGCGGTAATGCACGCGCCAGGAGGTGACCCCGTAGTCGGAGTCCTCCATCCACTTCGCCATCATCTCATCGGTCTGCTTGGCGGTCAGTGAAGCCAGCGACTTGTCGATGATCGACGCCAGCATGGGATCGTCCGCGCGTACGCCCATGCGAAAGCTCAAAACCATGTCGCTGATCGCACCGGACACATGCAGGTTGCTGAAGTACGTCTTCCGCCAGAGCGGCAGCAAGGCCGTGTCCACGTCCATCGCGGCGTCGGCCATGCCGCTGGAGACGGCATCCAGTTCGTCCTGCGCATCGGTGACGGGGACCAGCGTGATGGCCGGAAACTGGTTCTTCAACAGCTGGTGAAGGAGACTGTCACGACGAACCGCTACGTGCAGGCCTTCCAATTCACTCAGCCGAAAGATATTGGCGGTGGAGGCGCGCGTCATGATGACGGCGGTTCCCACGAAGTAGGGGCGGGTCGTCAGCAGGGCATCATCGGGTGCGCTGCCATCCTGGAGCGTGGGCGCGACCGGCAGCAGGTCCAGCTCGTTGCGCTGCAAGGCCAGCCTGGCTTCGCGGATGTTCGCGACATGGACAGGTTCGAACGTCAGGTCGCTCGGTTCGGCAATGGCGCGCAGGTACTCCATGGCCACGCCGGCAGGCTGACCCCCCTTCATATGTATGAAAGGGCGGCCGCCTGGGTACACGGCAAAGCGGACGACCGGATTGGCCTGGATCCAGGCTTTTTCCTGCGGCGTGTAGCGTTCGACGGTTTTTTGGGCAACAGCCAACGATGGCCACGGCAACCAACATGCCGACAGCCAGCATGCCAGGCAAAGCGAGCGAATTTGGCTGCGAAGGATGGGCATGGCCGCGGAAAGGAGAGTGCAGGAGGCTGCTGGCGAGCCTGAAAAGTATCGATGCGCACTGTCCGCGTGTACCTAGTAGATGTACGAAATGTCTTTCGTGAAGACAGCAACGCCAGCATCGGTTTTTGCTATCTTGTCTGCCGCGTACGGCAGCGTGATTCCGCTCCGTATGGCAGGTTCAGTTGGGGGAGNGAAGCNATAAGGACGTTGTTGTTCGCGCCTGGAAGGCAGAACGGCATGCACAGCTTTGCGCTCTACTTGCGGCATGCCGCTATCGCCGGTGTACTTTCAGGCCGTTGAATAGCCGCTTGCATCACAAGGAGTAGGGAATGTCGGACCCAATGGGAGNGCGCTTGCGCGTGATGCTGCTCGATGACCACGAAGTGATCCGTCGTGGCCTGGAACTACTGCTCAAACAGGAATATGCGATCGATGTGGTAGGCAGCTTCCGCACCAGTCGTGAACTGTTCGCGGCGCTCAAGGACACCCGTGCGGATGTGGTAGTCGCCGACTACGCGCTGGGGCCGTCGGATGTCGACGGCTTGAATCTGATCCGTGCCCTGAAGATTCGTTTTCCGCACGAGCGGATCCTGGTGATGTCATCCCATCACAATCCCGCCACGGTCGCTTTGGCGATAAGGGCGGGCGCGCATGGCTTCGTCGGCAAGGGCCAGGACCAGGCCGACCTGATGCTGGCCATACGCGCGGTCGCCTCCGGCCGCACCTATCTCAGTCGTGACCTGGCTGCCGCCATCGGCTCGACTGCGCAATCCGGCGAAGAAGCGGGGGACGAACTGCTTGGCTATTCCAAGCTTTCTCCGCGCGAGCGGGAAGTATTGCGCTGCGTGCTNGACGGCATGTCCGTCACGGAAATTGCNGCGAAGTTTTCCCGCGGCATCACCACCATCAGCGCGCAGAAGAATTCCGCCTTCCGCAAACTGGGCATCCGGACCAATAACGAGCTGTTCAAGATCAGGCATCTGCTGGACAAGCCATGAACCCGCGCAAGGCCATGGCTGGCCGATGGGTTGGCCTGCTCGCATTCATGTGTTCGTGGACGCTGGCTGCGGCGGACGACGGTACACCGACAGTCCGATCCGTGCTGCGCGACTACNCGTGGGAAATCGCTTCGTTCGCGCTCGGCGTTGCCTTGCTGGCTTTNTTTGCCTGGCGCGCCTGGGTCGCCAGAAAAAATGCAATGCATAGCGAAAAGCTGAAGTCGCGNTTGCTGTCGGTGATGAGCCATGAAATCCGCCCCTCCATNCATGCGATTCTCGGTTCCATCAATATGCTGCAGCGGACGCCGCTCAGCGAACATCANCAACGCCTCGCGCATGCGGCGTCCACGGCAGCGGAAGCTCTGTTGCGGCGCGTGGACGGCGTGCTGGACCTCTCCAAACNGGAGCGGCTTCCCACCGATGGGGTTGTCGCCCCACCCGCAGCGACCGANGTGCCTGTTGCTTCGATCACCGGCGATGCCCTGATGGGCACACCGCCACGCGTCCTGGTNGTGGAAGATCATCCGCAGAGCCGTTTCATCCTGCTGGAGCAGCTCAAGAGGCTGGGCGTCGAGCCGGTGGGCCTGTCCGATGGCGCCGCGGCGGTGGCGGAAGCCGCGCGCCAGCGCCCGGCCTTGATCCTGATGGATTGCCACATGCCAGAGATGGACGGCTACGAAGCCACCCGGCGCATCCGGCAGCGCGAGGCCGAGCAAGGACTGCCCCACGTACCCATCATTGCCGTCTCGTCCGCTTCGGATGCCCGGCATCTGGAAATGTGCGTGGANAGCGGCATGGATGGCGTGCTGAAAAAGCCGCTGCGCCTGGAAGANCTGCAAGCCATCCTGCAGGTGTGGCTGGAGCAGGCGCCCCACCCGGCCGATGAAGCTGCCGCCGCGCGCGAGGAATCTTCCGGCATCGACCTGCGCGCGCTGTATCAGACGTCCATGACCGAAGACATCCTCGCTATCGAACAGGCCATCCAGCGCAGGCAAGGCGAGGAGACCGCGCACTTCGCGCATCGCATCAAGGGCGCGGCGCTCATGCTGGACGCGCAGGAGATGGCCGATGCGGCCGACCGGCTCGAACAGGCCGCAAGAAACGCAACCGCCGCCNGGGCCGAACAGATGGAAGCCATGTTGCAGGCACTGAAACAAGCGATGGCACGCTACTTCGAGCCGATCGACAGCGCACACTGATGCGTGCCGTGAGCATCCGGCCTGCAAGTGTTTTCAAATTATTCCTATCCTCTGTCGGCCTAGGTACGGCAACACTGCCAGAAATTACGCAAAGTTGCGTCGTTGCCGCCCAAGCATGTGCCCAAACCCCACTCATCCCGGTCCGTTTGCCTGCTCCGAAGAAGTCCGCAAGATCTTCGTCAGCAGTTGCGAAGCCGATTTGCGCGCCATCCTGGGCGCCTGGCGTGCGCAGGATAAAAACGAGCTGCTGACGCGGCTGCATGCCTTGAAGGGTGCGCTCATCGTATTTGGGGAAGGGCATGCCGCGGCGCTCTGCGAATGTCTTGAGGAAGATCTGCGCAACCTGGCCACCGCCGCTTGCGAAGGCGCCCTGCTTCAGCTCGATCGCGCCATGCGCCGCCTGATCGACAGCTACCGGTAACAGCCTATGCTGCGAATACGCCATGCAGATACACCTGCATGGCGTATTGCATTTGCGCCAGCGCGGCCTGGCGCCCGGACATGCCGGGCTCCCCCTGGATGGCTGCCGCACTTTTCATCATCTGCTGCACGACGACGGCGGCGGCATGGATTTCCGCCTCCGAACGGTGGGATGCACGGCGCGCCAGCAAGGCTTGTATCTCGGCGCGAATGCGGCGGCGAATGCTCAAGCCGTCGGCCGCAGGCGTCGGCACGGATTCCACCAGCGGCAGGAATGCAGGGTGGCGCTTGCGGAAAGCGACAAGAAAAGCACACAAGCGCTCGGCCCACTCTTCGGTGGTCCAGCGCCGCGACGGCTCCGCCAAACTTGCCAGTTCGGTGCAGGCGGCCTGCGCGTATTGCGCCAGCAACGCATTGGCCAGCGCTTCCTTGGTAGGAAAGAACTGATACAGCGAACCGATCGCCGCACCCGCCCGCGCCGCCACTTCCGTCATGGTGGTGCCTTCGTAGCCCTTTTCGAGGAAGCAGGCGCCGGCCGCTTCCAGTAATGCGGCGACCCGTTCGTGGCCGCGCTGGCGTTGCGGCTGGCGGCGCGGCCCGATTGATTTATGTGAGGACATCCTCATAAACTCCAAAGTGAGGATATCCTCACCTTTTATCTTTGTATGTTGGAGATTGCCGTGGAAAAGCTCGATCCGCGCCGTACGGCGCTGGTTCTTATCGACCTGCAAAAGGGTATCGTACCGCTCGCCGGCGGCCCCTATACCGGCGCCGAAGTGCTGGAAAAAGCTGGCGTGCTGGTTCGCCGCTTCCATGAGCTGGGATCGCCTGTGGTGCTGGTGCGCGTCGGCTGGTCCGCCGATGGCGGCGATGCCTTGCGCCAGCCTGTCGATCAGCCGCCGCCGGCCAGGAATTTTCCGTCTGACTGGTGGGACTTCCCCGCCGAACTCGGCGCGGCCGACAGCGACATCCATGTCACCAAACGCCAATGGGGCGCCTTCTACGGCACCGAGCTGGAATTGCAATTGCGCCGCCGCGGTATCGAGCACATCGTGCTTGGCGGCATTTCCACCAGCATTGGCGTGGAATCCACCGCGCGCAATGCATGGGAACTGGGTTTCGGCATCGTGTTCGCCGAAGACGCGATGAGCGCAGCCAGCGGCGAACAGCATGCTTTCGCCACCAGGAACATCTTCCCCCGGCTGGGCCGGATCCGCTCGACCGCGCAGGTTCTGGACATGCTCGGCTGATCGTCCGCCGCAAGCGCGTCGTGCCAACAGGGCATAGGGATGTGCCCCATGTTTAGCGGCAACGAAAGCCGAAGCATCCCGCCGCACACCATCTCTGCACGCGCAAGCCACAAGCTCTTCACGCGCCCCGGCTGCCACGTCCTCTCCCTGATGCTGCATCGCCGCGCCATGCCGGCCTTCCCCGCGCCGGCCCTTCTGACGCCAAACGCCAGCTTTTCCGCGCGCTAAGTCGCGCCGCCGATTTTTGCGGCGCAGCGCAACGTGTCCGGGCTTTGCCTTTACAAGCGGCCATGAAAACCTTTACAAGCATCCATGAAAACGTTTACGTTTGCGCCGCCGTTAGGATGTACGGACATCCACTACGCAAGGGGACGCTTCGATGACGACCAAGAACGCAACCATCAAGGACGTGGCGCGCGAGGCGAAAGTCTCGGTCGCTTCGGTGTCGCGCGTACTCAACGGCCTGGGCGGCGTGACACCCGCAACGCAGAAAATCGTGCGCGAAGTCGCCGCGCGCCTGCAGTACGTGCCGGACAGTGCGGCGCGCAGCCTGATCACCGGGCGCACGCACACCATCGGCGCCGTGCTGCCGGACCTGTATGGCGAATTCTTCTCGGAACTGATCCGCGGCATCGACCTGGCCGCGCGCGCGCGCGGCCTGCACCTGCTGGTATCCAGTTCGCACGATGGTGTGGAGGATGCCGCCGCGGCGGTGCGCGCCATGCGCGGCCGCGTCGACGGCATGCTGATTCTTTCCGAATACGTCGATGCCGCCTTCCTGGCGGAAAACCTGCCCGAGAAATTGCCGGCCGTGCTGCTGGACAGTCCGGTAAAAAGCACGCGCTATCCCGTGCTCAATATCGACAACCGCGCCGGCGCCATCGCCATGGTGCGGCATCTGGCCGAAGCCGGGCACCAGCACATCGCCTTCATCAGCGGGCCCAAGACCAACTTCGACGCACAGCAGCGCGAGAAAGGCTACCGCGCCGCCATGGCCAAGCATGCGCCGGGCGCAGCCTTGACCGTGGTCGACGGCGATTTCACCGAAGAATCGGGCTACCGTGCCGGGCGCGAACTGCTGAGCAGGAAACCACGCCCGCAAGCCGTGTTCGCCGCCAACGACATGATGGCCATCGGCTGCCTCTACGCATTCAAGGAAGCCGGCGTCGAGGTGCCGGGCGACATCGCCCTGGCCGGTTTCGACGACATCCTGATTGCGCGCTACGTCACGCCGCCCTTGAGCACGGTGCAAGTGCGCATCGCCGACCTGGGCCGTATCGCGCTGGAGCGCCTGGCGGCCCTGCTCCATCCGACCGACAAGACGCCCGCATCGGTCGACACGCTGGGATGCGACATCGTCATCCGCGAATCCTGCGGAGGAAAGGNGCGCGCCGCTGCCGTACCGCGCAAGCCCCGCAAATCACCAAGGCCATTACCAACATAACGAAACCCGCAACACATGCGGGAAGGGGAGAGCCATGCATGCCGTATCGAAGTCCAGGAAACTGATGTTGGCGCGATGGATCGCTGCATCGATCGCCGCCGCAGCCTTGCCGACGATGTCGTTCGCCCAAAGCTCGGATGCCAACCTGCGCGGTACGGCTGCGCCCAATACCACCGTGTCGGCGAAAAACGTTGCCACGGGCTACACGCGTACCACCACCTCGGGCAAGGACGGCAGCTATGCCCTGGTAAGCCTGCCGCCCGGCACGTATCGGGTGGATGCCGGCCCCGGCACCGAGCACACCGTCACGCTCAGCGTGGCCTCCACTTCCACNCTCAACCTGGTCGCCGCCGCGCCCGCCGCGAATGCGAAGAATCTCGGCGGCGTCACCGTGACCGCCACCACGTTGCCGGAGATGACCACCTCGGAAGTGGGCACCACCATCTCGCAGCGTGAGATCGTTACGGTGCCGCAGATCACGCGCAACTTCCTGGAGTTTGCCGACACCGTGCCGGGCATGGTGTTCACCGTGCAGCAGAACGGTCAGACCAGCCTGCAATCCGGGGGGCAGGCGCCGGATGCCATCAATGTCTACATCGACGGTGTCGGTCAAAAGAATTATGTGGAGAACGGCGGCATCACCGGTCAGAACAGCACCCAGGGCAATCCGTTCCCGCAATTGGCCATCGGCGAATACAAGGTCGTCACCTCCAACTACAAAGCCGAGTACGACCAGATCTCCAGCGCCGCAGTGATCGCGGAAACCAAATCCGGCACCAATGAATTCCATGGTGAAGTGTTTGGCGATTGGACAGACACACGCTTGCGCGCGATGAACCCCAACGAGATCTTCGCGGGCAAGAAGCAACCTTCGCACGACAAAGAATACGGATTCTCGCTCGGCGGCCCGATCATCANGGACAAAGCGCATTTCTTCGTCACGTACGAAGGCAAGGAATACGACACGCCNATCGCGGTGGTGCCAAGTGCACCTTCTTCNTCGTTGCTGCAGACCTCAGACTTGCCAGCCAGTGCGCAGGCGCAACTGGGCCCCTCCGGCCTGCCGTTCAAGGAANACCTTTGGTTTGCCAAATTTGATTACGAGCCGACCAATCGCGATCGCATCGAAGTAAGCGGCAAATATCGCAGTGAAACGGCCATTTCCGGTACTGGCATTGGCGTGGCCGCATCCTCGGCGTTGAACACGATCAACTACGACCGCCGCTTCGACATCCGCTGGGATCACAGCGCGGACGCCTGGTTCAACCGCTTGCAGCTCACCTACGAAAATGCCTTCATCAAGCCGACCGCCGTCAACATCGGCAACGGTGCTGCCTACACGGATTTCAGTAACCAGAATACGACGCTTCTGACCACCGACGCCGCCGACCCGCGCGGCACGCAGAACAAGGGCCAGAAAGGGCCGGCGATTCAAGACGANTTCACGCTCAACGATCTGCAATGGCACGGTGACCACGTCGTCAAGATGGGCGTGAAATACAAGCTGATCCAACTCGTAGCGCAGGATGCTGGCGAATTCAATCCACAGTTCTCCTACGACGTAACACCCAACGGCACCTTGCCGGTGCCGTGGCAGGTGTTGTTTCCCATCTCGCTGCCAGGCTTAAGTCCCATAGTAAGAACCAACGACAAGCAGATCGGCACCTACATTCAGGACGACTGGACGGTGGACGAGCACCTCACTTTGAACCTGGGGATACGCTGGGATTACGACGAAACGCCGTCATACCTTAATTTCGTCACCCCACAATCGGTCGTGACTGCGCTGAAATCGCAAAATACAAACGCCGACGCGCCGCCCGGCATGACCTATGCGCAATCGCTGGCGCTGGGCGGTGTCAACGTCAACGACTACATCAGCAATGGCCACAACCGTCATCCGCAGACCAATCAATTCCAGCCGCGCTTCGGTTTCTCCTACGACATCAACGGCGATCAGCAGCATGTGATTCACGGTGGCGCAGGGCGTTCCTACGACCGCACCATCTACGAGTTCCTGCAGCTGGAGCAAACCAAGCTGGCCTTGGACGAAGCGACCATTACGTTCCCCAATCAATATCATCAGTGCACGCCCAGCCCGAGTTGCATTCCATGGAATCCGGCGTATCTCGGCGGCATCGGGGTGCTGCAGGGGNTGCTCACCGGNACTACCGCCGGCCGCGAGGTTGACCTGATCAACAACAACCTCAAGACACCTCACTCCGACCAGATCAGCATCGGCATGCGCAATCAGATCGGCGACTGGATCACCGACGTGACCTGGGCACAAGTGAATCGCTTCAATGGCACGGTGTTCACGCTCGGCAATCGTTATGCGAATGGCCAGTTCTACCAGCAAGGCAATGCNGCTTTTGGCGAGAGCATTCCAGGCTTCGGCAGCTTGATCATCGGCAACAATGGCGTTACCCAGAAGACGCAACAAGTACTGGTGTCGGCGGAGAAACCTTATACGCCCGAATCGCACTGGGGTCTCACGATCGCCTATACGTATTCCAAGGCCAAGCAAAACAACGACAGCCAGGATCCAGCCGATCAATACGCGTTCGACGAGCCGACCATCCGGGACTATCCATTCATCACGTCGGCCGTGGCAAAACATCGCCTGGTCGTTTCCGGTTCGAATGATCTGCCATGGGGGCTGCTGTTTGGCTACAAGCTCACGCTGGCCACGCCGATTCCCTCGCTGGGCCTGGCCTGCATCAATTTCAACACACCCAGTACCTGTCTTCCCGTCTCATTTACGCCACCGGGTTCGCGCTTCCTGAGCGGGCCGATCTTCGGCTATCGCTCGATCGACTTTCAGATCACCAAAAATTTCAAGATCTACGGCAACGTGGGTGGCTATGCGCGTTTCGATCTGCTCAACGCCTTCAATTGGAACAACTACGACGGCTACCTAACCCCCTATGGAGCGGACGGTGTGTTCAGCAGCAGGCCGGTGACCTACGACCCGCACGGCAACATCCTGGGTACGCAGCGCGAGCTGAAGCTGACATTAGGTATCAAGTTTTAGCAGCGACACGCCACGAGTTTCAGCGTTACGCAATCCAAGGACGGATCTGCGGCGAATCCCGGCACGGTAACCCCTCTCCGTGCCGGGGTTCGCCAATTTTTCTGTGCGGAATACTTGCTTTAAAGTTCCCCTATATGACATCTCCATTCGTCCGCAAGGCTGTGCTGAAAGCTCTTCTTGCCGCACTGGTGTTCTGCGGAGGTGCTGCGCAGCCCGCGTCGGCGCGAACAGGCAACTACACCTACGAAAGCCTGTCCAGGGCGCAGCAGGCCATGCTGGGCGATGTGGAGCAGCGCACTTTTCAGTGGTTTTGGGATAGCGCCAACCCTANCAACGGGCTGATCCCGGATCACTATCCCGGCCCGTCTTTTTCCAGCATTGCATCCGTCGGGTTCGGCCTGACCGCCTATGGTGTTGGTGTCGAGCGCGGCTACATCACGCGCGAGCAAGCGGTGAATCGCACCTTGATCACCTTGCGTTTCTTCGCGAATGCGCCGCAAAACGACAGCGAGGACGATGCATCCGGCTATCACGGTTTCTTCTACCACTTCCTCGACATGCGTACCGGCAAGCGGTT
>JGI25156J39149_1001122_pt1 | contig 12125 bp, 8 predicted proteins | sample AraplaCL_Col_mMS_FD_39149 | JGI IMG/M metagenome (IMG submission 39149)
AAGCGGTTGATTTGCGATTTTTGATTAACGATTCATCATCACAGCTGAAGGAAGAACTATGCCCACCTCAGATATCAAAGCGACCCTGTCGTTTTCCGACGGTACGCCATCCCTGGATTTTCCCGTCTACAAGGGCACGATCGGTCCGGATGTCATCGACATCCGCAAACTGTACGGCGCCACTGGCAAGTTCACTTACGACCCGGGCTTCATGTCGACAGCGGCATGTAATTCGTCGATCACCTACATCGACGGCGACAAGGGCGAGCTGCTGTACCGCGGTTATCCGATCGAGCAACTGGCCGTCAATTGCGACTTCCTGGAGACCTGCTACCTGCTGCTGCACGGCGAGCTGCCGACGGCAGATCAGAAGTCCGAGTTCGTCGAGACCGTGACCAAGCACACCATGGTTCACGAGCAAATGAACTTCTTCTTCCGCGGTTTCCGTCGCGATGCACACCCGATGGCCGTGTTGACCGGTTCGGTCGGCGCCTTGTCGGCGTTCTACCATGACTCGCTGGACATCAGCAATCCTGTGCATCGCGACGTGTCCGCGATTCGCATGATCGCCAAGTTGCCGACGCTGGTCGCCATGGCATACAAGTACAACATCGGCCAACCGTTCGTGTATCCGCGCAACGACTTGTCGTACAGCGCCAATTTCATGCGCATGATGTTCGCGAACCCATGCGAAGAGTACAAGGTCAATGAAGTGCTGGTGCGCGCGCTGGACCGTATCCTGATCCTGCACGCCGACCACGAACAAAATGCATCGACTTCGACCGTGCGTCTGGCCGGCTCGTCGGGCGCCAATCCGTTTGCCTGTATCGCTGCCGGTATCGCCTGCCTGTGGGGGCCTGCTCACGGCGGCGCCAACGAGGCGGCACTGACCATGCTGGAAAGCATCGGTTCGGTCGACAAGATTCCTGAGTTCATCAAGCAAGTCAAGGATAAGAACTCCGGCGTCAAGCTGATGGGCTTCGGTCACCGTGTCTACAAGAACTACGATCCACGCGCCAAGCTGATGCGCGAAACCTGCTACGAAGTCCTGAATGAACTGGGCCTGCATGACGACCCATTGTTCAAACTGGCCATGGAGTTGGAAAAGATCGCGCTGGAAGACGACTACTTCGTGTCGCGCAAGCTGTACCCGAACGTCGACTTCTACTCCGGCATCGTGCAACGCGCGCTGGGTATTCCGACGTCGATGTTCACCTGCATCTTTGCGATGGCGCGTACCGTCGGCTGGATCGCTCAATGGAACGAAATGATCTCCGATCCGGAACAAAAGATCGGTCGTCCGCGTCAGTTGTTCGTCGGTTCCGCAAAACGCGACGTTCCTGCCATCGACAAGCGTTAATCGATGCTGCCGATGGCCGGTCCGGAAGGGCTTGTCATCGGGCTGTCATCAAATCTTCGTTAGTTGCCCGGCGGCCATGGCTGCGTCATGCCGCCGCTTGCAACAAATAACGGAAATAAAAAAGCGAATCTTCAGGATTCGCTTTTTTATTGGAAATAAGGATATATAATTCGGGCTATGCTGGCTGGATAACTCAAAAAAGTTCAGGTAGACATGGTCCTTCCCCACAACTTGATGTGCAATCCGCTAATCGGTCAGGCCGTGTCGCGGAAGGTTAGATTAACCCGCTAATCTCGCGAAACGCGAAGAAAGGTGAGCAAGATATGACACAGCTCTACGAGCAATACAATCTCAATTCCTACCTCTTTGGTGGAAATGCGCCGTACCTGGAAGAACTGTACGAGGCGTACCTCAACAATCCCGGATCCGTACCAGACAATTGGCGTGCTTATTTCGACGCGGTGCAACACGTGCCTGCAGTTGACGGCTCCAATCGTCCTGACGTCGCCCATGCACCGGTGATCGCCTCGTTTGCCGAGCGCGCCAAGCAAGGTCCGATTCGCACCGTCGTCGCCTCCTCCGATACCGAAATGGGTCGCAAGCGCGTCGCTGCGACACAACTGATCGCCGGCTATCGCGATATGGGTTCGCGTTACGCCAACCTGGATCCGCTGCAACGCCAGGAGCGTCCAACGATTCCGGAACTGGAGCCAAGTTTCTACGGCTTCAGCGATTCCGATATGGACATCGTGTTCAATATCAGCAATACCTACTTCGGTGGCGAAACCGCGTCCCTGCGCGATCTGCTGCAATCGCTGCGCGACACCTACTGCCGTTCGATCGGTGCTGAATTCACCTATATCAGCGACCCGGCCGAAGTACGCTGGATCGAGGAACGCCTGGAGCCGACACGCGCGCTGCCGCAGTTCTCCGCTGAAAAGAAAAAGCACATCCTCGACCGCCTGACCGCGGCCGAAGGCCTGGAGCGCTACCTCCACACCAAATACGTCGGCCAAAAGCGTTTCTCGCTGGAAGGCGGCGAAAGCTTCATCGCCTCCCTGGATGAAACCATCCAGCGCGCCGGTGAAAAGGGTGTCCAGGAAATCGTTATCGGCATGGCCCACCGCGGTCGTCTGAACGTCCTGGTCAACACACTGGGCAAGACTCCGCAAGAACTGTTCTCCGAGTTCGAAGGTCATCACGCCGACGACCTGCCGGCCGGCGACGTCAAGTATCACCAAGGTTTCTCGTCCGATATCAGCACCCCGGGCGGCCCGGTCCACCTGTCGCTGGCGTTCAACCCGTCCCACCTGGAAATCGTCAATCCTGTGGTCGAAGGTTCGGTCAAGGCGCGCATGGATCGCCGCGGCGACAAGGACGGCTCGCAAGTACTGCCTATCCTGGTGCACGGCGATGCCGCGTTCGCAGGCCAGGGCGTCGTCATGGAAACGCTGAATCTGGCGCAGACTCGCGGTTACGGCACCGGCGGCACCGTGCATATCGTGATCAACAACCAGATCGGCTTCACCACCTCCGATCCGCGCGACTCCCGTTCGACGCTGTATTGCTCGGACGTGGTCAAGATGATCGAAGCGCCCGTGCTGCACGTCAACGGCGACGATCCTGAAGCCGTCGTGTTCGCAACACAGATCGCGGTCGACTATCGCATGCAGTTCAAGAAGGACATCGTCGTCGACATCATCTGCTTCCGCAAGCTGGGTCACAACGAACAAGATACGCCGGCGCTGACGCAGCCGCTGATGTACAAGAAGATCGCGCAACATCCCGGCACACGCAAGCTGTACGCGGAACGCCTGGCCGCGCAAGGCACGATCCCTGCAGATGGCGGCGACGCGATGGTCAAGGCCTATCGCGACGCGATGGACGCCGGCAAGCACACTGTCGATCCGGTCATCACCAACTTCAAGAGCAAGTATGCCGTCGACTGGCTGCCGTTCCTGAACCGCAAGTGGACCGACGCTGCCGACACCGCAGTGCCGCTGGCGGAACTGAAGCGCCTGGCAACGCGCATCACCACCATCCCGGAAGGCTTCAAGCCGCACGCGCTGGTCGAGAAGGTCATCAACGATCGCGCTGCAATGGGTCGCGGCGATCTGAACCTGGACTGGGGCATGGGCGAACACCTGGCCTACGCTTCGCTGGTTGCGTCCGGTTACGCCGTGCGCCTGACCGGCCAGGATGCCGGTCGCGGTACTTTCGTTCACCGTCACGCCGTCTTGCACGATCAAAACCGTGAACGTTGGGATGCAGGCACCTACATTCCTCTGCAAAACGTCGCAGAGAACCAGGCTCCGTATACCGTGATCGACTCGGTTCTGTCCGAAGAAGCGGTGCTGGGCTTTGAATACGGTTACTCGACTGCCGAGCCAAACACGCTGACCATCTGGGAAGCCCAGTTCGGCGATTTCGCCAACGGCGCTCAGGTCGTCATGGACCAATTCATCAGCTCCGGCGAAGTGAAGTGGGGCCGTGCTTCCGGTCTGGTGCAAATGCTGCCGCACGGTTACGAAGGCCAGGGGCCGGAACACTCGTCGGCACGTCTGGAACGTTACCTCCAGCTGTGCGCCGACAACAACATGCAAGTCGTTCAGCCGACCACTGCCGCGCAGATTTTCCACCTGCTGCGCCGTCAGATGATCCGTCTGTTCCGCAAGCCGCTGATCATCCTGACGCCGAAGTCGCTGCTGCGCAACAAGGATGCCGGTTCGCCGCTGTCCGATCTGGCCAAGGGCTCGTTCCAGACCGTCATCCCCGAACTGGACGACAAGCTCGACGCCAAGAAGGTCAAGCGCGTCATCGCTTGCTCCGGCAAGGTCTACTACGATCTGGTCAATGCCCGCAAGGAACGCGGCCAGTCCGACACGGCGATCATCCGCGTCGAACAGCTGTATCCGTTCCCGCACAAGGCATTTGCGGCTGCGCTCAAGCAATTCCCGAACTTCCAGGAATTGGTCTGGACGCAGGATGAACCGCAAAACCAGGGCGCATGGCTGCAAATCCAGCACAACATCTTTGAAAATCTGACTGACGGTCAAAAGCTTGCTTACGCAGGTCGTCCAGCCAGCGCATCGCCGGCGGTCGGCTACTACGACAAGCACTATGCGCAACAAAAGGCGCTGATCGACACCGCGTTTTCGAAGCTCAAAGGCTTTGTCCTGACTAAGTAATCAGATCTTGCACGGCGCGCATCGCGAGGGCGATGCGCGCTGATGTTTATTGAATAACCCGAATCGGAGAAGTTACATGGCACAAATTGAAGTAAAAGTCCCGCAATTATCAGAATCCGTTGCAGAAGCGACGCTGCTGCAATGGCATAAAAAAGTGGGCGAAGCCGTCGCACGCGACGAAAACCTGATCGACGTCGAAACCGACAAGGTCGTGCTGGAATTGCCGGCCCCTGAAGCAGGCGTCATCACCCAAATCATCAAGGCCGACGGTTCGACCGTGGTCGCCGGCGAAATCATCGCAATCCTGGACACCGACGCATCTGCGCAAGTGAGCCCGCTGGAAGTCAAGGCTGCTCCTGCGCCGCAAGCGACCAACGAACCGACTCCGGTTGCCGCTCCCGAGCTGGCCAACAAGTCCGACGTCGCCATGCCGGCCGCCGCCAAGATCCTGGCGGACAACAACATGTCGACATCGCAAGTGTCGGGTACCGGCAAGGACGGTCGCGTCACCAAGGGCGACGTACTGGCTTCCCTGGCAACACCGAAGGCTGCAGCTCCGGCGGCCGCCGCCAAGCCGGCACTGCAACAAGTTGCCGCGCCCGGCAAGCCAAGCCTGGAAAACCGTCCGGAAGAACGCGTGCCGATGAGCCGTCTGCGCGCACGCGTGGCCGAGCGTCTGCTGCAATCGCAAGCAACCAACGCGATCCTGACGACCTTCAACGAAGTCAACATGCAACCTGTGCTGGACCTGCGCGCCAAGTACAAGGACAAATTCGAAAAAGAACACGGCGTCAAGCTGGGCTTCATGTCCTTCTTCGTCAAGGCGGTTGTTCACGCACTGAAGAAATACCCGATCGTCAATGCATCGGTTGACGGCAACGACATCGTCTACCACGGTTACTTCGACATCGGCGTTGCAGTCGGTTCGCCACGCGGTCTGGTGGTTCCGGTTCTGCGCGATGCGGATCAAATGTCCATCGCCGACATCGAAAAGAAAATCGGTGAATTCGGTCAAAAAGCCAAGGACGGCAAGCTGTCCATCGAAGAACTGACCGGCGGCACGTTCACCGTGTCCAACGGCGGCACCTTCGGTTCGATGCTGTCGACACCGATCATCAACCCGCCGCAATCGGCGATTCTGGGCATCCACGCCACCAAGGATCGCGCAGTGGTTGAAAACGGTCAGATCGTCATCCGTCCGATGAACTACTTCGCCATGTCTTACGACCATCGCATCATCGACGGCCGCGAAGCCGTGTTGAGCCTGGTCGCGATCAAGGAAGCGCTGGAAGATCCTGCACGCTTGTTGTTGGATCTCTAATTATCAGGACCTGAAACAAGGCGCAGGGAAAACAGAGAAGCCGGATCATCGTCCCTCTGTTCTCTCGGCGCCTTTTTTCTCTTTTGTATTGGTGCCGGACCGTGATCGGTCTGCGCACATTCAAAAACGCACTAGGATAAAACTATGAGCAAAAATTTTGACGTGGTCGTCATTGGCGGCGGCCCTGGCGGTTACATCGCTGCAATTCGCGCAGCACAACTGGGTTTCAACACCGCGTGCATCGATGAGTGGAAAAACGAGAAGGGCGGTCCTGCACCAGGCGGCACTTGCACCAACGTCGGCTGCATCCCATCGAAGGCGCTGCTGCAATCGTCCGAGCACTACGAACATGCCGGCCATGCGTTCAAGGATCACGGTATCGACGTCAAGGGCCTGAGCCTGAACCTGCCGCAAATGCTGGGTCGCAAGAACACCGTCGTCAAGCAAAACAACGACGGCATCCTGTACCTGTTCAAGAAGAACAAGGTCACCTTCTTCCACGGTCGCGGCAGCTTCGTCAAGGGCGACGCGAACGGTTACGAAATCAAGGTCGCCGGCGCCACTGAAGAGTCGATCACTGCCAAGCAAGTCATCGTCGCCACCGGTTCCAATGCACGCGCATTGCCGGGCGCACCGTTCGACGAAGAACTGATCCTGTCGAACACCGGCGCGCTGGCCATCACCGAAGTCCCGAAGAAGCTGGGCGTCATCGGCGCCGGCGTGATCGGCCTGGAAATGGGTTCCGTCTGGCGTCGTCTGGGCGCGGAAGTCACCGTGCTGGAAGCGCTGCCGACCTTCCTCGGCGCAGTCGACGAGCAAATCGCCAAGGAAGCGCAGAAGCTGTTGGCCAAGCAAGGCCTGACAGTGAATCTGGGCGTCAAGATCGGCGACATCAAGGCCGGCAAGAAAGACGTCAGCGTCGACTACACCGACGACAAGGGCAATGCGCAAAAGGCCGTGTTCGACAAGCTGATCGTGTCGATCGGCCGTACCCCGAACACCACCGGCCTGAACGCTGAAGGCATCGGCCTGAAGCTGGACGAGCGCGGCTTCATCGCCGTCGACGGCGACTGCAAGACCAACCTGCCGAACGTGTGGGCGGTGGGTGACGTCGTGCGCGGCCCAATGCTGGCGCACAAGGCGGAAGAAGAAGGCGTTGCCGTTGCCGAGCGTATCGCCGGTCAACACGGTCACGTCAACTTCAACACCATTCCCTGGGTCATCTACACCTCACCGGAAATCGCATGGGTCGGCAAGACCGAGCAGCAACTGAAGGCTGACGGCGTTGCTTACAAGGCCGGCACTTTCCCGTTCCTGGCGAACGGTCGCGCACGCGCACTGGGCGATACATCGGGCATGGTCAAGTTCCTGGCGGATGCCAAGACCGATGAAATCCTCGGCGTGCACATCGTTGGCCCAATGGCGTCGGAACTGATTTCCGAAGCCGTGGTAGCGATGGAATTCCGTGCCTCCGCCGAAGACATCGCACGTATCTGCCACGCTCACCCATCGTTGTCCGAAGCAACGAAGGAAGCAGCACTGGCAGTCGACAAGCGCGCGCTGAACTTCTGATGAATCGGGTTTACCTCTACAGGTAAACTCCGGCCATCATCGATGGGCGAGCCTGGCTCGCCCATTTTTGTTTTGGCAGTCCCTCGTTTTTACAAAGTCGGCCATCATGTTTCATCCGGCCGATTGCGACCATCCCGGATGCTCCGGATGACGCGAATCAAAAAATAAAGATCAACCATGGATGTCCGCGAATTCTACGATCATGCGCTAAGCGAGCGTGGTTTCAAATCAGACGAGGCGCAACAGCGCGCGATCGATCGCCTGCAGCGCGCCTATGAAGAATGGGTTGCGTTCAAATCACAGCGCTCCAGTACCTTCAAGCGGCTGATCAATCGCCCGGACGTGCCGCGCGGCGTGTACATGTGGGGCGGTGTGGGGCGTGGAAAATCCTTCCTGATGGACAGCTTCTATTCGGTCGTGCCGCTGGTGCGCAAGACGCGTCTGCACTTTCATGAATTCATGCGCGATGTGCATCATCAGCTTGATGAACTCAAGGGCATCGCCAATCCGCTCGATGAAGTCGCGCGCCGCATCGCCAAGAAATATCGCTTGATCTGCTTCGATGAGTTTCACGTGTCGGACATCGCCGACGCGATGATCCTGTACAACCTGTTGACCGGCTTGTTCGACAATGGCGTGTCGTTCATCATGACCTCGAACTACCAGCCGGAGACGCTCTATCCCGACGGCCTGCATCGCGATCGCATGCTGCCGACCATCAAACTGCTCAACGAGAAGCTCGACGTGATGAACATCGACGCCGGCGTCGACTATCGCAAGCGCGCGCTGGAGCAGGTCAGGATTTATCATTCGCCGCTCAATGCCAAGACCGACAGCGAGCTGCGCGAAGCGTTTGCCGCCGTGGCGGAAACCGCCGACGAAGATACCCGCGTGCACATCGAGGCCCGCGAAATCCGCGCCTTGCGTCGCGCCGGCAGCGCGATCTGGTTTGATTTTGCGACCTTGTGCGGCGGGCCGCGTTCGCAGAACGATTACCTGGAAATCGCCAGCCGTTTCCAGACCGTGATCTTGTCGGGCATTCCACGCATGTCGGCGGCGATGTCGTCCGAGGCGCGCCGCTTTACCTGGCTCATCGACGTGTTTTACGATCACAAGGTCAAGCTGATCATGTCGGCGGAAGTGGAGCCTGAAGAGCTTTACACCGCAGGCACGCTGTCAAATGAGTTCCACCGCACGGTTTCACGTATCATTGAAATGCAATCGCGCGAATATATGGATTCCGAGCGCCGTCTCGCCGCCGATAAGCTTTCCTGAATATGGACAAGGGTTACATGCATTTATTTTTTGAACATTCTTCCCGTCGATTGCTGGCTTGCGCCGCCGTGTGGCTGGCGCTGTTGCCGTTGACCGCGCCGGCGGCGGAGCACGTATATGGAACGCCGGGACAACCGACGTTCGACCAGCGCCATCCGTCCGGATCGATTCAGTCGACCGATGCCGCCGACGACATCCTCATCGAGGCGGACAAGGAGCGTCAGGTCATCAACGATCAATACATCGACGACCAGCGTGCCTGCTACCACAAGTTTTTCGTGGCTTCCTGCCTGGAGGATGCCAAGGAGCGTAATCGCGTCGCCGTGAAGCAGGTGCGCGACGTTGAAGTCGAGGCCAATGTCTACAAGCGCCAAGCCAAGGCAGATGAGCGCGACAAGTCGCTGGCCGAGCAGCACGCCAAGGACGAACAAGAGGCCCTGCGTCGCGCACAAGACCAAAAGGAAAAGGCTGCGGCCTCCGAGCGAAAGATACAGGAGAGCATGGCCAAGCAGAAGCAGGTGGCGGAGCGCGAAACCCAGACGGCAGGTCAGGCCGACCTGCGTGTGAAAGCCCATGAAGCGCAAGTGCGCCAGAAGCAGGCCGAAGAAGCCGCCAAGGCGCCGCAACGGGCTGCCAATGAACAGGCCTACAAGGAAAAAGTAAAGCAGGCGGAAGCACACCGCAAGGAAGTCGAAGCCAAGAAGGCCGAAAAAGAACGCGAGCGTGCCGCCAAGCAACAGCAGGCGCCTGCTGCTGCCCCGGTTCCGGCAGCGCCGAGCGCGACGCCGTCCAAATAAACCGTCCATGCTGCCGCTCGAGGGCGGCAACGATTGTTGGCCGGCAGCAGGTGGATTACACTATCAGCAGTTCTTTTCCTTGGTCGCGGCTGTTTGCAGCCGCTCGCCATTTTTGTAATAGAAGCCACCATGACCATGACGCACCGCGAAGATATACAGCGCCGTATTATCGAATTGGAAGTCGAACATCGTGACCTGGATGCGGTGATCGACATGCTTTCGCAGGAAACCCGTCATGAAGAATTACAATTGCGTCGTCTGAAGAAGCGCAAGCTGCAATTGAAGGATCATATCGTGTTGCTGAAAATGCAATTGACTCCCGATATTCCGGCCTGATCGTCATCACCCGTTCGTGATTTTTGCGGCTGTCCTGTAAGCCTGGCGCATAAAAAGGCCGTATCGGACCTGAGCGACAATTCTTGTCGATGGCCCGTCCGGACAATATCCGGCAGCGCTTCTTTCATCCATTCCCTTATTGTCCGGTTTAACCTCTTTACAGGCATGAGTCAGTGAGTTCCATCGAAGATACCGCAGCACCCGTTCCACATGGTATCCATGATGCCGAGGTTGAGCAGCTTTTCGGCGCAGGCGGCCCGCTGGGCGGCCAGGTCGGCAGCTACCGTCCGCGCCACTCGCAAACGGAAATGGCCAAGGCCATTGCCGACGCCATCGCCGGTCAACGCACGCTGATCGCAGAAGCCGGCACCGGCACCGGCAAGACCTTTGCCTATCTGGTGCCCGCCTTGCTGTGGGGCGGCAAGGTCATCGTGTCGACCGGCACCAAGAACCTGCAGGACCAGCTTTACCTGCGCGACATCCCCACCGTGCGCAAGGCCTTGAGCGCGCCGGTGTCGGTGGCCTTGCTCAAGGGGCGCTCCAATTACGTCTGTCACTTTCATCTCGAACGCACGCTGCAAAACGGTCGCATGACATCGCGCGACGACGTCGCTTATCTACGCGAAATTTCGCGCTTCATGAAGACCACGTCGTCCGGCGACAAGGCCGAATTATCCAAGGTGCCGGAGACCGCGCCGATCTGGAATCTGGTCACCTCGACCCGCGACACCTGCTTCGGCGCCGAGTGCCAGTACTATCAGGATTGCTTCGTCATGAAGGCGCGCAAGGAAGCGCAGCAGGCCGACATAGTGGTGGTGAATCATCACCTGTTCTTTGCCGACGTCGCGCTCAAGGACACCGGCGTGGCCGAGCTGCTGCCGACCGCCAATACCGTGATCTTCGACGAAGCGCATCAATTGCCGGAAACCGCGACGATGTTCTTCGGCGATACCGTGTCGACCTCGCAAGTGCTGGAACTGTGCCGCGACGTGCTGGCCGAAGGCCTGTCGCATGCGCGCGACGGCGCCGATTGGGCCAAGGTGGTGGCGCCGGTCGAAAAAGCCGCGCGCGATTTGCGGTTGGCATTCCCGGAAGATATCGTGCGTCTGGCGGTCAACCAGATCGCACCGTCGAGCGTGTTCTTCCCGGCGCTGGAAACCTTGCGCGACAAGATGGATGAGATGATCGCGATCCTGGAGAAGCAAGCCGAACGGGCCGAGACCATCGAGCAGTGCCGCACTCGCGCGATCGAGTTGTCGCACCAGCTCGATAGCTGGAACGGCGCGCAAGACAAGGCCGCAAGCGAAGAAGGACAGGCTTACGTGTTGTGGGTCGAGGCGTTCACGTCCTCGCTGCAACTGCATCGCACGCCATTGTCGATTGCGCCGATTTTCAACAAGCAGCGCGAAGGCGTGCCGCGCGCGTGGATCTTCACCTCGGCGACGCTGGCGGTGAAGAACGATTTCAATCACTACACTTCGCAGATGGGGTTGTGGGACGAACCTGCGCAATCGTGGCCGAGCCCGTTCAATTATGAGCAGCAGGGCTTGCTGTATGTCCCCAATAATCTGCCGCAACCCAATTCGTTTGAATACACCGATGCGGTGGTCGATGCCGCCTTGCCGGCGATCATTGCCGCCGGCGGCAGAACCTTCCTGTTGTGCACGACCATACGCGCCGTCAATCGCGCGGCCGAGCGCCTGCGTCAGGAATTCGAGACGCGCGGTTTGCCGTTCCCGTTGATGGTGCAGGGAGAAGCGGGTCGCACCGAATTGCTGGATCGTTTTCGCGCCGCCGGCAATGGCGTGTTGATCGGCAGTCAGAGTTTCTGGGAAGGCGTCGACGTGCGCGGCGATGCACTGTCGCTGGTGATCATCGACAAGCTGCCGTTTTCGCCGCCTGACGATCCGGTGCTGGCGGCGCGGATTGCCGAACTGGAAAAACAAGGCTTGAACGGTTTCATGCACCATCAGTTGCCGGCCGCCATCATCAACCTGAAGCAGGGCGCGGGGCGTTTGATTCGTGACGAGAGCGATCAAGGCGTCCTGATGATTTGCGATCCACGGCTCATCTCGAAGGCGTATGGCCGTCGTATCTGGCAAAGCCTGCCGCCGTTCAAGCGCACCCGCGAAATTGGCGCGGTGGAAGATTTCTTCGCGCGCCGCGCCGCGTTGGCTGCGGCTCCCGACGTCGCTGAATCCTGATCAATTTCAAGAGCGGCGGCGTATCCGGCATCTGCAATTTCCTGGATTGGGCCAAGGATGCCAAAGGCCGTC
>JGI25156J39149_1001127_pt1 | contig 12101 bp, 7 predicted proteins | sample AraplaCL_Col_mMS_FD_39149 | JGI IMG/M metagenome (IMG submission 39149)
TGACGTGCTACGCGCGACCGGGCGCGTAATATAACCGAAATTGACGATTGTGTTTTGCGGTGCAGCATTGCCGCTTTGTCCCTCTTCGATGACAGCAACAACTTCGGTATCGGCCATGGCCACGCCGGGGAGCGACGCAGAAGTCGAGACTCCAGAACAACAGTTAGCGTTGTGTCAATCAGAATTAAATAACGTTGTCTCGCCGCAAAGCCGCGCCGGCATTGGGTTGGCGGAAGTGTTGGGAACATTTAAGAATTTCCCCACGGTCGAGGGGGGCGGATGCCAGCGGCGCGATGACACAATGCGCAAAACCCGGCATTGCCCGACAGCAAGAGGCTGTCCCGCCACACAAAGGAGCTTCATGCAGGAAAGCTGGATCGCAATTTCAGCGGCGCGCGCGAAAGCGCATCGGTTGTACGGCGTGCGCGGCTGGCTCGTGACGCTGTTGTGGTCGAGCACGTTGCCGATGTTGGCAATCGTCTTTGGGCTGAGCATGGTCCCGACGCTTGGCCAGATGGGTGGCGGCTCGACGAAGCCGGTGGTGGCGTGTGCGGGGCTGGCTTTTCCGTTGGTACTGATTGCCGTCGCGTTTTTGCGTGTGCGCTGGTTTCCCGCGCTGTGGTTGGCGTACTGCTTGCTCCAGTTGCTGGCCACGCTTGTTATGGGCAGTCGAATGACGGTGACTCTCGCGCAGGCCTCGGGTGGGACAGCGGGGTCGTTGTCGATCATGCTGCTCGTCGTACTGGAAGCCGCGCTCCTTCTTGGGACGGCCGCATATCTGCTGTTTTCGCGCCGTGCGCGCGTGACCTATCGGCATGAGGTGCGCGCCAGCGATCCGGCAGCCGTACCGGCGGTGTTTGACCGGCCCAGCCGAAACGAAACACCCACCGATGCCACCGACCATGCGCGTGAGCGGGCGGCGTTGCGCCGCGTGTCGCAGGAGCTGAGTTCAGGCGTGCTGGATACGCAAACCTGGGCGCAAGTGATGCGGTATCACGCCGATGGCACCGATAGCGCGCGTACTGCAGCCTATGTGCGTGCCCGCATGGCGCTGCTGTGCCCGCCGGCACACGTGCATCCAGCACTGGCGCGCACTCTCGCCTCGGGGCTGGGTGCGTTGTTGATCAGCCTTGTCGTAGCGGGCACGCTCATGGCGGCGGTGATTGCGCTTGCAATGCGCTTGCCCGACGANGCCACCGCGCTCATCGAAATGCTGGTGGTGGGCACGCTGACGTTGTGNTGGCTGGCCGGCCTGTTTGCCGGCGCGCGTTTCCTGCGCGCGGTGGCNTGACGCTACTGCTTGGCTGTTGGCGGTGGTGTGGTGATGGTGTGGTTCCAATCCCCACCCACCGCTTTGACGAGGAACACGCTCGTCGCCATCTGCTGGCCGAGAATCTGCACCGCCGTGCGCTGGTTGTTCAGCAGCGACTGCTGCGCGGTGATCACGTCCAAAGACGTTGCCAGCCCGCCCTCGTAACGCACGCTGGCAATGTCGTAGACCTTGCGAGCGCTCTCCACGGCCGCACGCGCCTGGTTGGCGGCGCGGTCCAGCGATTGCAGCCCAGCTAATCCATCCTCCACCTCTTGCAACGCGCCGAGCACCGTTTGCCGGTAGTTGGCGATCGCGCCCTGGTAAGCCGCGTTGGCAAAGTCCACGCGCGCCCGGGTGCGGCCGGCATCGAACACCGTCTGCGCGATCTGCGTGCCGAATGACCACAGCAGCGTGGGCGCCGAAAACAGCAGTGCGAGATCGCGGCTTTCCCAACCGGCGCCGCCGTTGAGCATCACGCTTGGGAAGAACGCAGCGCGTGCCACGCCCACCTGTGCATTGGCTGCGGCGGCACCGCGTTCTGCGGCGGCCACATCGGGGCGGCGTTCGATCACGTCGGACGGCAACGCCACCGGAATTTGCGGCGCCGTGCCCTTGAGCGGAATNGGGTCGATATGGAACGCCGGTGCGGGCGTGCCCACCAGCGTGGCGAGTGCGTGTTCGTACTGCGCGCGTTGCTTGGTCAGCAGCTCGGCCTGCGTGGCGGTGCTGTCGACCAGCGTTTGTTGTTGTGCAAGATCGAGCCCCGAGGCCACACCATCCTGATGCCGCGGGGTAACGTAGTCGAGTGCCTTGCGCTGCAGGGCCAGGCCTTCCTGCACCACGGCGATTTCCGCATCGGTTTCGCGCAGGTTGTACCAGGTGGTGGCCACCTGGGCGGCGAGCAGCAAGCGGAAGTTCTCGAGATTGGCGCCGGCCTGTTCTTCACTGGCGGCGGCGTTGGCGACGGTATTGCGCACGCGGCCGAACAGGTCGGCTTCGTAGCTCACATCGGCGCGCAGCACGAAGTCGTTCTGCACGGTCGACATGGTCGGACTCGTGTACGACGATAGCGGCCGTTCCGCCGACGTACGCGTGCGTGAGTCGTTGTTGGTAGCCGTGATGGTCGGCAGCAAGCTGGCACGTGCGATACGCGTTTGCGCCTGGGCCTGCTCCAGATTCGACAGCGCAACCTTGAGCGATTGGTTCTGCCGTAGCGCCTGCGTGATCAACTGGTCGAGCTGCGGATCGTTGAAGCGCTGCCACCACGGGCCTTTGGGCGCGTCGTCGGCGGGTTGCGCGGCACGCCAGGGCGCCTCGGTCTGCCAGTGCGCGGGCACCTCCATGGCCGGACGCTCATACGTCGGCGCCAGCGAGCAGCCGGCCAGCGACGCGATCAGCGAAACCGCTAGCGCGGTCGTGCAAAGCCCGGGCTGCCGGATCATGATGCGTGCGGCGCGGAAGCCGCGGGTGCCGATGCGGGCGCAGGCGCGACGACGGTCACCGCTTCGCCCTGCTCGATGGAATCTGCCGGGTTGAGGATCAGCGCATCGTTCGCCTTCAGGCCCGAGATGATCTCGACATGGCGGCCGTAGTCGCGCCCGATGGCGACGGGACGCAGGTCGACGCGGCCGTTTTCTGCGATGGCAATGCGCGGGCCTTCCTTGCGGAAGAGCAGTGTGTTGGTCGGCACGATAAAGGCAGTCGATGCGCTGGCATCGGCGTCGTCGCCAGAGGTCTTGCTCTTGATGGCGACCTGCACATACGCACCGGGCATGAGGCGGCCATCCTTGTTGGGCAATTGCACTTCTACCTGCATCGTGCGCGTGGCGGTGTCGATGGCGCCGGACGCGCGCGCGATAGTGCCGTGGAAGGTCTGGCCCGGCAATTCCGCCAGCGTGACGGCCACGTCCTGCCCGACCTTCACCTGCTGCGAATACGCCTGCGGCACATACAGATAGATGCGCAGCGGATCGGTCTGCGCCAGGGTGAACAGCTCGCGGTTGGCACCCGCGTTGCCGGCATTGACCAGCGCACCCACGTCGACATTGCGCTTGGTGACCACGCCCGCAAACGGCGCGACCACGCGGCGGAAGCCCTGTAGCTCCTGCAGACGGCGCACATTGGCTTCCGCGGCGGCCAGGTCGGCCTGGGCCTGGTTGGCGGCGCTGGTGCGCTCGTCCAGTTCCTGTTGCGAGACGGCGTCTTTCTGGCGCAGGTTCTGCCAGCGCGTGAGGGAGGTCTGCGCCAGCGCCTTGCGTGCAGCCGCCTGGTTACGCGCAGCCTGAGCTTGGTTCAATTCCTGGTCGACTTCGGGTGTGTCGAGCAGCGCCAGCACTTCGCCCTTGTCCACATGCGCGCCGATGTCCTTGAACCAGCGCAGCACGTAGCCGCTGGTGCGTGCGTAGATGGGCGATTCGACGTAGCCCTGCAGTGTGCCCGGTAGTGTCAGCTCGCGGCTCGCGTTGGCGGGTTTGGGGGCGATGGTGTTGACGTAGCGGCTGGTCTGCGCACTCACCTGGCGCTCCAGCGCGTGCGCATTGTAGTAACGGCTGACCAGCGTGCGCGCGGCGCCCAGCGCCAGCAACACGGCCACGACGATCACGACCCACCGCGCGCGGCGCATGGCTGGGGCGCGGTCAACCTGTTCGATCGGATCNACGGTGACGACATGGTGCCCCGCGTTGTGGTCCACATGGGCACCGGAAGTTTGCTCAGACATGTCCTTCGCTTCCCCGCAAATCGTGACTACGCCGGGTGGCGCGCCGCTGCAATCTGTTGTGCACGCTGGCAAACACCACCGGAACAAAGAAGAGGGTNGAGACGGTCGCAAACAGCAGACCGCCGATCACCGCGCGACCCAGCGGCGCGTTCTGTTCCGCGCCTTCGCCCAGGCCCAGCGCCATGGGCACCATGCCGATGATCATCGCCAGCGCCGTCATCAGCACTGGGCGCAGGCGGGTGGCGCCGGCTTCCAGTGCGGCTTGAACGGGCGCAATCCCTTCAGCCAGCCGCTCTCGAGCGAACGAGATCAGCAAGATCGAATTCGCCGTCGCCACGCCCATCGTCATGATCGCGCCCGTGAGTGAGGGCACCGACAGTGTCGTCCCCGTCACGAACAGCATCCACGCAATGCCCGCCAGCGCTGCCGGCAGAGCCGTCACGATGATGAGCGGGTCGACCCACGACTGGAAGTTCACGACGATCAGCAGGTACACCAGCACGATCGCCATCACCAGCCCGACGCCCAGGCCCACGAAGGACGATTCCATCGTCTTGACCTGACCACGCACCGTGATTTGCGCGCCGCGCGGCAACTTGGGGCGGATGTCGTCGACGGCCTTCTGCACTTCCTTGGCGACGGCGCCCAGGTCGCGCCCCTGCACGGCGGCGTACACGTCCACCACCGGCGTGATGTCGTAATGCGACACGACCTGCGGCTGCACTGATGGGCTCACCTGCACGAGGTTGCCCAGCAGTTGCGGGCCCCCTGCCTGAGCAGCACCACCACGCGAACCCGCCACCGGCGTGCGCAGCAACGCATCGAGCGAATCCACGCGGTACTGTGGGCTAGTGACAGCCACTTGATAGACCACGCCGTTGATCGGGTTCAGCCAGAACGTGGGCGAGGTCTGGAAGCTGGAGCTGAGCGACACGAGCAGGTTCTGTGCCACGTCGCGCCCTTCCAGGCCAACCTGCTGGATGCGCGTGCGGTCCATGTTCAGGGCAAGCGTCGGCTGGTCGAAGCGCTGGTGCACGTGCGTATCCACCGCGCCCGGAATCTGCTTGATGCGGTTGGCCAGGATGCCAGCGAGCTGCTGGTTGGTCGCCACATCCGCGCCCGAGAACTGCACGTCAATTGCCGACGGTAGACCGAAGTTCAGGATCTGGCTGACGATGTCTGCNGGCTGGAAGGCGAATTCCACGCCGGGGAAACGTTTCGGCAATGCTTCGCGCAGGCGGCTGATATAGGTCGCGCTGGGTTTGCGCTCGCCCTCATGCACGGCGATGAGGATTTCGCCGTCCAGCGTGCCGATGGTGCCGGCGTTGCTGTACGAGAGGTTGATGCCCGAGTTCGGCACGCCTAGGTTGTCGAGAATGGTCGACAGTTCCTTCTTGGGGATGATCTCGCGGATGGCCGTTTCCACTTCATCCGCCAAGCGTGCGGTTTCCTCAATGCGCAGGCCGGACGGCGCGCGCATGTGCAGGCGGATCTGCCCCGCATCCACATTGGGGAAGAAATCGCGGCCCAGCGCGAAGTACAGCGCGCAAGATGCCACGCAAAAGCCGAGGAACGACAGTGCAAACACGCGGCGATGCTCCAGCAACCCGCCCAGGATGGCGGCGTAGTTGCCGCGCATGTGTTCGAACTGCGTGTTGAAGGCCTTGTAGATGCGGCTGAAGGTACTTGGCTTGGCGTTGGCTTTCTTGGCAGTCTGCGTGTGGCCGGTCATCAGCATCATCACCAGCGTCGGCACCAGCGTGCGTGACAGCACGTACGACGCCAGCATCGCAAAGATCACCGCCTCAGCCATCGGCACGAACAGGTAGCGCGCCACGCCCGTCAGGAAGAACATCGGCACGAACACGATGCAGATACAGATCGTGGACACGAAGGCCGGCACGGCAATCTCGGCCGCGCCGTCTAGGATGGCCGTGATCGGCTCCTTGCCCTCGTGCAGGTGGCGCTCGATGTTCTCGATGGTGACGGTGGCATCGTCCACCAGAATCCCCACCGCCAGTGCAAGGCCGCCGAGCGTCATCAGGTTGATGGTCTCGCCAATCAAATGCAGCACGATGATCGACGACAGGATCGACAGCGGAATCGACACCGCAATGATGGCCGTGCTGCGCCAGTTGCCGAGGAACAGCAGGATCATGGCTGCGGTCAGGCACGCGGCGATCAGCGCTTCGCGGATCACGCCTTCAATGGCAGCTTTCACGAACAGCGACTGGTCGAACAGTGGCGTGATCTTCAGGTCTTGCGGCAGGGCCGCGGCGGCGGTCGGCAACAGCTTGTAGATGTTGTTGACGATATCCAGCGTGGACGCGCCGCCGTTCTTGAGAATGGAGAGCAGCACACCGCGCTGGCCGTCCTGGCGCACCACGTTGGTCTGCGGCGAAAAACCATCGCGCACGTTGGCCACATCGCCGAGGTAGAGCGTGGCACCGTTGCTGGTCTTGACCGGAATCGCGTTGAGCGCGGCGATGCTGCCCGGCGTGCCGTTGAGCGTGACGCCGTATTCGGTGGCGTCGATCTTTTGCGTGCCGGCCGGCAGGATCAGGTTCTGCGCGCCCACCGCGTTGACGATGTCCACCGGCGACAGGCCTTGCGCCAGCAGCTTCTGCGTGTCGAGGTCGACCGTGATCTGCCGGCTCTTGCCGCCGTACGGAAACGGCACGGCAATGCCCGGTACGGTAATCAGGCGCGGGCGTAGGAAGTTCAGCGCTGCGTCATTGAGTTCCTGTTCCGACAGCGTGTTGGAAGACAGGCCCAACTGCAGGATCGGGATGCTCGACGCGGAATACTTGATCACCAGCGGCGGCGTTGTGCCCGGCGGCAACTGCCGCACCTGCGCCTGCGTGCTCGCCACGATCTGCGCCAGCGCGGTCTGGATGTTGGCGTTGGGCTGGAAGAAGACCTTGATGATCGACACGCCGCCCAGCGACTGCGACTCGATGTGCTCGATGTCGTTGACGGTGGTGGTCAGGCTGCGCTCCGTGACGGAGACAATGCGATCGGCCATCTCCTTGGCGGGCAGGCCGTTGTAGTTCCAGATAATGCTGGCGACCGGAATGTCGATTTCCGGAAAGATGTCCGTTGGCGTACGCATGAGCGTAAACGGCGTCGCCAGCAGAATCAGCAGGGCGAGGACGATGAACGTCAGCGGCCGTCGCAGCGCAAGTTGGACGATCCACATGGAGGGTTTCTGAACTGCGAGGCGTGAGGCGGTGATGGGGGCGCAAGCCGCTCGAATGGCGGCGACCAATCATTCTATCGCCGGGGCCGGACGCTCTGCATGTTCCTTTGATCCGTCTTTATTACATTGCATAACGGCGATTGCCGGGGCAACTGAAGGCCCATGTTGGTGCGTGGGCCGACTCACCGGAGGTTGCGCGCGCACTGCAGCAGCAGGTCGTGCAGCAGCGTCGCATGCGCCGGGTCGATGCCCTGCAGCATTTCTTTTTCCAGCCGGCTGACAGCCTCGTCACAGAGCACCAACAGCGCCAGCGCCTCGTCCGTCAGGCCCAGCATGACGATGCGGCCGTGCGTGGGATCGGGCGTACGGGTGACCCAGCCGCGCGCTTCCATCGTCTTCACCACCTCATTGGCTGACTGCGGCGACATGAACGAGCGCTCCGCCAGTTGCGCATTCGACAGGTTGCCACGCGCGTGCAGCACCGACAGCGCGGTGAACTGCGGCACCGTCAGCCCGTGGGGGGCGAGCGCTTCACCCAGGCGGCGCTTGACGATGCGATCGGTGCGGCCGATCAGGTAGGGCAGGCGGCCAGATGTTGCCGGAGCAGATGCCGAGCCCGGCGGGTTCGATCGGGGTGCGGTGCGGGTGGTTTTGGTGGCCGCCATGGATGTGGGGTGAGGTAGATGCGCGTGCAGATGCGCACATTCTGCTACGTGTCGTTTGGATCAGGGTTTACGGCAAGCATAATCTCCTTGTTATATCAGGCTACCTGATATTAAATGGGCACCAAGCTGAGACGTGCCGCACACCGGACGGTGCAGGTCTCACGCAAGCCGACAGATCAAGGAGATGGAAATGGCTGATTACCAAGGGCGCTGGAAAACCGTGGACGTGAAGGTGGACCAGGGCATTGCGTGGGTGACGTTCAACCGCCCCGAGAAACGCAACGCCATGAGCCCGACGCTCAACTCGGAGATGATCCAGGTGCTCGAAGCGCTGGAGCTGGACGCCGATGCCAAGGTGCTCGTGCTCACCGGCGCCGGCGATGCATGGACGGCCGGGATGGACTTGAAGGAGTACTTCCGCGAAGTCGATGCCGGCCCGGAGATCCTGCAAGAGAAGATCCGCCGCGATGCCTGCCAGTGGCAATGGAAGCTGCTGCGCATGTACGCCAAGCCGACCATCGCGATGGTCAACGGCTGGTGCTTTGGCGGCGGGTTCTCGCCGCTGGTGGCGTGCGACTTGGCGATTGCCGCCGATGAAGCCACCTTCGGCCTGTCGGAAATCAACTGGGGCATCCCGCCCGGCAACCTCGTCAGCAAGGCGATGGCCGACACGGTGGGCCACCGTCAGGCGCTGTACTACATCATGACCGGCGAGACCTTCACCGGTCAGCAGGCCGCCGCCATGGGCCTTGTCAACGAGAGCGTGCCGCGTGCCCACCTGCGCGCCCGCACCGTGGCGCTGGCCGAGAAGCTGCTGGAGAAAAATCCTGTCGTGCTGCGCGCCGCCAAGCATGGTTTCAAGCGCAGCCGCGAGCTGACGTGGGAGCAGAACGAGGATTACCTGTACGCCAAGCTCGACCAGGCCACGCTGCGTGATCCGGAAGGCGGCCGCGAAGAGGGGCTCAAGCAGTTCCTGGACGACAAGTCCATCAAGCCGGGCCTGCAGGCGTACAAGCGCGCCTGATTTGCTCACGCCAACGCTCCCGGAGACGATCCATGCCTGACGTGACCCAGCTTGTGACCTTGCTGATCGGCGGACAAAGCCGGCCAGCCGCCAACGGTGCCACCTTCGAGCGCCGCAACCCCGTCAACGACGCGTTGGCCTCGCGCGCCGCCGCTGCCACGCTGGAGGATGCAGACGCCGCCGTGCAAGCTGCAGCCGATGCCTTTCCCGCGTGGGCGGCATTGCCCCCGGGCGAGCGCCGCAAGCGCCTGCTCAAGGCCGCCGACTTGATGGACCAGCACACCGAAGCGTTCATCCGCACCGGTGCTGCCGAGACAGGCGCCAGCCCCAACTGGATCGGCTTCAACGTCATGCTGGCCGCCAATATGCTGCGCGAAGCCGCCTCCATGACCACGCAGATCGACGGCAGCGTGATCCCGTCGGATGTGCCGGGCAACTTTGCGATGGCGGTGCGCCAGCCGTGCGGCGTGGTGCTCGGCATTGCGCCGTGGAATGCGCCGGTGATCCTGGGCACGCGCGCGCTGGCGATGCCGCTGGCGTGCGGCAACACGGTCGTGCTCAAGGCGTCGGAGATGTGTCCGGGTATCCACCGGCTGATCGGCACGGTGCTGCACGAGGCCGGGCTGGGCGATGGCGTAGTCAACGTGGTGACGAACGCGCCAGCCGATGCCGCACAGGTGGTTGAGCGCCTGATCGCGCATCCGGCCGTGCGGCGCGTGAACTTCACCGGGTCGACGCACGTGGGGCGCATCATCGCGCAGCACGCGGCGCGGCACCTGAAGCCCGCGCTGCTGGAGCTGGGTGGCAAGGCGCCGGTGCTGGTGCTGGACGATGCCGACCTGGATGCCGCAGTGGAGGCCATCGCCTTCGGTGCGTTCTTCAACCAGGGGCAGATCTGCATGTCGACGGAGCGCGTGGTCGTCGATCGCAAGGTTGCCGACGCACTGGTCGACAAGCTGGCCGCCAAGGCCCGCACGCTGCGCGCGGGCGATCCGATGGACGCTACGGCACAGCTCGGCGCGATGGTCAGCGTGGATGCGGCCAAGCGTGTGCAGGCGCTGGTGGAAGATGCGCGCGCGCAAGGTGCCGCGTTGCCGGTTGGTTTGCACGCAGATGGCGCGATCGTGCAGCCGGTCATTGTCGATGGCGTGACACCGGCCATGCGGCTGTACGGTGAGGAGTCGTTCGGCCCCGTGGTGACGGTGGCCCGTGTGGATGGCGATGAAGAAGCGATCCGTCTGGCCAACGACAGTGAATACGGCTTATCGGCCGCTGTGTTCAGCCGCGATGTCTCGCGCGCCATGCGGGTGGCGCAGCGCATTGAATCGGGCATNTGCCACATCAACGGGCCCACCGTGCACGACGAAGCGCAGATGCCGTTCGGCGGCGTGAAGAGCAGCGGTTATGGCCGCTTTGGCGGCAAGGCGTCGATTGCCGAATTTACGGAGCTGCGCTGGATCACCTTGCAGAACACGCCACGCCACTACCCAATCTGAAGTGCCGCAGCCGCCCACCACAACCATAAAACGGGCGGCGCATTCAGGAGACAAGACGTGAATCACGTCGAAATGCAGCAAACCCGGCAGCTTCAAGCCGGGCATCACCCGTCGCCCCCGACGAGCGTGCCTTATCGGCAGGTTGCCGTGAGCGATGCGCCTGCGCGTTGCGAGAGGGACGAGCGGGACGGCACGGTCTGGCATGTGCACAATACCGAAGCGCTGGCGGACCACCCGCAGCGCATGACCGATTGCCTGGTGGTCGGTGCGCAGCGCCATCCGGATCGTGTGCTGGCAGCACGTCGTGGCCCGGACGGCGCGTGGATCAAGCTGACCTACCGCGAGATGCTGGATCGCGCGCGCGCCATCGGCCAGGCGCTGCTGGATCGCGGCGTCTCCACCGAGCGCCCGCTGGTGATCCTGTCAGGCAACGATCTGGAGCACCTGCAACTGGCGCTGGGCGCCATGTGGGCGGGCGTGCCCTATGCGCCGGTATCGCCGCCGTATGCGCTGGTGTCGACGGATTTCGGCAAGCTGCGCCATGTGTTTGATGTGCTCACGCCGGGGCTCGTCTATGCAGCAGACGGCGCCGCGTTTGCCAAGGCCATCGACGCAGTGGTGCCGGAGGGCGTTGAAGTCATCACGCGCGATGGCGCACTGACGGGNAGCCGCGCCACGGCNTTCGACACGCTGCTGCAAACACCGGTGACCACCGCCGATGCCGCACAGGCCGCCACCGGCCCTGACACGCTGGTGAAGGTGCTGTTCACTTCCGGCTCGACGCGTGCGCCCAAGGCCGTGCCGACCACGCACCGCATGCTGTGCAGCAACCAGCAGATGTTGCGCCAGACCATTCCCGAGTTTGCCAAGGAGCCGCCGGTGCTGGTGGACTGGCTGCCCTGGAACCACACCTTCGGCGGCAGCCACAACGTGGGCATCGTGCTCTACAACGGCGGCACGCTCTACATTGACGACGGCCGGCCCGTGCCCGGCAAGTTTGACGAGACCCTGCGCAACCTGCACGAGATTGCACCCACGGCGTACTTCAACGTGCCCAAGGGGTGGGAAGAACTCGCGCTGGCGCTGGAGCGGGACCCGGCGCTGCGCGAGACCTTCTTCTCCCGCGTGAAGCTCTACTTCTTTGGCGGTGCGGGTTTGTCGCAAGACGCGTGGGATCGGTTGGAACGCGTGACTGGCCAGCACTGCGGAGAACGCATCCGCATCATGGCCGGCCTGGGCATGACCGAGACCTCGCCGTGCTGCCTGTTCACCACCGCGCCGATCATGCGTGCGGGCTACGTCGGCACCCCGGCACCCGGCTGCGAACTCAAGCTCGTGCCGGTGGGCGACAAGCTGGAAGCGCGCTTTCGCGGGCCGCACGTCATGCGTGGGTATTGGCGCTTGGCCGATGCGTCCGCCGCTGACGTCTTCGATGAAGATGGTTACTACTGCAGCGGCGACGCTCTGCGTTTCTATGATCCGGCGCACCCCGAGAAAGGCCTCGTCTTCGACGGCCGCATCGCGGAAGACTTCAAGCTTAGCTCCGGCACCTTTGTGAGCGTCGGGCCGCTGCGCGCCCGGGTGATTGCAACGGGGGCACCGTATGTGCAGGACGTGGTGATTGCCGGCATGAACCGTGACGACATCGGCTTGCTGGTGTTTCCGCAGGTCGAGCGCTGCCGGGCT
>JGI25156J39149_1001142_pt1 | contig 11890 bp, 12 predicted proteins | sample AraplaCL_Col_mMS_FD_39149 | JGI IMG/M metagenome (IMG submission 39149)
GAGCCAGACGATGACCACCGGTGCAGCAATGAGCCAACTGCTGTTTCCCGGACGCACACCTGCCCTGGCAAGGCGGGTCAGCATCCAGTTGGAACCAGCCAACAGGCAAGTCGGAAGTGCCACTTTCGCCCAAAAAGCCGGTTTGGCAGATATTTCGGCCAGATCATTGCGGAAACCCAGTAATGCTGCCATTAACAAGCACGCTCCGGTCGCGCCAGTCAGCAGCGCAATCCAGAATTTCCTGGCAAGCAGGTGTTGATCGATTGGCGCGACACCTGTGGCGAGCAGCGAAATTAAGTCGTCCGTTTTCATCGCATTCCCCGCATCTTTGCAGCCAGCGCCTTGAGTCCTCGATGCACACCGATCTTGACCGCCGACTCCGAAAGACCGGTCACTTTCGCAGTCTCGACAACGGATAGCCCCTCAAGTTTGACGTGGACAATTGGCAACTTTTGACGATCGGGCAATTGCGTCAACAACTTGGCAAGATCGCGCTTTGCCTGTGCGGCCTCAAGATCCGAAGCGGCCAGTAATTCAAGAGCGTCGTCCAGCGGGTTGTTCAAGGCCTCCAGTCTTGAGTATGCACGAAAGTAGTCCGTTACCTTGTAACGGGCAATGGCGTGTATCCATGCAGTTAAAGGTTGGTCTGGACGATAGCTATGGCGTCCATTATGGATCGCCAGTAAGACCTCCTGCACAAGATCCTCGATGTCACCAGGACGGTTATATAGCCGTTTTCTCAGGAAGCCGCGTAAGTGGACAGTCAACTCGGACAGGAATGTCCGATATGCTGATGCGTCGCCGTCCATGCCCTTAAGAAGCAACCCCTGCAGCCGCGTTTCCTTGGCCTGCAATGTGGCATGAACGTTATTTCGATCCATTGGCTGCTCTGGTTACACGAAGTCTGTGGTTTCGAACAAAATTGTATGCAGCCTCAAAATACCCAGTGCGCAGGCCACCGTCTTTTGAATGAAGTAGAGAACGACGGCAGCGGGTCTGTGTCTGCCCGACGGTGTTGCGGAGGTGAAGTGCAATCTCGAAAGCGGTTTTCTATGCTTGCTTGTTGACGACCGCGGTTGAGCGTCCATAAACACCGGGTTCGCGAGTCCAGGCATTCGTTACGCAGTAACGTCTGGATCAGTCGAAGTCGAGGCAGAGGTTCCCATTAACTTGGTCGCTGGTGTTTGAGCATCAGACCCACCAAGAAACGCTCGCACGGATTGTGCGCGTACCAGTGATATGGAACCAGTGCGAACCGCGCATCTGCCTCTACCCGGATGCGATCGAAAAAAACAGTCAGTCGTCGATGTTCTGGAAACGGCGCGCCGCGCTTGCAAGAATCATTTCATCCCAGTTGCCGGGTCGCCGACCGGCTATAACTTTCGGCCGGAATACCTCCTGTCGACGTGAGATTGGTAACCCCGAAATTGCGCATACACCAGCATGAGGTGCAGAAGTCCTAATCCACGTTTGATGTCCGTATCGGCCGCCGGTAGGCGATTGCCATGAAACTACGATCGTCTTATCGTCAATAACCTCCAGCAGATCAATTCTCCGACCGCTATTCGGTTTGGCGACGTTGAAGACAACCCCACGTGGCCCGGGGAATGCATCTCGATCTCGATCAATGCGCGATTCGATATTTTCATCGCGAGGTGCGATATCCTGCTGATGTGCTCCGGTACTCATGTCACTGCTCCTGGGCCAGTCTTAGTAGAACCTCTATTATTCTTCCCTACGCAAAGCCAAACGCGTGGTTTGGAAGAGAAGGACACCTACTATTGCGGTAAGAAATAACAGTAGGAATGAAGCGACGGCAGTTATGGGCCATGCCTTCACGTGAGCGGCGTATCGGATTCCTGCGCCGGTGAGAACGGCAAGCGGAAAGCTGACTGCCCACCAACTCGTGGCGAATGGTATCCGTCCGAGAAACACGCGCGGAGCTATGACGAGAAACATGAACAGGCCGAAGTAAAACAACATTGCAGCAAACACATCGACCCGCTGGACCAGGTCTGTGTACGCCATAAAACCGATTCCAAACGGGCCAACTGTGATCAACATCGATGGCATCATCCCTTCCATCATCGGCGCGTGATGGATCAAGCGGGCAAAGATCATCGTGAAGAAGACTAGCGCGACTACAGTGCCCACTGCGAGGCAAAATATTCTTGTCTCCGGCACCCATGCCATCGGCATTTTGTCTCCGGTGACGGCGATGTCAAGAGTTCCAACGCCAGGAATCAGCCACGCAGGCACAGCGTGCTCACCATCTATTGCGCCTCGGAGCAACCTGCTTATGATCACGTAAGCAAGTGCGAAGGTCGCAAGCGCTCCTATAATCCAAAGAATTTCGGCCAGCGTCTGACTGATGGGCGCGAGCACATTTGAGATCAATAGTGTGCCTATCGTCACTGTCCCGAAGAAATTGCTTGATACCGGGTGATTGAATTCCGCGGCGACTCGATGAGGGTATCTCACAGCCTTCAGGAGATAGAGGGGACTGAGGCCGAAAAACAATACGACAGCCACCAGTCCAGGGATCTCGGAGATCCAACCTGGCGCCCCGAACAACTCACTCGCGAACCTCCAGACCAGGCACAACCCTGAGGTTCCCATAACTGCTCCGAAGATGTTGACGGGGAGGGTTTCCACCGACAATCGCGGAAGGGGACGAGTGGTCGAGAAATTTAACATCTGCGAATTCCACAAATAAGTGTGCAAGCTTAAGAAGAACGTTACTGACCTTGCGTGACACGCGTGATCGATCGCGAGAAACCATCCGTTCGAGGACGGACTATCAGTAGCGGGTGCGCGGAGGGCGCGCGGCCAAAACTTTTCAAGTTTGTGTACGGGCAAGCGGAACGTCTGCGTATCTCCACGTGGTTGACGGTATCAGAACTGGGTCAGGCCGCCGTCAACCACCAGTTCGGCGCCGGTCGTGTAGGAGGAATCGTCGCTTGCGAGGAAGAGCGCAGTTTTAGCGATTTCTGACGTGCTACCAAATCGCTGAAGTGGCACCTTGGCTTGAATAGCTGCAGCGGCGGACGAGACCTGCTCTTCGCTCAAACCGAGTTTGCCGTAGAAGGGAGTCGTAATTGCGCCAGGGCTAATCGCATTCACGCGAATCCCGTGCGGGGCGAGTTCCGCACCTAGAGTTCGTACGAGCGAGCGAACAGCCGCTTTCGTTGCTGCCAACAGCGAGTGTCCAGGAACGCCGACACTATTCAGGAAGGAACTCGTCGCGATAATGCTGCCTTCCCTTGGGATGAGCGGCGCTGTTTTCTGAATGGTAAGCAGAAGACCTGTGAAATTGAGCGAGAAATGTTCTTCGATTTGGGCCGGTGTAATGGCTGCCAAGGGGGCAACCACACCGGATCCGGCGTTTGCAAAGACGACATTGATTTTCCCAAATTTCGATCGAGCTTCTTCGACAGCTCGCGTCACGTCTGCCGGCTTGCGTAGGTCCGCCAAGACCAGCAATGCATCTTCGCCCAGTTCAGTCCCTGCGGATGCAAGTCGTTCGGCATTCGAGCCGACCACAGCAACTCTCGCGCCCTCAGCATGAAATAGCTTCGCTGTTTCGAGGCCGATGCCGGATGTGCCGCCGGTGATAAAAGCAACCTTGCCCTTCAGTTTAATTTGAAGCTCCTTGTCGAGTGAAACCGGGTGTTACGAATGGCCGCTGAAGCAGGCAGCGGCCTCGCTTGAAGCGAAGGACGCGCTCCGCCGGCTTGATGATCGGAAGCTTCCTGCCGTAGGTGATGTCTTGAGTGTTCAGTCGTAGTGCTGACGTTACTACACCCGAGCGGTGGTAAGAAACGTTACAGCCTAACGATTCGTTCCCTAATGGAGATTGCGCATTGTTTTCATGTGATTAGGGTTCGCATCGGTATGGCTGGTTACCCCACCGTGTGTTTTCGTCGTTGCCCGCTAGACTTACACATGCGACACTAACCTCTAGTTCCAAACCTTCTATTGAAAATAGGGGCGGTGATAAGACGTCCCAATGGTGCAAACGCCGCAATGACGTCTCGATCCCCTAGTGACCGGCCAGGAAGTCTCCGGCCATCCAAGCCGTCCGTCGACCAAAGCGCAGTCAAATGCAATGTTGATTCAAAACCTGACGGCAATGCCGTCGTGTCCAAACGCGCGGCGCCTGAAAGCTACGAAATCGAAGAGGCCGCGCAGCGGACTCAGATCGAGCGTCGCCGTCATCAGATGTATCCGAATCTTAGTGACGCTCGAGTCGAGAAGGTCAAACGCTTTGGCCGGATCGAGCACTGGAACGCTGGGGAAGTTATCTGTCGAACCGGTGAGCGCAGCGAAGGCATGCGGGTTCTACTTCGGGGTCAAGTGAATCTGATCGTACGCGATGGTCTGGGTCGATCGCAGGTGTTTCAGGAGGTCATGGAGCGTCAGTTTCTTGGTGAAACGGCGACTCTCAGTGGCAAGCCCTATCTTGTAGACGCTATTGCAATTACGGATGTTGAGGCAATTCTGGTATCGCCGGAGCAGTTGCGCGCACTGTTAATTGCAGAAGCGCAACTAGGCTCTGAAATAATGCGTGCGTTCATACTAAGACGCGTAGCTCTTATACAGGACGGGAGCGGTCCAATTCTTATCGGCTCTCCGACCAGTCCAAAATTACTAGCCTTGGCGGATCTGCTGCGGCGGGTAAATCACCCGCATCGGGTTATGGATCCGACGTCGGACGGCGAGACGCCGGCGTCTCTCGCCAAACTTCCCCTATGCGGAGATGACGTCATCAACGTCATCCTGGTCGACGGGACAATACTTGAGGATCCCAGCGAGATAGAGGTCTGTTCGGCGCTGGGATATTTTGCGGCTTCGACGAGTCCTTGACATATGACACCGCGATTGTCGGCTCGGGGCCAGCGGGCCTCGCGGCGGCCGTGTACGCCGCCTCGGAAGGTCTGTCGGTGTTGGTTCTCGACGCAAAGGGTTTTGGCGGCCAAGCCGGAGCCAGCGCAAGAATCGAGAACTATCTAGGATTTCCAACCGGGATCTCTGGGCATGTGCTCGTCAGCCGCGCGTTCGAGCAAGCGGTCAAGTTCGGGGCGGACATCGTTATACAGTCCAGGGTTGTGAAACTGGAATGCAAGAAAGCGCCTTTTGAGGTTAGTCTGGCAGACAATCGGGTGGCCGTCGCACGAACTGTGGTTATTGCGAGTGGGGCCTCCTACCGTAGACCGAACATCACGGGTCTGGACTACCTAAATGGTCGCGGCGTCTACTTCTGGGCCTCTTCGATTGAAGGTCGTCTCTGCCGGGACGCTGAAATTGTGCTGGTCGGCGGTGGAAACTCTGCGGGTCAGGCAATTGTTTTTCTTGCGAGCTATGCGTCGCACGTTCACGTGCTGGTCAGGCGAGAGGGGCTGGACGAGACAATGTCACGCTATCTGGTCGACCGGGTAACCTCGCTGTCGAACGTTACCGTTCACGCGAAGTCAACCGTTGAATCCGTTGATTGCGACCATGACGGCCTGACAGAGGTTGTTTTCACATCTCCCCGTGGCCGCGAGTCGGTCCGAACGCGCCACCTGTTTCTGTTCACGGGGGCTGAGCCAAGTACCGCGTGGCTGCAAGGGTGCGGCGTGGAAGTGGACGAAAAGGGGTTTGTCCTCACTGACACTATGGAGCGCGTGTCGCACCGTTCTGCATTCCAGACAAGCGTCACCGGCATTTTCGCAATTGGAGATGTACGATCGTCTTCTATCAAGCGCGTGGCGTCCGCAGTTGGAGAAGGCGCTGCCGTTGTTTCGGAAATACACAAGTTTCTAATGAGCGAGCGCCAGCAGTAGGCTCCCTTCCTCGTCGCCGCGCTATGTTTGCTCGAGCCGACACAGTTGCGTATCCCCCGGGTGAAATCAATTGAACACGGTGGCTACGCAGCATCTGCTGGTCTCAGCGGCGTTCGCTTTATACCGATGGCCCAGCTCTATCTCGATCAAGCGGAGTTCGTCTGTCTTTTTTTGATGAGATACCTCGTTTGTGCCGACAATTGCGCCGGAGGCGATTCCTCGACCGGCGTTGTCCATTTACCTGTGCTGCGCAGGGCGCGACGGGTTGCACCATGACGCTGGCGATGATGCTGGAGGGGTGTTCGCTGCGACGGACTGCCCAGAGGCCCAAAACCGGATCAAAATTGAGCTACCCGAACTGCTCTGGGTGGGCTCCGGGATCGATATAGTAAGTAAAATTTAACCCTCACTTTTACACAGCGATCACTTCCGTGGACCGTCTCGATTGTATTCGCGTGTTTCAAAAGGTTGCCGACCATAAGAGTTTTGCGGAGGCTGCCCGTGAGCTCCGTATTTCGCCGGTGGCAGCGTCTCGTGCTGTCTCGACGCTAGAGGATGAGATAGGCGTGCGACTGTTGCGACGAACGACAAGGTCGGTCAGATTGACGGATCAGGGTGTTGATTATCTTGAGCGCACCCGTCGAGCGTTGTCGGAGCTGGAAGATGCAGCCCGCACAGTGCGGGGTGAAAACGCCAGTCCGCGAGGGTCGCTAGTAGTAACAGCGCCGGTTATGTTTGGTCGTATGCACGTGATGCCCATCGTTGCCAGCTTACTTCGGGAACATCCTGAACTGTCGGTTAAGCTGATCCTTGTCGACCGCGTTGTGCGTCTTGTTGAAGAAGGTATCGACATCGCGGTGCGCATTGCCCATCTTCCGGACAGTGGCCTTCGCGCGCTGCCCTTTGCTAGCGTGCGCCAAGTTCTTGTGGCCAGTCCCGAGTACCTCGAACGCCGCGGAACCCCGAAATCGATCGAAGATCTGGCGCTGCATGATCTCGTGGTATTCGACTCCGCCGGGTTGAATGCAGAGTGGAGGCGTGGCGCCTCCCGCTCTCAGATTGAGCCTCGTTTGCTGACTAACAGCGTTGACGCGAGCATTGATGCCGCGACTCTTGGGCTGGGCATTGCGCGTCTTTATTCATATCATGTTGCGCGTCAACTGGCAGATGGAAAACTGGTCCGTGTTCTTGTCGATAGCGAGGATGAGGACATCCCCGTCAGTCTGGTCTACGAAGGTAATCGTCAACAATCACCCAACGTGAGGGCCTTTTTCGCCGCGGCTCAGGCTATGTTTCCCAACAGACCATCGCTCTAGAATCTGAAGCGTAAACGCGGTGGCGTGCCGAAACTGAAGTCCTTGCGTTCGAATCGGCACCTTTGCAAAAGTTACCTTTGCGCAATTAGTCGGCATCGGTATGTCCCACCCGCCTTTACGCTGCTCATCCATGGGGGGGCAGAAATTTGCCCCATCAAGTCAGTTACACGTTTCACAGAGGTACCACATCATGCATAGTTGTTCCGGCTTCACCGACAAGGCTGGAGCCCCGACGTGTACTTTCCATGAATTCAGAAATCAGACTTTAATCTCTTTGTCAGCTGTGGCGCTGCGCTGGGCAACAGTGCGAACCTCGATGCCGCATCAATCCGGGCACTTTCTCCACCGTCGCGCTTCATCTGCACGTCCGCCCAAATTGGGTTCATAACGGCGGTGAATTTGTTAGAAGCTCGGTCTGAGCCCAACTTTTTGCCTCAGGCGTATCTGCCTGACCGTCGTCGGCCAACTGGAGTATCGCAAGGCCGGACTGCATAAATGCCGCCCACCGGGAGTCCATCTGCTGCGAGCGCCTCTTCCTACGGGGAAGATATTGACTTTCGGTACTTCTCGATTGCTGCTGCGTATCGCACCAGCTCTTCGTCATGAAGTTTGAGTTGCTTGAGCCGACCCTCCGGAGTGGACTCCAGCATTGCACGGAGGATGATGCGGCGAACGCCGTTCGCTGATGAGCGAATCTCGCCAAGCGTCAGGACGCTTGGCAACCAGTTGTCTCAAGACTTTGGGTTCCTTTATAAACCTAGTTGATCTGCCAAAGTGCGAGCCCACCAAGTACGCAGATTAGTGCAATCAAAATGCCAATTCCAACCGTGAGCCGTTCACCGTTTTTCTACTTCATTCGCATCGCCTTTCGCTCCATGGACTTGTTTGGGTTCGTGTACAACGGCATGGCAAAGAACATATTTAGCCGATGGACGCACATCTCGTAGACCGCTGTCCCGTAAGCGGACGGTAGCCATCATTAACCTGAGATCCAGCGACCCGCGCGCTGTCTTAGCAATCTGAGGATGGCCATTCCCATCTGCAGATTTCCTAATTACCCGAAAAAATGACAGATAAATCGTCAGGCCCAGCTTCTGTGCGCAAATCGCCACAGCGAGCTACGAATCTCTATGATTTTGAAGCGTGCTGCGTAGAGACCTCAGATTCTGCGTGAGTCCCAAGAAGAATTCATTAGGCATCCCGGTCGCTTGCAGGACAGCCGGCGGAATCTTTGCGGCCAATCGCTTGAGTCCTAACCCCGTTTTGGTTAGTCGCACAAAGACTAGTCGTTCGTCGGACGTACCGCGTACACGATTGATGTACCCTAACGATTCGAGCCGCTTCAGAAGCGGGGTAACTGTGGCGGGGTCGAGAGAGAGACGGGCGGCGATATCTTTCACGAGGATATCGTCGCCTTCCCATAAGACAAGCATCGCAAGATACTGGGGATATGTGAGATCGAGAGGATCAAGCAACTGCTTGTATGTTTTCGTCATCGTCAGCGACGCAGAATACAGTGCAAAGCCCGGGTCATCTCCTAGACCCGAATCGGTAGGGCGCTTACGATTGTGGGCGATTGTGCTCATCACGATTTGTGTGAAATTTATAAGGTCGCCAATTTTTATCATGCTGATTGCTAAAATGGAATCAAGTAAATCGGAAATTCATTCTTACAGACGCTGAAGCAATTGAAAGCCGAATTCTTCTTTTACGGTCGTCATTTGTGGAGCCACGACTCGCGCACAAGGATGGAGACAAAGATCATCGAGTTATCGCGTCCAAACTCAGGTTACCGATCGCTTTGCGATCCAGATGCAATACGTAATACAAGGACTGAGCCAAATAAACAGGTACCGACATGCAGTCTTTCCCGAACGGCCGCTACCGTTGGCGTTGCGGCTCACTATCTGTCGCCTTGAATATTTCTCCCACGCGAATTTTCAGGGTAGACTGTAATGCCGTTCAATTAGGACGGCGATAACAGGACCAGCGACCGCAAAAAAACGGTTCTAAACGAGGCATGGCGATGTTAAGTTTCATCGCCATGCGAACCAGTGTTCAAGCCGCTGAGCCATCAAGGCAGGTAGCCGGGATGCCCCGACTACCTTCCCACTTCCATCCGACGTGGCTACCTGAGGCCACGGCAGCTACGGCCACCACCAGCATTCGGCGTCGGCGCCTACCAGCCGAGCAGGCGATATGGCTAGTTGTCGCGCTTGCGCTATATCGCCACCAATCAGCGAGCGAAGTTGTCGATGCGCTGGACATCGCGCCTCCAGCAAAGGATGGCACTTTTGTTAGCAAGAGCGCCATCACGCAAGGTAGACAGCGCATCGGGGCAGCGCCGCTCAAATGGCTATTCAGGAGGTCCGCATGCGAGTGGGCCAACGAGAGCAAGACGCAATCGACGTTCAAAGGCTTCACGCTATTCGCAATGGACGGTACCACTTTGCGAACAGCCGACAGTCAATGCAACCGCGTACATTTCGGCTCACAGCTAAGTGGAAGCGATAGCATGGGGAGTTACCCGCAAGCTCGTGCCGTAACGCTTTCGTCATCGACACACATATCGTCTGCGATGCTGAAATAGGCCCGTATGGAAAGAACGAGATGCTAACGGCCCGCCAACTCGTTCCTCGTATTCCCGACCATTCGGTCGCGGTGTTCGATACGGGCTTTATGTCGGCGCAGATTCTGTTGAGTCTCAGTGCCTCAGGCGCGAGTCGACATTTCATCAATCCGGCAACGTCCGATACTCGGTGGCGGCACATAGAGGGAACGAAAGAGGACCAGCTCGTAGCGCTCAAGGTCTCTCAACCTGCACGACGCGCGAATCCAAGCATGCCCGAACACTGGCATGCTCGCGCGATCCGAACTACCGACGCGAAGGGACGTGAACGGATACTCTTGACATCTCTAACAGACAGGCGGCGGTTCAAACCTGAGGACATCGCATCCACCTACCGACGTCGTTGGCAGGTGGAGATGAGTTACCTGTAACTAAAGGATACGATGTTAGGCGCTGGGCTGACATTGAGGAGCCGAACTGTTGATTGCGTCTATCAAGAGTTTTGGGGGCCTCATCGCCTACAACTTGGTTCGCATCGCCATGTCTAGAATTGCTAGCAGCGCTGACGTATCACCGCACAGAATAAGCTTCGTTCGGTCGTACCACGCCATGCAGCTTGAATTTTTGAGAGTGGCGAGCGATGGGCGGGTCCGCTGAGATCGTGGCGGGTGTCGCGCCCCCATATCTGCCACGCGATTTGGCGCGCATTTTGGTCCCCGGATGGTAGAGCGGAATGCCTGCGGCGCATGCTGAGTAGAGCGAGCACCTGCTGTTGCGTTCGGGCGAACACAGAAGGACGTGCAACAGGCCAACGTGATCTCCGACGTCGCGGGCCAGACGGGGCGCGACCATCTCCGGCGAGCGCGACGGCAAAACCTTGCGCCGAAGCAAGCGCGCATCTACACCGGGCTCCAGCCTGTCGCGCTTCAAGATGCCCGAGCAGTTCGCCGCCCGGCTCGAACTGCGCCAGGCACGAGGATCTTGGGTGGCAAGCGCTGTCGCCGGCAGCCAAGCGTGCGGTCAATCGGTCAATCCGGCTCGGAGCACTGCAACTGGACGGCGGTCACTTATTGGCCGTATTGCTCCAGGTGACGCGGGTCCGATACGAGGTCGGCCGGGCCGGCGAGACTCCCCACGTGTTTGGTGCAGCATCCTTTACTGGCTGCATCGCAGTATTCAGACGCACACCATGGGAACCGCGGTGAGTGGTGACGTCCGAAGGATGCGGGCCTGGCCGAGGCCGATGCCGAGCGGATCGGCGATTCGCCCCTGCTCCGGCAAAAGCTCGACGGCCAACACGCTCATCGGAGAGTGACGGGCCAGCGCCAGAGCGCGCAACATTGCCTCTATTTCGGACTGATCCCACATTGCGGTGACATACATCTCCGTATCCCCGTGACCGGTGCGAAACTGGAACTCGTCCCTGTTGTTACGCGCGGGCTTGCGGCCGAGGAGAATGTTGCGTTGGCCGTTCCCATCCGCCTGGGTGACCTGGGCGTAGAGGAGCACCCATATCTCGCTGAATGGGGAAGGAGGCAGCAGGCTCCTGCCTGCGAATACCGGGTTCGCATAAGGCGCGCTGGCCGTGATCCCGGACGGCAGCCGGCCAACCTCGCACTGGAGCAGCGGCGCCGGATGCTGGACGCCGGTAACTCGCAACGGGGGCCCGAAGCGACCCTGCGCCGTGGACCAGCCGCGTCTGTGGCCGACGCGCAGCTCATAGACGTAGAAGCCAAACAGTTCGCGGGAGTCAGGTGAAACGCCCGGCGGCAGCGGCACCAAGAAGTGGCGTGGCGAGTCAGATGGGATCAGTTCCTGCATTGCAGCCAATCCGGCGCGGTCATCGGACTGGCCGGGGACGATGACCCGGGTCAGCTCTGGGTCGATTGGCAGGGGGGGTTCTTCCGCAGGCGTAACGGGCTCCCCTCCCGCAATCAGCATGGGGTCGGGAGCATAGGTCAGGACGCGGGCGAAGTAGCCGTCGCGATCGTTCTCCAACGGCTCCGCAAATTCCAGCCAGAGTGCCCTCTGCCGTGGCTCGGTGGAAGCATAATTGGGCGAGTGCTTGTAGCCGGACAGCGCGATTCCCGCGGATGCGAGCTTGGGTGTCTGAGTCGGGGCGACGGCGATGGGGAGGTGGGTCTTCAACGTGACGGCTGGGTCCTGCTGCGCGGGCGGGG
>JGI25156J39149_1001149_pt1 | contig 11871 bp, 10 predicted proteins | sample AraplaCL_Col_mMS_FD_39149 | JGI IMG/M metagenome (IMG submission 39149)
CCCTGCCGATATCGGCGGCTCAAGCCAGCGAGCAGCAGTTTCTGACCGCACGGCTCGACGCGGTTCGCGCACAGAGCCAGCGGCTCGGCGATACGGCCGCGCTCTTCCAGGCGATGGGCGAATTGCCGCAAGAGCCAGCCAAATCGGCATCGCGGGAGTGACGATGGAATATCGAGAATTGATCGCCTGTCACGAATGCGACGCGCTTTTTCGCAAGCCGCCGCGTCTGCGCGGCCTGAGAAATTCGCGACGAGGTGGCGAATGGGACAAATGCAATGAGAGAAGCAGGCTTACTGACCCGCGTTGCCAACGGTCGGCGAAGCGGTACGCCGTCAAGACGGTCAGTCGGCTTCGACGGCAGGTTCCACGAGCGGCAACGGACGTGCCGCAACTTTTTCGGCTTCCGCTCGTTTGAGACCCAAGCTTTGCAAAAGAGCGGCCGCGACGCGCTCGGCGAGGTGTTCACCGCTGAAACCGAGCTCCGTCAACGCGTCGGCGTTCGGCGCATCCGGCGAGGCGAGTCCGAGCTGGGCTGTGACGGACGCAAGCACGGTGCCGCCCACGGAGAGGAATGCGACGAATGGATCGGCCACGGCGAAACGCTTCGCAACGATGCCTTTTTGCACATCGCGCAACAAACGTTTGCCGAGACCTCGATCGAGCATGCGCGAGGAGAACCCTTCTCTCACCAGGAATTGGCCCCAGAGCGGCTCGCGATGTGCTCGCATCAACGTATAACGCACGGAGACGGCAATGACTTCGGCCGGGTCCGACAAACCGAGGGTGAGGCGGTCGAGCCAGTCGGCAAATTCCTCGAACACGGACTCGACGAGCGTGGCGTAGATCGCTTCTTTAGATTCGAAATGGTTGTAGAACGAGCCGAACCCGACATCGGCCGCCTCCGTGATTTCATTGATCGCGACGCCTTCCATGCCTTTTTCAGCCATGAGTTTGAGTGCTGCGTCCAGCAGGCGGGCGCGCGTCTCCCTCTTGCGGCGGGCACCGCGCGGCTCGCGCGCCTCGGCTGGCGCCTCCGGAGCGGCGCTCGCCTGCGGAGCGGCGCGCTTCGGCGCCGGGCGATTTGTAGTCTTCGGCATGGCGATTCCAATCTGGATCAGAACGCCAGTATAGATTCAAACGTCGGGCTCGACAAAGTCGTCAGCCCTGAACGCCGCCTCAGACATGACTACGCACCGAGTCGGCACTTCGCTCCGGCCACGCAATCGGGCTCGACATGTTTCATGCACAGCCGACAGACGGAAACCGCTTGATCCAATGAAATGCAAACGGCTCACCCATGAAGAGCGACGGCTCCAGACGCGTGAACGGCTGCTCGAGGCCGCACACGAGCTGTTCGTCGCGCGGGGGTACGTTACGACAGGCCTCGAAGAGATTGCCGAAGCGGCAGGCTATGCACGCGGCGCGTTCTATTCGAACTTCACCGACAAGACCGACTTGCTGATCGAATCGTTGCGTCGGCATCGAATCGGCCTGCCTTATAACCTGCGCGCCGTCATTGGAGTACTGAATCATTATCTAAGAAGCGACGAAGATTTTCGCCTGTGGGTTGAGGCCGGTCCTCTGGCGAGCCGGCAGCCGGCGTTTCGCGAGCGATTCGATGCGATCGTCAACGACGCTTGAGCGGTGCCGGGCTACCGCGCACCATGATCTGCCGTTAGCGATCTGCCGTTAGCGGGTCAAGGATGGACGACGGCCGCCGGCATGCGCGGCCGTGCCTATCGTCGTCACAGCTTACGAGCGGGCACGCAAGCTTCGGTCAGAACGGCCACCAACCCTTGCCGCCGTTGCCGCTGCTTTCCTCTCCGCCGTGATGTCCGTCGGAATGAGCGTGATCGTCGGAATCGCGGTGGAAGTCGAAAAGATCGAACAGATCGCCTATGGCGGGCGAGTTGACCGGCACATACGGGTTATCGCTGCGCTGGACAGGGTTTGGCAGATTGTCGCGACTGCGTTCCGTAATCGGCGGCAGTCCCCAGTTCCGTTCGATGAATTTGACCACCGACGCGTGGTCGGCGTAGCCGTGTGAAACGCGTCCTCCAACGGAATACTTCGAAACGGCGATCATCGGGATGCGTGAACCGTCGCCGAAAAAGTCGACGGGCTGGATGTAGCCTGAATCGTAGTAGCCACCGCCTTCGTCGGTGGTGATGAGGATCGCTGTCGTGGCCCACAACTTGGGATCGCTCTTGACCGCATCCACGATCTTCTTCACGAACGCCTCATAGAGCCCGAACTTCGACGACGTCGGATGTCCATCGAGCAGCCCGCCGGGCTTCACGAAAGATACCGCCGGCAGGGTCCCGGCCTGCATGTCCGAATAGAGATCAGGCAGATCCGCGAGATGCGTATCGCGGACCTGTTGATTCGTCATGATCGACGTCTCGTAAAGGAATGGATTGCAGATGTTGCAATAGACGCTTGTCGACGGATCCTTGATGAAACTGCGCCATCCTTCGCCGTAATATTTCCAGGGGATGTTGCGCTCGAGAAGGCTGTCGCCGATTGTCCGCACGGGCGACGGAGGAATCGTGTAAGGAGATTTCGCCCTGTCGAGCACCGTACCGTCGCCGTTGTAGCCGGGGTTATAGTTGTTCAGCAGGTAGTAGTGTTTTGGCGCGCAGTTCGGCTTCGGGTGATAGGAGAGTGACTGGAGGTAACGACGGATAGGACCGACGCCAGGCTGGCTCGCATCGGAGCAATCGCTGTAACTGCCGCCTGAATACCCGTCCTGCGTGTACCAGTTGTTCGTGCCGGGCAACGGATTGGGGTTTTCGATCTGATCCGATGGCGGCGTTGCCGCGTGGCCGTTACCGTCCGTGTAGAAATAGGCATCGGCGGCGCCGATCATGATGCTGTTCGCGCCTGTGCCGCCCATGACCGGTTGATGGTAGTTGTCGCTCATCGAGTATTGCCGCGCCAACTGCGCGAAGTACGGCATGTCTCCGTTGTTCACGTTATAAAATCCGAGCGCATTGGAACCCTCACCGGTCGTCTGGTCGTTGAACGGCGTGGGCTGCGGCTTGCCGTTGCTGCCGGCGCCGATGGTGGTTTCAACCCACGCGAACAGGTCGCCCAGACAGCCGCTCGGATTTTCCCGGCTCGCATGTCCGACATCGCAGTCCGACTGCTGCCATGCCTGATAGAAGCGATGCACAGGGCCGCCCATGTACGCGTCGTAAAGCGGTGGTTGAAGCAAAAACGGGCCGTTCAGCAAGGCGTTGTAGTTTGCCACGCGCGAGTCCTTTACATCTTTCGGCAGGCCGGATGCGCCGCTCAACAGCTGGTCGATATCGGATGCTTCGAGCGCGCCGCCCTCGACCTGAACAGCCGCATCGTGACTCGCGAATGGCGGTGGACTTGCGTCGCTGGCGGCGGTAGGCGATCCACCGGTGTTCGGAGCCGGCAGCGTCCCATACGGGGCCTTGTTCGACGGCGCCATCGAGAACCTTCCAGGTCCAGTCAACTGCGCCTCGTACTGTTGCGCTTTCTTGAAGTTCGGACCCGGTGAGCCATCTGCATTGACGATGCCCTGCGAAAGCAGGTTCCACACCGACTGACCGTGCGCCGGCTGGTATGTGCCGAAAACGTGATCGAAGGTTCGATTCTCGCCCACTATCACGATGACATGCCTGATCGGCGTTCGCGTTTCGCCATTGTGATCGTCGCCCGCAGCGATCACGCCAGCGGGCCAGCTGGACAATGCCAGCGCAGCCGCTGCTGCGACAGCCGCAGTGGAAATACGTAAGCATTCCTTATTACATAAATGTGAAAAGCGAAAAGCGGCCATTACCCGTCTCCTTACCGTTGGTTACGACGGTAAGACCTTAAAAGCGGGCGATGAAGCTTCAGAGTCGCTAGCATTACAATGGGCTGTCGCCAGCGCCTCACATAGCACCGAGCAAAGGATCTGGCGAATGTTCACTGACATACGTCTGACAATAGCTAGCCGGCGTGCAACGACGAATGACGTCGACTCGGCCAAGCCGACATTGCCGCCCCAAGGCTGCAGGACCGGACGCAAACCTGCGAAAAGAGGCCAAACACAAGCGCTGTTCGCCGCGCGCGCCCAACGCCGCGACTCATAGAATTCCTCCATACCAGTCACGTACCGGCACGCGGTCGGTATCTGTCGAACTGCTTTCTCCAATCGAATTTCCGGTCAAACACAGAATGACACGGCTTGCACGGCACTACGTCCCTGACCAACCGCAACACATAATCTTGCAGGGGCTCGTCGAGCCCGCATTCCTCGACGAAGGGGACTACCGGTATTTTCTCGCCTGCCTCGCAGACGCCGCGCGCGTCGCCGATCTGGCGGTCCACGCCTGGGCTCTCATGCCCGGCGCGGTGCAGTTGCTTGTCACGCCGTCGTACGAATCAAGCGTGTCGATGGCGATGCAGGCGGTTTGCCGACGCTATGCCGAGACCTTCAACCGCCGCCACGGACGACGCGGCACAGTATGGCGCGGCGGCTACCGCGCAACGGTGATCGAGCCCGAGCGTTACCTGCTGCTGGCGAGCGTTGGGATCGAACAGGCGCCGGCGCGCAGCGGTCTCGTGACCGACGCGAAGAACTACGCGTGGTCGAGCTATGGGCATCACACGGGCCAGCGCGCGGACAGCTTTATCAAGGACCATCCGCTTTACCGGGCGCTTGGCGACACGCCGCCCGAGCGCCATCAGGCTTATCGCGATCTCGGCGAGCGAATTGCCGCCGATCGCGACATCGACAGTCTGCTGGAATCGAGGTTCAACGGCTGGGTGCTCGGGAGCCCCGCATACTGCGAGTGGGCGGCGCGGACGGCGAACCGCCGCCTTATGCCGTTGCTGCTGCGCGACCGGCCCGCCACGGTGCGCGCGACACGCACGCCGGACCTCGCGAAATTCCGCCGGCCGCTCTATACGCACGCCGCTCTGACAGAATCGAATTAACCCTGCTCACTTCATTTGAGGGCGGCGAGAGCCATCTCGATGAGTTGCTGCTGTCGTTCGGTGGCATCGCTGCTCTGTTTGCGCAAAATCATAAAAAGAGAAAGCGGATCGGGCGGATTTAAAGCGATCCGATGGATCGTGCATCCGGTGTCCCTCGCCAACGGCATCGTTAAAAAAGCGGGAACAATGGCCCAGGCCCCGTTTCTCAGCATCGGCGCCAGCATGTGTGCTTTCTCGACCCAATTTACATGTCGCGAAAACCCACGCCGACCGCGCCATAAATCAAACTGCGGCGACCACGGCAGATGAATTTCTCTGGATGGATCGAGATCCGTCATGTCGAGCGCTTCGGGCAACGGGGCCGTATCCGAGCCGGCATAGACCACGAGCATCGCGTAGTCCCGGATCTTTCTTGAAACAAGATCGACGTGTTCGGATGGCGTCAGTGTGAAGGCGACGTCCAGATGACCGGAAGCCACGCGGTTGGCGAGCTGGAAATAGCGCGAGCTTTCCATGTGTAACCGGACGGGCGGTGTCTCGTCGCAGAGCGCGGAGACAAACGGCGGAAGAACGTTGATCGCAACGGCGTCCACCGCACCGACAGCAAGGTGCCGCACCTGATTGGCCTGAAGTTGCTCGGCCTCGATTTCGAGCATTTTCCAGCGCTCGGCAATGTCGAGAAAACGCTCACCTTCAGCGGTCAGCGAGATGCCGCGCGCTCCCCTCGAGCGCCGCAACAGCGGATGTCCTATGCGGCGCTCGAGGGACTGGATCCGGTACGAGACGGTCGATTGCGTCGTGGAGACGATCTCGGCCGCCTGCAGCAAACTTCCGGAGCGAACCACCGCCAGGAACGTGTTGATCTCCTCGCTGAACAACATATCGATTCCTTCGATATTTGGTGAATAAAATCCGACATTGACCGATATTGTGCCCAACCTTAGCCTAGTCGAATAGAAAAACAAATCCCGTCATCTGATTCGGTAACATCTGGAGGCACATATGGCAAAGGCACTCGTCGGCATCGAAGATTTACCTACGAGCCGCTTTCATAAGCGGATTGCCGTCGTAGCGGCAGGCGGGCCGTTCTGCGACGGCTACCTGCTCGGGATCATCGTTGTGGCATTGCCGTTCATTGCCAGGGACCTCGCACTGAGCGCGCTCCAGATCGGTCTCGTCGGCGCGTCGAGCCTCATCGGCATGTTCGTCGGCGGCCTCGTTTTCGGACCGATGACAGACCGCTTCGGCCGCCAGAAGATGTATGTGCTTAATCTCGCTGTATTCGTTATCTGCTCGATCGCGCACCTGTTCGTGCACGACGTGGCGACGCTCTTTATCCTTCGTTTCGTCATGGGGGTTGCGCTGGGCGCGGACTATCCCATCGCGACCGCGCTCGCCGCTGAATTCCTGCCTCGGAAGCTTCGCGGGCCGGTGCTCGCGAGCCTCGTGCTTTTGCTCTGGGTCGGATACACCTTGAGCCTTGCAACGGGTTTGATCGTGAGCGGTAGCGAAAGCGGTGTATGGCGCTACATTCTTGCGAGCGCCGCCATCCCTTCGGCAATTTTCCTGTTGCTGCGCCTTAACATTCCCGAGTCGCCGCGCTGGCTGATTTCCGCAGGACGTGTAGAGGCGGCTCGTGACATCGTGGCGCAGCATCTTGGGCCGCAGGTTGACTTTGATGCGCTCGTTGCCGAAACCCGCGTCAGCACCTCCGGGCGTGGCCTCGGGTTGTCCAAGATCCGCGAACTTCTTTCGCGAGGCTATGGGCGCATGCTGGTGTTCTGCTCGATCTTCTGGATGTGTCAGATTGCACCTTCGTTCGCAATCAAGACGTTTCAACCGATGCTGCTGAAGTCGCTCGGCGTCACTCAGCCACTCGCCGGCTCGCTCGTGATCATTTCGTTTGCGATCGTCGGAACTGCGATCGGCATGGTCGTCGTCAACCGCGTCGGTCGGCGCACGCTTTGTCTGGCCTCTTTCGTTCTGGCAACCCTCGCGCTCTTTCTTCTCGCGACGCCGATGTCGGGCATTGCCATGGTTGCGATCGGTTTGTTCATTCTCTTCACGGTGGCCGAAGCTGCCGGTTCCGGGCTGCAATTCATCTACCCGAATGAGATTTTCCCAACTGATCTCCGTGCAACCGGTATGGGACTCGCGATGTCTGCAAGCCGCATTGGCGCCGCGGCAGGAACGTTCCTCCTTCCTACCGTACTCGTCCATTTTGGAAGTGCGACGGGTCTGCTGATCGCAGGTAGCATCAGCCTGATTGGCCTGCTCGTATCCGTTCGCATGGCTCCCGAGACCCGTAACGTGTCGCTCGGCGCGGCGAACGCTCCCAGCCTGGATGCGAGCGCGGGCGAACACACTCTACAGCAAAGAGAAGCTCGCAGCTGAGCGGCAAGGACGGCGGAGCCATCGCCGACACCGGTCAGCCGAATCAATTCGGACTCCATAATTTCACCTTGGCAACACTTCCTGCATCCATGCAAAAAGGCACTCTATGAATTCGGCACCTCAAGTCGTCATCATCGGCGCAGGCATCATCGGCACTACGCTCGCTTATGATTTTGCGAAGCGCGGCGCGCGCGTCACCGTGCTCGACAAGAACGAAGTCGCGAAAGGCGCCACGTCTGGGTCATTCGCGTGGATAACCAACCAGACGAAGTTCCGCAATGCGGACTCGCTCGGTGAAGCTGGCGCGCAGCATTACTTCAATCTGCATCGGCTGTCGCACCTGCGCTGGCGTTACCTGCAAAGCGAAATCGACGGTCTGCCGATTCGCTGGTCAGGCTGCTTACAAAGCGCCGAGCCCGGCACCGAGGAGGCACGGGAACTCGCGGCGGAACTGGACCGGCGCCTGCGCTGGGGCAGCCCGACGTACCGCGTCACCGCGGCCGAGGCGCGCGAGATCGAGCCGGGGTTTGAACCGGGAGCGGAGACGGACATTTTCTACACGCCCGATGAAGGGATGATGTCGCCCGTGCAACTGACGTCAATGATGCTCGACGCGGCGGTCGCCCACGGGGCGCAGTACTCGGCACACGATGCGTACCAAGGCTTCGTGAAGACGGCGGGCGGTTACGAGATCAAGAGCAGAAGTGGCTCGCGCGCGGCCGATTTTCTCATCTTCGCGGGCGGCATCGCGAACCCGGAACTCGTCGAAGGCACGGGGCTTAAGGCACCGCTCATCCACAGCACGGGGAGCGTCGTCCATCTGGCACCGTTGCCGCGGATCTTCGACTCGGTGATTCTTGGCGCCCATGTTCACGCGATCCAGCGCGTCGACGGTCGTGTAGTCATCGCCAAGCACTTCTCCGGTTCGCCCGTTGGCGACCCAAGCACGCCCGACCCGGAGGAGCTTGTACGTGTCGCCGCGCGAGTGCTGCCGGGCTTGAAGGACGCCGTTGTCGAGAAAGTCACCGAAACGCGTCGCGTGATTCCCGCTGACGGACTGCCTGTCGTGAGCCGCTCAGAAGAACTGCCCGGCGTGCTTTCCGTTACAACGAACGCAGGCATCAGCCTTGCAGCCGGACTGTCGCAGTTCATCACAACCGAACTGCTTGACGGCGTGACGGTGAACCTGTTGGACCCGTATCGCTCCCAGCGTTTTGCCGATCAGGTAAGGCGGTGACGCGGATCAGGCGCGATGCCATGAAGCGGGGTCGGGTTGGTGGGTGCTTCATGATGTCAGGCAGTTGCCTGATGGTCGGCGAACGGAGTGCGCGGTGTGCTTCATCGGGCTTGTTCGACGTCTGCCGACATGCGCGCAGCATGCATCTTCCTGCGGGCGATGGCAGACATCGAATAAACATTCACGAGTCCGGTCCAACCGCGAAAGCACCGAATCGACTGTGAACCGCGGTTGGAGTCCGTGCGCCGGCAGCAGCTGGTCGGGAGGTAGAGCTGCCATCGAGTCGACGTGTCTTTCGGCTCGGCCGCGGAGCCGGTGTACTCAGGCGAAAGTCCTTCGACGGCAGCGAGGCATATCGCTTGAAATTCTGCCTGTCGTTATGTCTTCTGACGGCGGGGCTCGATTACTTGGGGACCGTTTGGGCGCCGATCGGATCGTTCTTGCGTCACCTGGGGGGAACAAACCGCCACTGGATCCCAAGAGCAACGAGCAGGATTTTAAAACCGACATGACGCGTCGTTTCGAAGCCGATTCCACTACCTTGGCGGCCCTCGGGAGCACCGTCGAATTCACGCGACAGACCTGCCAGTCGTATGCGTCCGTCGCCACGCCTGCCGGTTTCGCTCCTGCCTGCAATCGCCCGCGCCCTGTCCGTTTCTCTGGATGATCTTTTCGGCGAGTCGGACAGGGTTGAATCGCGACGAACCCGGTTGAACCATGGTTGAATGACAGTTGACACGTGCCCCACGCCCGACGGAGCAACATCATGAAGATCGTCACCCTCCGCCTCGGCTCCCGCGACGCTTGAACGCACACATTGTCGTCGCGATGAACGCGAAGCGCAGGGCGAACACATCAGATTTGATTCGCTGGAGCGGCTGTTCCCGATTCTCACGCCAGCGCGCTGAAACATCATCAGGACCATGACGGGCGCAGACACGCTGTCCATCCGTCAGATCGCACTGCGGCTCAGCCGCGATGACACAACCGTACAGCACGACGTGCACGCGTGCTCCATGTGGGTGTGCTCGACCGCAACGCCGACGGCGCAATCGAGCTCCCGTATGACGCCGAGCACGTCGATTTCATGATCGCTGCCCCGTGACCGGCGCTGCACACTACACGGTACATTCTGTAACGCGTGGCAAGGCCGCATTCCGTATGGACTTCGGGCGATTTATCGGCGCCCGGCGCCGGCTCGTTGCGTGGCTGCGGCGCGCGATCGCCAGAATCCGCCAAATGCACCTCGATGAGGACGTAGTTCGCGAAGTTGCGAAGAAACTTTTCTAGCGGCCGCTCGTCGGGCACGCGACTGCCGACGAATCGAGCAAATCGGTAGCAGCGCCGTCGTGCTCGCCGACGCCACCAAGCACAAACCCGCCGCGCGGCCGGGTTTGTGCATCAAAATCGAAGCTGCCAGTTCAAGGCTGATAGTCCTCAAACTCCCAGCCTCCAATTCGACTGAGCTTCAACGCCAAACCATGCCAATCGTCGGCCGTGCATTTCTCCACATATCCGTTTATAGCCGACTTGATCTCCGCCAAGTCGTACTCAAACACGATTAGCATATGGCGTCTCCATACAGCCTTCTTATCCGCGTAGTTGGCCTTGATCCAGTCAGGGATGCATACCATGATCTGGAACAGGTCGGCACCCTTCGCGTTTTCCGGACCAATTTTTGCCTCGATCAAGAAACCGAAGCAGGCTTCGTCCTCGGGCCTCCTAGCAGGCTATCCGTCCCCTCTATCTCTTCTCGAACTGATCAAGCGCCGCTTGGATCTCCGCCATCAAACGCTCCGCTTTGGCTCGCGGAGCACCGATCCGTGTTTCGAACTCGAACATATCAATGCCATTGCAAACCTCGTTAAGAGCCGCGTTGAGCACCAGCAACTCCTCGTGACTAACCTCTATCTCGGCGTCATCGGCGATCCTGTTGAGCTTCATAGTTACCTCAAGTTATTGAAATAGGACTTCCCATTCGTCGGCTTAAACGCCGTTCCACCGTCAGCCGCGTTGGGGTTCCGGATGACAACCATACCGGAAGCGTCGTCCCAATATGCAGAACGTCCGTTGCTCAGCTGCTTCGTCGCCGAAGGGTTGTTCAGTATATTTTCAATCTGGTTAGCGAACTGCTGTTGCGTCGTGATCGAGCCACCAAACTCATTCTGGTCGATTACGTGCTTGTCGAATGCATGACCGTTCGCGATCTCCTCTGCAGCCAGTTGGTTGTTCAACCGAACACTGTTAGCCGCATTCGCGGCGCTATCCGCTCCGCTTACGTTGCTTGGGGCGCTGTTCACACCTCCTTTCGTCGCGTCATTATTCGCACTATTGGTTGAATCGCCGCTGGTCCCACTATCGCTTCCATTACCGGTAGAAAAGATGGCACCAATGTTCGGCAAGGAACCCGACGTCGGTACCGGCACCATTACAAACGTACAACCAGCGTAGGGTACGCAGACCGGAATAGGCATCCCGGCCAAGGCAAAGCCGCTGACGTGTTGTCCCTGCGAGCCGCCGCTTAGGTCATCATCGTTGTTGCCTGGGCTATCCGGTAGCTGCGGAAGGTTGCTCCCGGAATCGTCCTTCGAACTGCCCGTTGCACTAGCGACATAGCCGATTGCAGCGATCTTCGCCGGCGCGGGCAACATTGCGCTGCAGAACGAACTCTGCAGACAAGCCTTGAGGATGTCAGCCGTATGTTTTTCGGAATTATTAGTCGCTTCGTTTTCGGCCCACGTCGCTCCCGCTTGCGCATCGCCGCCTGCGAGACCAGCGGCAACACCGCCCGTCAGTATGGACAGTGCGGTCACGACCGCCGCCTGGCCATCGGTGAGTGGCGCCCCTGTCGGACTCATAGCGATGATCGCAAGCGGCGACAACATTGCACTAGTCGCCGCTCCAATGGCGCCACCCGTACATCCGGTGCCACTTAGCGAACTGGCAGCACACCCCAGCACCGCATGTTCCAGTATGTTCTCGATTGAAAGAGGGCTCGTGCCATCGCCGATAGCATAGGCGCCCGACGCTGCCATCTCCTGAATCAGCGAGTTCTGGAATGCGCCAAGCAGGCTGCCCCCCTCTATCGCTGCACTCACGCCAGCGGAAATCCCGGCCTCCCCCAGCATCGCAAGAGCACGCGTTCCGAGCGTCGTCGCCGTTGAGGCGCTCGCCTGGCTCACACCGGTTCCGGCCAATGGATTAACCCCCGCGAGGCTGGCAAGCGAGTTCGTCGCGCCCCCGATCGTAAGCGGTCCGGTCGTAAAGCCAATTCCATTGTCCGAACT
>JGI25156J39149_1001151_pt1 | contig 11861 bp, 12 predicted proteins | sample AraplaCL_Col_mMS_FD_39149 | JGI IMG/M metagenome (IMG submission 39149)
AAANATCGGTTCGCACACTTCGCAGCGCCTGATTTCAACCACCCGGCACCGCTTCGTTCTGCGTCGCTGCATCAGCAGCAGAGAAGCGAGATTATGAAGACTCTCGTCCGTTTCGTCAACTAAATTTTTTCGCTTTCGCTTAAAAACCTGCTTGACGCCATCGCCGCTGGTTTCTGCCGCGGCTCCTCGTTCCCAAACGAGGAGCGAAATAATAGGTCACCGATAGCCTTATGACAAGGGTTCGACGAAAACTTTGTGCCAGTTCACCTGTGCACCGGATTCGCCACGGCCTCGACGGGGACCGCGTCGGCCATGGCGGCGTAACCGGCGTCGCTCGGATGGATGTGGTCGCCACTATCGAATTTGCGCTGCAGCCGATCAGGCGCCGCCGGATCGCGGAGGACGGCGTCGAAATCCACCACGCCGTCAAAAGCATGGCTGGACCGGATCCACTGGTTCACGGCGAGTCGAATATTTTCCCGCTCGGGCGGAAGCGCCGCGGGCGTCAACGTTCCGCCGAACACTTTCACCCCCGCGTGTCGTGCGCCCGCGATCAACCGCTGATAGCCCGCGATCAGCCCGGCCGCCGTCACCGAAGCATGCGGGAAGTCGCAGTCAAGGCCGTTGCGCGCGGGCATCGCCGCAAAATTGATATCGTTGATGCCGATCAACACAATTACCGACTTCACGCCGGGCCGCTCGAGCGCATCCCGCCCAAAACGCGTGAGGAGCGCTTCGCCATAGCAAGGCGAATCGTTCAGCAGCCGATTGCCGCTGATGCCCAAATTGATAACCGCCGTCGACCCGCTGCCCGCACTCGCCAACCGCCGGGCCAATGCGTCGGGCCATCGACGATTCTGGTTCAGGCTCGAGCGCATGCCGTCCGTGATCGAGTCACCGATCGCCGCGATCGCCGTCGCCTCAGGCGCCGCGTCGACGGACAGCGCCGTCACCCACGCGTACTGCGTGAAGCGCGCGCGAAACGCCGCGGCTGCCGTGTCCTGCGTGTGATTGCCGGATGCGGAAACATAATTGAGCTGACTGGAAACCCGGTGCCACGCCTCAATGCGCTGATCGGGCCCCACAAAGGCGCTGACCGCATAAGGCGCGCCCTCCGCGACGTCCATCGCGATGGGATCGCTATCCACCTCGCGGCCCGCCGGAAGGGTCACACTGCTTTTCCCACCGAACGTTACCCGCGCGCCGCCGCCAGCGGACGCCGCAGCGCCGCCGGCCGACCGCGCGATCCGCAGTTCCTCGATCACCAACGGCGTCTTGCCGTACTCGTTGCTGAGATGGATCCGCGCAGACTTCCCTGACAGCGTCGGATAAACAATCTGACGGACGGTGCGGCCGGCAACTTCCGGCGCGCGATAAAGCGGCGGCAAATCGGCACGCTGCGGAATGGGCTGCAGCGCGGTCGCCCAGGCGGCGACCCAATGCGCCGAGGTGTCGGCGGCCGCGGCGGGAACAGAAACGGCAAACTGGCCAAGCAGCGCCGCGCCGCATGCGGCAACCAGGGAGCGGATGGTCATTCCAGTATCTGACTCAGAGCAAAACGAGCATTGTGCACGATTCACGTCGCCCGCCGCGGGGAGCCACACCCAGCCCCGCCGGCGGGAGCGGCGAATAACGGGCAACTGACAGCGCGCACCGCGCAAACCGGCAGCATCGCCCGCGAACTCAGCCGGCCGCTAATGCCCTGTCATTTTCAAAGCCACGGCCTCGGCCACTTCAATCCCGTCGATAGCCGCCGAATAGATCCCGCCGGCGTACCCCGCGCCTTCGCCCGCCGGATACAGCCCCTCGACGTTCATGCTCTGATAGTCGTCACGGCGGCGCACCCGGATCGGCGACGACGTCCGCGTTTCGACGCCCGTCAGCACCGCGTCGTGCATCGCGAAGCCGGCGATCTTCTTTTCCAGCTGCGGGAGCGCTTCGCGGATCGCCTCGATCACGTAGTCGGGCAGTGCCGTACTCAGATCCGTGGGATGCACGCCTGGCTTATAGGACGGCACGACCGAGCCCAGCGACGTGGACGGCCGCCCGGCAATAAAGTCGCCGACCAGCTGGCCGGGGGCCATATAGTTGCCGCCGCCGAGTTCGAACGCCCGCTCTTCCCACTTGCGTTGAAACGCAATGCCGGCAAGCGGCCCGCCGGGGTAATCGTCGGGTGTAATACCCACGACGATTCCCGCATTCGCATTGCGCTCGGCCCGCGAATACTGGCTCATGCCGTTGGTCACCACGCGGCCGGGCTCGGATGTCGCCGCGACCACCGTGCCGCCCGGGCACATGCAGAAGCTGTACACCGCACGCCCGTTGCTGCAGTGATGCACGACCTTGTAGTCCGCGGCGCCCAGTTGCTTGTGGCCGGCAAACTTGCCGAACCGGCTGCGATCGATCACACCCTGCGGATGCTCGATCCGGAAGCCGAGCGAGAACGGCTTCGCTTCAATATAGACGCCGCGGTCGTGCAGCATCTGGAAGGTATCGCGCGCGCTGTGGCCAACGGCAAGCACCACGTGGTCGCAGCGCAGCGTTTCGCCGGTCGACAGCTTGAGGCCGCGCACTTTTCCCTGATCGATCTCGATATCGTCCACGCGGGTCTGAAACCGCACCTCGCCGCCCAGCTCGTGGATAGTCGCGCGCATCTTCTCGACCATGCTGACAAGGCGAAACGTGCCGATGTGCGGGCGGCTCAGATACAGAATGTCTTCCGGCGCGCCGGCACGCACGAATTCGTCGAGCACCTTGCGGCCGTAGTGCTTCGGGTCCTTGATCTGGCTGTACAGCTTGCCGTCCGAAAACGTGCCCGCGCCGCCCTCGCCGAATTGCACATTCGATTCCGGATTCAGCACCGACTTGCGCCACAGGCCGAACGTGTCCTTGGTGCGCTCGCGCACCGCCTTGCCGCGCTCGAGGATGATCGGCCGAAAGCCCATTTGCGCGAGGATCAGCCCGGCGAACAGCCCGCAAGGCCCCATGCCGATCACCACCGGGCGCGGCGCCGTGAGCTGCGCCGGGGCCTTCGCGACAAACCGGTACGTCATGTCGGGCGTCACGCCGCAATGCGGCACGTCGGCCAGACGCTTGAGCGCGGCGGCCTCGTCCGTGACCTCGACGTCGACGATATAAGTGAGCTTGATGTCGGCGCGCTTGCGCGCATCGTGCGCGCGGCGGAACACCGTGTATCGGACGAGCCCGTCGCGCGGCACGCCGAGTTCCGCAAGCCGTGCGCGAACGGCGGCGTCGAGCGCGCTCTCGGGGTGATCGAGCGGGAGTTTGATTTCGCTAAGACGTAACATGAAATACCGGGATGCAGGAGGGGCCGCAAATGGGGCCGCCAATCGCGGCCAATTCGCAATTTTATAGGTTAAGCGTCGGCGCGGGGCTTTGGCGCAAAGCCGATGCATCGCCGATCTGCCCCTCGCGATCTATCGGTCCGCGCATGTCGTCTCAAAATATTTATTAACCGACCGGTCGGTTGGTTTATACTGTGCGAACCAGACAACTCCCGCAGACGAGCGTCCCCATGTACACGCAATCCCTGGACATTCCCGGTAACGTGGCCCCGCTGGAATCCGGCGCGGCATCGCCGGACGAGGCGCAGTTCGACGCCGTGATGGCCGCCGACGGCAAGATCGAACCGCAGGACTGGATGCCCGAGGCGTACCGCAAAACGCTGGTGCGCCAGATTTCGCAGCACGCGCATTCGGAAATCGTCGGCATGCTGCCCGAAGGCAACTGGATCACGCGCGCGCCGAGTCTGAAGCGCAAAGCGATTCTGCTTGCCAAGGTGCAGGACGAAGCCGGCCACGGCCTCTATCTCTACAGCGCGGCGGAAACGCTCGGCGTCTCGCGCGATCAGCTGATCGCGGCGCTGCATGCCGGCAAGGCCAAATATTCGAGCATCTTCAATTATCCGACCCCCACTTGGGCAGATGTGGGCGTGATCGGCTGGCTGGTCGACGGTGCGGCGATCATGAATCAGATTCCTCTGTGCCGTTGCACCTACGGCCCGTACGCCCGCGCGATGATCCGCATCTGCAAGGAAGAGTCGTTCCACCAGCGCCAGGGTTTCGACGCGCTGATGGCGATGATGTCCGGCACCGAAGCTCAGCGCGAACTCGTGCAGCAGGCGGTGAACCGCTGGTGGTGGCCCGTGCTGATGATGTTCGGCCCGAGCGACAAGGATTCGATCCACAGCAATCAGTCGTCGAAATGGGGCATCAAGCGTATTTCGAACGACGACCTGCGGCAGAAATTCGTCGACGCCACCGTCGAGCAGGCCAAGGTGCTGGGCGTCACGCTGCCCGACCCGGCGCTCAAATGGAATGAGGCGCGCGGTCATTACGACTACGGCGATATCGACTGGGAAGAGTTCTGGCGTGTCGTGAACGGCGACGGCCCGTGCAACCGCGAGCGCCTCGGCACGCGCGTGAAAGCCCACAACGACGGCGCCTGGGTTCGCGAAGCGGCGCTCGCCCACGCCGAAAAGCAACGCCAACGCGCACAACAGCACGCCGCCTGAGCCGCGCGGCGCGCCATGCAACGAATCAGGAGATCAGGATGAACAAGGAATGGCCGATTTGGGAAGTCTTCGTGCGCAGCAAGCAGGGACTCGACCATAAGCATTGCGGCAGTCTGCATGCCGCCGACGCGCAAATGGCGCTGCGCATGGCGCGCGACGTCTACACGCGCCGCCAGGAAGGCGTGAGCATCTGGGTGGTGCCTTCTTCGGCGATCACGGCCTCGGCGCCGCAAGACAAGGCGGAAATGTTCGAACCGGCGGGCGACAAGATTTACCGCCATCCGACGTTCTACACGCTTCCCGACGAAGTCAATCACATGTAAGCGCGCCCATGAACACGACGCCCGACCATCTGCAATATGTACTGCGCCTCGCGGATACCGCGCTGATTCTCGGTCAGCGCAACACCGAATGGTGCGGCCACGGCCCGATTCTCGAAGAAGATATCGCGCTCTCCAACATGAGCCTCGACCTGATCGGCCAGGCGCGCCTGCTGTACACGCACGCGGCCTCGCTCGAACAGCAGCTCACCGGCAAGAGCCGCACCGAAGACGACTATGCGTACTTCCGCGCCGAGCGCGAGTTCGCCAATTACACATTGGTCGAGTTGCCGCACTACGGCCCGCTGTCCGCGACCGCGCAGGCCGAGAAGGACTACGCCGTCACCATCGTGCGAAATTTCCTTTACTCGACGCTGATGGCGCACCTGTGGACGGCGCTCATGCAATCGAAGGACACGCAGCTTGCCGCGATTGCCGCGAAGTCGATCAAGGAGACGAGCTACCACGTGCATCATGCGAGCGAGTGGCTGATCCGTTTCGGCGACGGTACGGACGAGTCTCACCGCCGCGCGCAGGCCGCGCTCGACTACCTGATGCCGTACACGCGCGAATTCTTCAGCACGGACGCCGTGGAGGAAGCCGTCGCCGCCGCCGGCATCGGGCCGCTCAGCGCCGATCTCGAGTCCGCCTGGCTCGACGACGTGCGCGCCACGCTCGAACAAGCCACGCTCGCGCTCCCCGAGCCGGTCAAGCACATCACGACCGGCAAGCACGGCGAGCATTCCGAGCACATGGGCTTTGTGCTGGCCGAGATGCAAAGCCTTGCGCGGCAGCATCCCGGTGCGACCTGGTAAGCGCGGCCACTCTGCCGATCCGATCATGACGACCTCGACCGCTCCCCTGGCCGCGCCCCGCGCCGCCCGCGACGCCACGCTGCAACGCGCGTGGGCCGTGCTTGAAGCCGTGCCCGATCCGGAGATTCCGGTGGTGTCGATCCGCGAGCTCGGCATTCTGCGCGATGTCCGCCGAGCCGACGACGGCGCGCTCGAAGTCGTCATCACGCCGACTTACTCGGGCTGCCCGGCCATGTCGCAGATCGCCGAAGACATCGGGCATGCACTCGAGCTCGCCGGTCTCTCGCCGTATCGGATCGCGACGGTGCTCGCGCCCGCGTGGACCACCGACTGGATGACCGCCGAAGCCCGCGACAAGCTGCGCGCCTACGGCATCGCACCGCCCACGGGCCATTGCGGATCGGCGGACGGCTCGGCCTTCGTGCCTCAGGAAAAAGTGATGCGCTTCGTGCCGCGCGCGCTGCCCGCGCCGTCGTGCCCGCGCTGCGGCTCGGCCCATACCGAACGCCTCGCGCAATTCGGCTCGACCGCTTGCAAGGCCTTGTACCGCTGCCTCGACTGCCGCGAACCCTTCGACTATTTCAAACCCTACTGATATGGCTACCCCGCAATTTCATCCGCTGCGTATCCGCGAAGTGCGGCCGGAAACCGCCGACGCCGTCTCGGTCGCCTTCGAAGTCCCCGCCGACCTGCGCGAGTTGTATCGCTTCACGCAGGGCCAGTTCGTCACGCTGAAAACGCACATCGACGGCGAGGAAACACGCCGGTCCTATTCGATCTGCGTCGGCGTGACCGACTACGACCGCGACGGCGAACTGCGCATCGGCATCAAACGCGTGCGCGGCGGCCGCTTCTCGAATTTCGCTTTCGACACGCTGCAGCCGGGCCACACGATCGACGTGATGACGCCGGACGGCCGCTTCTTCACGCATCTGAACGCGGACCACGGCCAGCAGTATGTGGCGTTCGCGGGCGGCTCGGGCATCACGCCGGTGCTCGCCATCATCAAGACGACGCTCGAGGTCGAGCCGCGCAGCACCTTCACGCTGATTTACGGCAACCGCAGCGTCGACCAGATCATGTTCGCGGAAGAACTGGAAGACCTGAAGAACCGCTTCATGAACCGCTTCGTGCTGTACCACGTGCTGTCCGACGATTTGCAGGACGTCGAGCTGTTCAACGGCGTGCTCGACCAGAAGAAATGCGCGGCGTTTCTGGAGAGCCTCGTGCCTGCGGATTCCATCGACGAAGCCTTTATTTGCGGCCCCGCGCCGATGATGGACGCCGCCGAGGCCGCGCTCAAAGCCGCCGGCGTGCCACCGGAAAAAGTGCACGTGGAGCGCTTCGGCTCGCCGCTGCCGCAAGCGGGCGTACCGCCCATCGAAATCACCGAAGATACGCCGGCCGCCGAGCTGGAAATCGTGCTGGACGGAAAACGCCGCAAGCTGCGCCTGCCCTATCAGGGCGTGAGCGTGCTCGACGTCGGCCTGCGCGCCGGCCTCGCGCTGCCCTACGCGTGCAAAGGCGGCGTTTGCTGCACGTGCCGTGCGAAAGTCGTGGAAGGCGAAGTGAAGATGGAAAAGAACTACACGCTGGAAGAACACGAGATCCGCGACGGCTTCGTGCTGACCTGCCAGTGTCATCCGATCAGTGACCGCGTCGTGGTGAGCTACGACGAACGTTGAGGAGACGCTCGTCGCGCATTGCGCCCGCCGTGCTTTGAGCCGTTCCGCGATCCGCTTACACTAGGGGCCGCTCGCCATCGGACCATTCCGGTCCGCGAGGCGAGCGGCCCTTTGTCAATCGCCCACTAAAACCCAATCACGGCCGATGAGCACGATCCACCTCACGAACGGCGATGTCGCCGCGGAATCACTGCGCACCGCCTTGCGCGAAGCGGGCTGCGACGATCGCGTGCACGCCCTGCGCGACGACCTCGCGGTCGGCCCTTTGCGCGGCATCGACGACGGCCCCGACGTGCGCGCCGCCTTCTGGGATCGCGTGAGCGCGGACACGAAGCGCGACTTCATCCGCGAGTTTCGCGAGCAGGCGGCGGCACTTGAGGCCATCGCGCGCGGCGCGGCAAACCTCGTGGTCTGGCACGCCGAAAGCGCCGCCGATCAATTGATGCTGCGCCGTGTCTGCTATTACCTACGCAATCAGCCGCAGCGCCTCAATGAAGTGCGTTTGTCGATTCGCGATCTCACCGATGCCGGCGCCTGGGCGCACACCCGCAGGGATCGCGCGACGTCCGTCGGCATGTTCGCGCCCGCGGTGCTGCAAACGCGTTTGCCTGACGCGGCGCCGATCTCCGTGCTGCGCATCAGCCGACTCGCGCTCGAATGGCAGGAAGCGAAACACGCCAACGGCGAAACGCGGCGCTGGCGCGACAACACCTTCACGAGCGGCAGCTTCGCCGATCTCGACGCCTTGATACTCGAGCACGCTGGCGCCGACTGGCAGCCGGCCGCGCGCGTGGCCGCGGAAGTCATGACCGCCGAGCTCGGGTTTCTCGTCAGCGACAGCATTGTGCTGTGGCGTTTCCGCGAGCTGGCCGCCACGCGCCGGATCAGGCTGCGCGGCGACGCGAGCGCGTGGCGCACCCTCGAACTGTGCGCGGCACTCGCACCCTGTCCCCACTGATAAGCCGATAAATAGCAGACCACCATGGCCCGCACCCGAGCCCCCGACCACGAAACCCAGCGCGAGCAGATTCTCGAACTAGCGGCGGCCAAGTTCGCGCAGACGAGCTATCCGAGCACGTCGATGTCAGATCTTGCCGCGGCGAGCGGCACGTCGAAAGCGCGCCTCTATCACTACTACGAGAGCAAGGAGGCGATCCTCTTCGATTTGCTGGATCGCTACACGAAACGGCTGATGCTGATCATCGCCGAGGTGGAAGGCGCGAGCCAGCGCCGCGGGCTGACCGAGCGCGAGACGTTCGCGGAGCTGATCCGCGCGTTCCTCTCCGAATATGAAACGTCGCACAGCCGGCACGTCGCCCTTTTGAACGACGTGAAGTATCTCGTCGACGCCCAGCGCGAGGTCATTCTCAACCGCCAGCGCGACGTGGTCGCCGCCTTTGCGCGGCAACTGGCGCGCGCTTACCCGGAGCGCGCGACGCGCGAAAATCAGACCGCGCTCACCATGATGGTGTTCGGCATGATCAATTGGACCTTCACCTGGCTGAAACCGGGAGGACGCATGGGCTACCGGGAATTCGCCGAGCAGGTGGTGGGTATGGTCGACCACGGACTGGGCGCGGAAGCCCGCTGATTGCGCACCACAGCAATATGCGCGCAGCATGAAGACCCGGGTTGCATAGATACGACAGCCTGAAACGAACGCCCGTCCTTTTATTCTTCTTCTTGTAATTCATAGACTTAGCATCAATGCGTTGCTCAATTAGGCAGCAACCTCCAATCTAGATACGGGTTTTCCCTAGTGTTGAGGTCGGGGTTCGGCTACAATCCTTTTTGCGGTGCACCAACGCCGCGCGATGAAAAGGAGAACCCGACCATGACCATGATTACACCCCGCGCCGCCGAGCCGATCGTCGCGCACGATCGCGCGTCGCTGCCAGCCGGTCGTGCGCCTGCTCTGGTCCGTGAACTCACGGCGGTCGACCGCGACCGCCTGTTGACGCATTTCCTCGCGCTGGACGAAGACGACCGCCTGCTGCGCTTCGGGCAAGTCGTGCCCGACCACGTCATCGAAAACTACGTCCGCGCGATCGACTTCACGCGCGACACCGTGTTCGGCGTATTCGACGATCAATTGCAGCTCACGGGTGTCGGTCACCTGGCTTATTTGCCGGCGGAAGGCGACAAGCGCACAGCGGAGTTCGGCGTTTCGGTACTGGAAAGCGTGCGCGGCCAGGGTATCGGTTCCAGGCTGTTCGAGCGCGCGGCCATTCGCAGCCGCAACACGCACGTCACCACGCTTTACATGCACTGCCTGTCGCGCAACTCGACCATGATGCACATCGCGAAGAAAGCCGGCATGAAGATCGAATACGCGTACGGCGAAGCGGACGCTTATCTCACGCTGCCGCCCGCGGATCAAACCAGCATCATCACGGAAATGCTCCAGGAACAGGCCGCGGTGTTCGACTATGCGCTCAAACGCCAGGCGCGCCGTACGTCGCGGTTGCTCGAGTCTTTCATGCCGGCGGCCGCGGCGGCATAACAAGTGAGGCATCGGGGCACGCAAGCACCCGCGCAGCAACAAAGGGCAGCCGCATGGCTGCCCTTTGTCGTTTGCCGCGTGGACCTTTGAGCGCCGTGAACCGCGCGTCTTCGCAGCACCTTTACAAAATAGGCAGCGCCGTCGTCTCCTTGATCGTGTCCAGCGAGAAGCTCGTTTTGACGTCGATCACCGAAGGATGATGCAGCAGCTGGTCCTGCACGAAGCGCGAGAAGTGCGCCATGTCCTCGACTTGGACCCGCAGCAGATAGTCCATGTCGCCCGTCATCGCGTGGCAAGCCACTACTTCAGGCCAGGTCTGGACGGCCGCGCGGAACAGGTCGGCGTGAGTCGCCTCGCCGCGCGGGCTGAGCGCCGAACCGCCGCGCTTTTCGAGCCGGACATTGACATACGCAAGCAGATCGAGCCCAAGGCGCTGCGCGTCCAGCAGCGCGACGTAGCCGCGAATCACTCCGCTCTCCTCAAGCCGCCGGATGCGCCGCAAACACGGACTCGGCGAGAGGTTGATCCGCTCGGCGATCTCCTGATTCGACAACCGGCCATTCTCCTGAAGGATCGCCAGAATCCGCCGGTCGATTGCGTCTATCTCGATATGAGCCACTTTCTGCCGCCGTTAGAGGAACTTGAGCCAGAAAATAGCGCAACGCTACGCCTTGGCGATTAAGTTCGCAAGTTTACGGCGCGATCCGGCCTCTACACTGGCGTCATTCGGTCGCGCTCTATCGCATTTCGCGCGCGCGATTCCGGCGCAAAGCGCCCTCGACATGGAGACAGACAATGCAGGTTCCAACCTGGGACAATCCCGTCGGCACCGACGGCTTCGAATTCATCGAATACACGGCACCCGATCCGAAAGCGCTCGGCAAGCTGTTCGAGCAGATGGGATTCACCGCTGTCGCGCGTCATCGTCATAAGGACGTGACGCTTTACCGGCAGGGCGACATCAACTTCATCGTCAATGCCGAGCCGGATTCGTTCGCGCAGCGCTTCGCGCGCCTGCATGGCCCGTCGATCTGCGCGATTGCGTTCCGGGTTCAGGACGCGGCGAAGGCCTACCAGCAGGCCGTAGAAAAAGGCGCGTGGGGCTTCGACAACAAGACGGGCCCGATGGAACTGAACATTCCGGCCATCAAGGGCATCGGCGATTCGCTGATCTATTTCGTCGACCGCTGGCGCGGCAAGAACGGCGCCGCGCCCGGCAGCGTCGGCAACATCGACATTTACGACGTGGACTTCGAACCGATTCCCGGCGCGAATCCGAATCCCGTCGGTCATGGCCTCACTTATATCGACCACCTCACGCACAACGTGCACCGCGGTCGCATGCAGGAATGGGCGGAATTCTACGAGCGCCTTTTCAACTTCCGCGAAGTGCGTTACTTCGACATCGAGGGGAAAGTGACGGGCGTGAAGTCGAAAGCGATGACGTCGCCGTGCGGCAAAATCCGCATTCCGATCAACGAGGAAGGTTCGGAAACCGCCGGCCAGATCCAGGAATATCTGGACGCGTATCACGGCGAAGGCATCCAGCACATCGCACTCGGCAGCAACGACATTTACCGTACCGTCGACGGTCTGCGTGCGTCGAACATCTCGCTGCTCGACACCATCGACACGTACTATGAACTGGTCGACCGCCGCGTGCCGAATCATGGCGAGCCGCTCGAGGAACTGCGCAAGCGCAAGATTCTGATCGACGGCGCGCCGGACGATCTGCTGCTGCAAATTTTCACGGAGAACCAGATCGGCCCGATCTTCTTCGAGATCATCCAGCGCAAGGGCAATCAGGGTTTCGGCGAGGGCAACTTCAAGGCGCTCTTCGAATCGATCGAGCTGGATCAGATCCGCCGGGGCGTCGTGCAGGACAAGGCGTGAAACAGCAAGGCGTCCGCCCGCATTGGCGGATGATCAAAAGCACGCATAGGCGTTGATAAAGCGACAAGGGCGAGGATCTCACGATCCTCGCCCTTGTCGCGTGTGCCGCTG
>JGI25156J39149_1001154_pt1 | contig 11819 bp, 8 predicted proteins | sample AraplaCL_Col_mMS_FD_39149 | JGI IMG/M metagenome (IMG submission 39149)
CGGCTCGTCAGGCAGTCAGATCAGCGGCTCCTTGCCGGCCAGCCCAACCCAGCAGCCGATCGCCGCGACAGCCGCGAACACCGTGCCGATCACGGTCGCCCACGGCGCCACGGGTGTGATCAACATACCCACGATCAGCGTGACGCTGTGCGCGCCCGGTACCACGACCTGCCAGACCATCAACAACATTCAGGTCGACACGGGCTCGTTCGGCCTGCGCATCGTCGGCGGGGCGTTGAATGCGGCGATGCAAGCCGCCTTGCCGGTCACCGCGACCTCGGGCGGCGCTCAGCTTGCTGAATGCGCGACATTCGCCGACGGCTATACGTGGGGCACCGTGCGTACCGCCGCCGTCACCATCGGCGGCGAAACCACGACATCGGCGGTTCCGATCCAAGTGATCGGCGACAAAGACGCGAGCACCGTGCCGTCAGCCGGTTGCGGCAGCGGCTCGGCGGAAAATACGGCGAGCGACCTGGGCGCGAACGGCATCATCGGCATCGGCACCGCGCTTTATGATTGCGGCGCCACGTGCGTGAATGCCTCTACTGCGGCGACTTACAGCAATTACTTCGCGTGTCCGAACGGCACGTCTTGCACTCGTACCGCGGTTACGCTGGCGAATCAGGTGGCCAATCCGGTCGCCAAATTCCCGGTCGACAACAACGGTGTGATCGTGCAGATGCCGCCCATCTCGAACAGCGGGGCGCCGTCGGCCACCGGCACGCTGGTGTTCGGCATCGGCACGCAGTCGAACAATGCGCTCGGATCGGCACAGACTTTCACGACGGATAACTTCGGCGATCTGACCAACAGCGTGTTCAACGGCAACACGGTGACGGCGTTCCTGGATTCGGGCTCGAACGGCTATTTCTTCAGCGATAGCTCGCTCACGTTGTGCGGCAGCAATTTCTCGGGCTTCTACTGCCCGTCCACCGCGCAAACCCGCTCCATCACGCTGGCCGGCCTGAACAACGTGAAGGCGACGGCCAATATCGGCATCGTCAGTGCATCGACGCTGTTCGGCAACGGCACCAACTACGCGTTCAACGATCTGGCGGGTCAGGTCGGCGGTCTCGCCGCATTCGACCTCGGCTTGCCGTTCTTCTACGGACGCCACGTGTATCACGGCTTCGATCTGCGGCCGATCGGCGGCACCCAGGCGCCTTTCGTGGCTTACGCAAGCTAACCTGCCGCCACGCAAAGCCTGACCGCTGTTCACAACGCCTGCGCGACCCCGCGCGGGCGTTTCTTTTTTCGGCCTCGCGCGGGTCCACGCCGCGCTTGCCCATCCCCCGAAAAGCCCCCGTTTCCCCTTCCTTATCCGCCGATCGGTGCTTGCGCCGAGCGGGAATAATCGCTCTCACTGGAAAGAGGCGTTGTGCCTCGGCCGACTGGAGAGCTTTGTGGCAGAGGAAAGCGACCTCGAAAAAACCGAATCAGCCACTCCCCGGCGCTTGCAGAAAGCGCGCGAGGAAGGGCAGATCGTGCGTTCGCGGGAGCTGTCGACGTTCGCGCTGCTCGCGGCGGGCTTTTTCGGCGTGTGGGGCATGTCCGGCAGCATCGGCGAACATTTGCAGGGCATGCTGCGCGCGGCCTTCACTTTCGATCACGCGTCCGCTTTCGAGACCCGTCGCATGTTGATCGGCGCGGGTGCCGCCAGCCGCGAAGGACTCGCCGCATTGCTGCCGATTCTCGCGATCACGGGCGCCGCGGCGTTGCTCGCGCCAATGGCGCTGGGCGGCTGGCAACTGTCGGCGAAAGGGCTCGAGCCCAAGTTCGACCGTCTCAATCCGATTGCCGGCCTCGGCAAGATCTTTTCGATCAACGGCCCTATCCAGCTTGTCATGTCGCTCGCGAAGACGCTGGTGGTGGGCGTGATCGGCGGCACCGCGATCTGGAATCGACGCGAGGAAATTCTCGCGTTGGCCACGCAACCGCTGCACCTTGCGCTTGCGAACACCGTGCATCTGATTGCCGTGTGCTGCGGCATGACGGTGGCCGGCATGTTCGTCGTGGCCGCGATGGATGTGCCGTATCAACTATGGCAGTTCCACAAGAAGCTGCGCATGAGCAAGGAAGAAGTGAAGCGCGAGCACCGCGAAAGCGAAGGCGATCCGCACGTAAAAGGCCGGATTCGCCAGCAGCAGCGCGCAATTGCCCGCCGCCGCATGATGACGCAAGTGCCGAAGGCCGACGTCGTGGTCACGAACCCGACGCACTTCGCGGTCGCGTTGCAATACACGGACGGCGAGATGCGCGCACCGAAGGTGGTCGCCAAGGGCGTGAACCTGGTGGCTGCGCGGATTCGCGAGCTGGCCGCCGAAAACAATGTGCCGCTGCTCGAAGCGCCGCCGCTTGCCCGCGCGCTGTATCACAACGTCGAACTGAATCGCGAGATTCCCGGCCAGCTTTATGGCGCGGTCGCCGAAGTGCTCGCGTGGGTGTACCAGTTGCGGCGCTTCAAAACCGACGGCGGCGACGTGCCGGTCGCACCGACCGAGCTTGACGTGCCCGCTGAACTCGACAAGGGCGGTGTATCGGATGAAGAAGCCGATCAGGAAGCCGCCGACACGCTTAACCCCGCTAACGATAACGGAGCCTCCGCATGAACGCTCGCGCCGGTTTCCTCGCTCGACGGCCCGATGCCTTGAGCGGCACCAATTTACGCGCCCTAGCCGGCCCGGTGCTGATCTGCATGATCCTCGGCATGATGATTCTGCCGTTGCCGCCGTTCCTGCTGGATCTGCTGTTCACCTTCAATATCGCGCTTTCCGTGATGGTGCTGCTCGTCAGCATGTACACGATGAAGCCGCTCGACTTTGCCGCTTTCCCGAGCGTGCTGCTGTTCTCGACCTTGCTGCGGCTGTCGCTGAACGTTGCGTCGACGCGAGTCGTGCTGCTCGAAGGCCATACGGGTCCTGACGCGGCCGGCCAGGTGATCGAGTCGTTCGGCCACTTCCTCGTGGGCGGCAACTTCGCGGTCGGTATCGTCGTCTTCATCATTTTGATGGTCATCAACTTCATGGTGATCACGAAGGGCGCGGGGCGTATCGCGGAAGTGTCCGCGCGCTTTACGCTCGACGCGATGCCCGGCAAGCAGATGGCGATCGACGCCGATCTGAACGCCGGTCTCATCAACGAAGAACAGGCACGCAAGCGTCGCTCGGAAGTCTCGCAGGAAGCCGAGTTCTACGGTTCCATGGACGGCGCGAGCAAGTTCGTGCGCGGCGATGCGATTGCCGGCCTGCTGATCATGGTGATCAACATCTTCGGCGGGTTGATCGTCGGGATGGTTCAGCACGGCATGGACTTCGCGTCGGCGGGCAAGAACTACACGCTGCTGACCATCGGTGACGGCCTTGTCGCGCAGATTCCGTCGCTCGTGATTTCGACCGCTGCCGGTGTGATCGTGTCGCGTGTCGCGACGAACGAAGACATCGGCACACAGCTCACCGGGCAGCTTTTTACGAACCCGCGCGTGCTGGCGATCACGGGTTGCATTCTCGTGCTGATGGGCCTGATTCCGGGCATGCCGCATTTTGCGTTTCTGATTCTCGGCGGCGGTTTGATCCAACTCGGCCGGACGATGAAAAAGCGTGCCGAAGAACGCAAGAACACGACCGCGCTCGTGGATGTCGCACCGGCAGCCGTAACACCGATCGAAAACGCGGAAGCAAGCTGGGACGACGTGACGATGATCGACACGCTCGGCCTCGAAGTGGGCTACCGGCTAATTCCGCTCGTCGACAAGAATTCCGACGGCGAGTTGCTCAAGCGGATCAAAAGCATCCGCAAGAAGTTTGCGCAGGAAATTGGCTTCTTGCCGCCTGTCATTCACATCCGCGACAACCTGGAATTGCGTCCGAACGGTTATCGGATCGCGCTCAAGGGCGTGGAAGTGGGCGTCGGCGAGGCGTATCCAGGTCAATGGCTCGCGATCAACCCCGGCCAGGTTTCCGCTGCGCTGCCGGGCACGCCGACACAGGACCCGGCATTCGGTCTGCCGGCCATCTGGATCGACACCAATCTGCGCGAACAGGCGCAGGTGTACGGCTACACGGTGGTCGACTCGAGCACGGTCGTTGCGACGCACCTGAATCACCTGGTGGTCACGCATGCGTCCGAACTGCTCGGTCGCCGCGAAGTGCAGGCGCTGCTCGAGCGGATGCAGAAAGACACGCCGTCGCTCGTCGACGATCTGGTGCCGAAGTCGCTGCCGCTCACCACGCTGCAAAAGGTGCTGCAAAACCTGCTGGAAGAAGGCGTGCCGATCCGCGACATGCGCACGATTCTCGAAGCGCTGTCGGAACACACGCCGAAGATCACCGATGCACACGATCTCACCGCCGCCGTGCGCCTTGCGCTTGGCCGCGCGATCACGCAGCAGTGGTTCCCAGGCACCGGCGACATGCAGGTGATGGGCCTCGACTCGAATCTCGAACGCGTGCTGTCGCAAGCGCTTTCGACCGGCTCCAACCCGGGTCTCGAGCCTGGCCTCGCGCATACGCTGATGAACGAAACGCAGAAGGCAATGAATCGCCAGCAGAATCTTGGGCTCGCGCCGGTGTTGCTCGTGCAACATGCATTGCGGCCGATGCTCGCGCGCTTCCTTCGTCGGAGCCTGCCGCAACTGAAGGTGCTGTCGTATGCGGAAGTGCCCGACACGCGCAACATCAAGGTCGTGAATCTGATCGGCGCGCACGGTTAAAGCCGCCTTCGACGAGCGTGACTGCGATCGGCGAGTTGCGTTTGCTTCCCGGCTCGACGACGACCTGCATATTGACCGGCGCCCCAGGGCGCCGGTTTTCATTTCCGCGCCTGACTTTTCGTACCGCCGACGTATCGGCTCGTCCATGCTTCGCCTGCGGGACCCGGAAGCAATCGTCCGGCGCGCGAGTCATTCGATAGATGCAGGAGCTGCGAATCGCGGCATCCGTCCATCGTTCGAATTACCCACGTTTAACTGCCCTTATCCACCGATCGTCGGTCGTCACGTTTCGCAATAATGATCTCAATGGGAAGCGGTGTGTTGCCGGTCCGTCAGTCCGTATACCTCATCGGGGGTCCAGCTTGAACATTCGTAAATTTATCGGTGCTACCAGTCGCGACGCACTGCGTCTCGTGCGCGAAGCGCTGGGTGCCGACGCGGTCGTGCTGTCCAATCGAACGATGGACGACGGCAGCGTCGAAATCGTCGCCCTGGCCGACAGCGACCTCGCGGCAATCACGCCGAAGGCTCCGCGCGCAGACGCCAGCGCAGCGCAATTCGCATCGACGAATGCAGCGGCTGCGCAACCCGCGCCGAGTGCGCTGAATGCGCCCCGCGCAATGTCCGCCGCGCAGCCGATGCAGGCCAATCCGTACGCGAGCGGCATGCCGGACGTGTTCTCGTCGGTGTTCGGCGCGAGCCCGGAAGCCGGCACTGAAACGACGGGCAGCTTCGCCGACTCAGCGCTGGCCGCGAGTCACGATGCACAGCCCGCTGCGAAGGTTGTTCCGAGCGCGGCCATGAGTGCCGCGATGAATGCAGCCAAGGCGTCGGCCGGCCAGGCCGACTTGCGGAAGACCGCATTGCCGGGTGCCTCGGCTACGGCCACGAAGCCCGCGTCGGCGCCGCAATCGCAACAGATTCACGTCGGACAGCCGAGCGCGCGCGCAGCCGTCGCTCGTTTGAACGAAGACATTCGCGCCGATCTGCTGAAGGCCGCCGGCGTGCCGTCCGGCTCTGCAGCACCGGCCTCGGACCTCCACGCGCCGCGTACGATGGCCGAATCGAATCCCTGGCTGATCGATCACGCTCGACGCATCGCCGCGGACCACGAGCCGCAAAGCGAATACAACACACGTCCTGGCGCGATGACGCCGGCCGCCGCGATGGCCAAAGGACTTGGCGCTGCCGTGGAACCGGGCAAGGCCGCCGCGTCGCAGGCGGACAACACGCCTGATTGGGCCCGCGAAGCCGCGCAGGTTGCCGCACGGCGCGCCGCGCAGAAGGTCGCACCGACCACGCTGCCGCCGACCGACGACTCGCGCACGCCTGCTGCAGTCGCCGAAGCGATCAAGGCGCGCATGGAGCAGGTCGTGAAAGAAACCGTGATGAACGAGCTTTCTTCGATGCGCGGCATGATGGAAGAACAGTTCGCCGGGCTCATGTGGGGCGATCGTCAGCGCCGGAATCCGGCACACGCGTCGCTCACCAAGCATCTCTTCGCCGCTGGCTTTTCCGCGCAGCTCGTGCAGATGATGGTCGCGAACCTGCCCGACGAAGTCGACAACATGGACGACGGCATGGACTGGGTGCGCTCGGTGCTCGCATCGAATCTGCCGGTCATGGAAGACGAAGACACGTTGATGGAACGCGGCGGCGTCTTTGCGCTGATGGGTCCGACGGGCGTCGGCAAGACGACGACCACCGCAAAACTCGCGGCGCGCTGCGTGATGCGTTTCGGCGCCAGCAAAGTGGCGCTGCTCACCACCGACAGTTACCGGATCGGTGGCCATGAACAACTGCGCATCTTCGGCAAGATTCTCGGCGTGTCGGTTCATGCGGTGAAAGACAGCGCCGACCTGCAACTCGCGCTCTCCGAATTACGCAACAAGCACATTGTGCTGATCGACACGATCGGTATGAGCCAACGCGATCGCCTTGTTTCCGAGCAGATCGCGATGCTGAGCCGTGCGGGCCAGCCCGTGCAACGCCTGTTGCTGCTCAACGCAACGAGCCACGGCGACACGCTCAATGAAGTCGTGCAGGCCTACCAGCGCGGGCCGGATCAACAGCCGCTCGCCGGCTGCATTCTGACCAAGCTCGACGAGGCGACCAACCTGGGCGGCGTGCTCGATACGGTGATCCGCTACAAGCTGCCGGTGCACTACGTGTCGACCGGTCAGAAAGTGCCGGAGAACCTGTACGTCGCGACCAAACGTTTTCTGATCAAGAGCGCGTTCTGCATTCCGCGCGATCACTCGCCATTCGTGCCGCATGACGACGATGTTCCGGCATTGCTGTCCGCGCTGTCCGCGCGCTCGACGGCCGAATTGCACGAGGTCCGCTTTGGATAAGCTCGTCTCCGATCAGGCAGAAGGACTGCGGCGCCTTCTCGCGCGGAGCGGCTCGCGCGTGATTGCGGTGACGGGCGGCTCACTTGGCGCCGGCTGTACGGCGACAGTGATGAACCTTGCGGTGGCGCTCGCGCAGCAGGGGAAAGATGTGCTCGTGATCGACGAGTGCGTGGGCGACAAGTCAGTGAGCGCGATGCTCGGCAGCGTGCGCGGCGCGGGCAACTTTGCCGCCGTCATGCGCGGCGAGATGACGCTCGACGAAGCCGCTTTGCGGCACGCGCTCGGCTTCTCAGTGCTCGCCGCCTCACGTGCGCATCGCGAAGGCTATAGCGCGGCGCAGTTCAGCGTGGTGCTGCGCGGTTCGGCCGACATCGTGCTGATCGACGCGCAACTGGATCAGCAAGGGCACCTCTCGGCGCTCGCGATGCAGGCTCATGACGTGATGATCGTCACGCGCATGGCGGCACAGGCGATCACCGACGCGTATGCGTGCATGAAGCGTCTGCACTACGCGCACGCCATCGCACAGTTTCGCGTGCTGGTGAATCACGTGCAGAGCGTGGAAGACGCGCGCACTGCTTTTGCAAACCTGGCCGGCGTGGCCGGGCGTTACCTCGCGGTGGCGCTGGAAGACGCCGGTTGCATTGCCGCGGATGCGCGGATGGCGCGAGCCGAGGAGTTGTCGCGTTGTGTCGTTGACGCATTTCCGTCGACACCGGCAGCGCGCGACTTCCGCCACCTCGCAGCCGAATTGCAGTACTGGCCGATGCGGCCAGCGATGTCGTCGCAAACGCCATGGATGGCGCCTGCGGCAGTTACAGCGGCGCAACACGCCGACCAACCGTCTGCGCAGCACGCCTGAGAGGCGGCACAAGGACAAGGGGAGCACGATGTATAACGCTCAGGGAAAGATTTCCCAAGCCGATGTTTTGACGAAGTACGCACCGCTGGTGCGTCGACTCGGCTTGCAGCTCGTTGCAAAAATGCCGGCCAGCGTCGATCTCGACGATCTGATTCAGGCGGGCATGATTGGCTTGCTGGATGCCGCGAGTCGCTACAAGGAAGATCAGGGCGCGCAGTTCGAAACCTACGCGAGCCAGCGGATTCGCGGCGCGATGCTGGACGAACTGCGCAGCAACGACTGGTTGCCGCGTAGCTTGCGACGCACGTCGCGAGAAGTGGAGACGGCCGTACACAAGGTGGAGCAGAATCTGGGCCGCTCGGCGAGCGAAACCGAGATTGCCGAACACCTGGACATGCCACTCGACGAGTATCAGTCGATGTTGCAGGATCTCCACGGAAGCCAGTTGATCTACTACGAAGACTTCGACCGTTCCGCGGACGACGAGCCGTTTCTCGACCGCTACTGTGTCGATCATTCGGACCCGCTTTCCGCCTTGCTCGACGACAGTCTGCGCTCGGCGCTGGTCGAGGCGATCGACCGCTTGCCGGAACGCGAGAAGTTGCTGATGTCGCTCTACTACGAGCGCGGCATGAACCTGCGTGAAATCGGCGCGGTGATGGAAGTCAGCGAGTCGCGCGTGTGTCAGTTGCACAGCCAGGCGGTGGCGCGTTTGCGCACGCGCTTGCGCGAGATGGCGTGGGCGAATGCCGAGGCAACCTGAGCGGCCTGCCTCGTGAGCTGGCGCTCAGCGGGGCAATGAGTTGTGAAGCGAGGGCGTTACCCGCGCCTTCCGTCATGCGTCCGCCATTTCATGCTCGGCCGCGAGTGCGAGAAAAGCGGAACGCGACATGCCACGCGCCTGCGCGTATTCGTCGATTTCATGCACCAGCGCTTCGGGCAACGAAATGTTGATGCGTACCGCCTTTTTCAGCGCGGGAATATTCCGGGTTGTCACGAAACCCCACGTGAAACCCGCGTAGTCAGGATTACGCCGATGCTCGTCTAGTGTCAGCCTTTCGGGAATCGGCAAGCCTTCATCGAGCAGCGTATCCAGATGCGCCTCGATCGCTTCTTTCGCGTTCGCGTAGGCTTCTTCCAGCGAATCTCCCGCCGAGTGACAGCCCGGAATATCCGGCACGACGACGCCGAACGCGTGCTGTGCGTCGCCCGCCTCGATTGCGATCGGGAAGATCAGATTTTTCATTTCAGCCCTGCCTGTTTCAAGATGCTGTTCGGCGTGCCGGCCGGCAGATCCTTCCTGGGATGAGGGATGGTCACGAGCCGGCTTTGAATGCGTGCCGAAATGACGGTGGCTGCCCGTTATGCGGACGAGCCGCCAGCCGTTCGCCAGAATCAGTTTGACGACTTCGGCACTGTTCATATTGCACTCCTCGAATCATACACACGATTACACACTCTCGCTAGATGAAGTTAGCTTCCGCTCGCCGCGATGCGTCGGCCCGCCCGCTAGCAGCGGAAAACTTCGTTAGGGAAAAGAGGAGATTTGATCGTGCGCGACGGATTCGCGCCACCTGGCCGAATGGCTGCGGCAGGCGGGAAGCGAAGGGCGAGGAGATAGAAAACAAAAAGGGCTCGTCGAGACGACGAACCCTTCTGTTCACGCGAGGCTGCTTGAGTCGGCTGCGTTGCTGCGGCGAGCTAGCCGCGCGTCACGAAGTTGAGGGCGAGTCAGGCGTTGGTGTCAAACGCCGCAAAGCAATGCGAGGCCCGCACCGCGATAAGCAGCATTCAGAGTAGCGAGCAGGAGACGCTGAAGCTGAGTGCCAGCGTCTCCCTGTATCACACCGCTGCGCGCGCCGGAATGCGTCCGTCCGGGCCATAGAAGTTGGCCTTTTGCGGCAACGCCACCTGCAACGCCGTGAGCGCCCGCTGGTTGTAATCCATGCGCACGCGAATCAGTTCGCCGTTGCTCGTGTTGAAGCGGCGCGCTCGCTCGGCGGCTTTTTGCAGCAGCGACCACTGTTCGGCGAGCCGCTCGTCGGTGCTGGCCGCGAGTTCCATGCCGGCCCAACCGGCCGGAAAACCCATGCCGGCGAGCAGTTCGTCGCGGCGGGTTTCGAGCTGCGCGAGTTCGCCGATCAGTTCGGTTTTCTTGTCGATGACCGGCGGCAGCAGTTCGACCGGCGACAAGGCAGTCAATGCCTTGGTCTCCAGCGTCAAAACGGAGGCGAACGCCTCGACGGCGGAATACTCTTCGATGAGGGTGGCAAGCAGGGCGTCTTTCATCTCAACAACTCGCTGAAAACGACGGCTCGCGGACGATCCGCGAGTCGGGTTTGTCGAACGCCGCCCGGCCATTCACCGTACTTCGATGCGTCGATTAATTGCCGGTCGACGGGGTTTTGCTTTGCAACAGTTCGCGTGCGGTGCTCAGCACGCCGTCGGCGATCTTGCCCGAGTCGATCTGCAGCGTGCCGTCCTTGATGGCCTGCTTGATCGATTCGACATGCGCCGTATCGATGTCGGCCGAGCCGGACGCCGCGAGGCTGCGCAGGTGCTGCGACAGACCCGACAGGCTGACGCTGGCGTCGCCCGAACCGCTGGGAGTGGCTTGCGAGGCGGTGCTCGCGGTCTGCGCGCCGGTGTTGGCCGTCGCCGCGTCGCTTTGGTGCGAGCGGGACACGCCGTCTTTCAACGTCGGCAGATTCGAATTGGTTTTGGAATCGACTTTCACGATTGGCTTCCTGAACGATTTGATCCTGATAACGGCAGGCGTCGATCAAAACTTTAGCGCAATCGCTGCTGCTTTTCCCTTGTCTGTCAATACGATCCGGCCCTGAAACGGGGGACGCATGCGGATCGGCCGCCAGCCACGAAAGCCCGCGGCTCACAGTTGAATCTCCACGGTCGCGCCGTCCTTGACGATGCCCGAGATAACCTGACCATTGGGCGTCTTCACGCGCACCTGCTGACCCGGCGACGCATTGTTCATCGCGCTGCCTTCCGACGAAATCGCGAATCCTTCACCGGCGGCGACCACGCGTACCGTTTGTCCGATCGACACAGCCGACGCGCTCTTGAGCATATCGCGGCGCAGCGGCATGCCTGCGGAAACGCGTGTCAACGTGACAGAGCCGACGGCTTGCGACGGGTCCGTCACGATGGCTTGCGGCAAGCCCGTCAGATCGCCCTCGCGCGCGACGAGGTCGGCGGCCGTGAGTACTTCGCCCGGCGACATCGCGCGGCCGGCGAGATAGTAGGTGGCATGCAGCGAGATGCGCGCCTGCAGATAGATGGTCCACGGACGCTGGCCCGCGCAACGCACGCCGACGGTTACGCGGCCCCACAGGCGAGCGCCGCTCGGCATGAACGGCTCCAGCACCATGCAGGCTGCGAGACCGCGTGGAAACGCGGGTGCGACTGTGATGTCCACTTTCCCCGGCAATCCCGCCGACTGCTGCTGCAGGAACGCGAGCGCGGTTGTGCGGATCGCTTCAGAGTCTTGCTGGCCAGGCAACGGCTCGGGCTGCGTCGGTGCTGCCGCACGCTGATTCAGCTGCACGGGTGCCGGTGCTGCCGCGATGGGCCGCGTCGCGGCCACGCGCGCCGTCGGCGACGCCGCAGCGGCACGAGTTGAATTGGCGGGCGCGTTCGAACGCGCCGGAATCAGCTTGCCGTCCGCGCCGAGTTGTGGCGGCTCGCCGCGCGAAGCGAGCGTGTCGATCGAGTCGGTTGCCGATGCTCCCAATGCTTGCGACGCCGCAGCCGCTGCGCGACCCGTCACGCTGGCCGGTGCGTTGGCCGCCACCGGCTGAACGCCGGCGGCCTGACGCACGCCGTTCGCTTGCGGCGCCGGTGTCACGACGACCGGAACGACACGGCGGGAGGC
>JGI25156J39149_1001181_pt1 | contig 11619 bp, 8 predicted proteins | sample AraplaCL_Col_mMS_FD_39149 | JGI IMG/M metagenome (IMG submission 39149)
TGTTGCCGCTGGCCGCATAGTTGGCGGTGGTGATATCGCCGTCCAGCGTCACCTTGCCGGCCCCTGCTGCGTTGATGTCGAGCGTGGCGTTCACGCCGTTGGCGGCAGCGTTGGCAATGGCAAAGGTGGCGCCCGTGCCGGTGGTGGATGCCTTGATCTGCGCGCCACCCGCCATGGTGATGGCGCCCCCGCTCTGGTTGATGCCGAACACGTTGCACGTCGTGCAGGTGGACGCAATATTCAGGGCCACCGTGTCACTGGCAGACGAGAAATTCATCACGCCGGTGTTGTCGATGCCAAAGGCCGTGGTGACGGCGTTCACCGTGGCATTGACGCCCTTGCGGAACGTCATGCTGGAGCCGGTGCCGTAGTGGGCCTGAATGGCGGTCGGTAGCCCGAACGGTGTGTACCCCGTGGTGTTGACGACGTTGATGTTGACGTTGCCGCCCACCGTCAGCCTGGCCGTCCGGTGCGTGTTGGCCACACCGAGTGCCGAGCGCGGGCCCGTTGCGGTGACGGACATGTCTCCGCCGACGTTGAGCACGCCCTGGTTGCGGATGCCGAACACGGTCGACCCGTTCGAGGCGGCCGACAGGTCGAGGTTGCCGTTGATGGTGAGCCGCGTGTTGACGTTGTCGTTGTAGATGCCGTGGACGTCATCACTCGGCCACATGCCCACGGTATCGATCTTGACGTTGCCGTTGAACGTCACGTTGCCGGCACCACCGCCGGAGTTGTAGATGCCGTCGGTGAGCTGGCGCTTGCCGCGCACGATGATCGTGGTGTCGCCGTTGAAGGTGACGTTGCCCCGGTAGATCCACAGCCCGCGCGAATAGCCCGGCGTGTTGGTCGAGATGGTCGTGTTGCCGTTGAACGTGGCGGTGCCCTGGTGGATGTAGACGCCTTCGATCTCGCTATTGGCGTTGTCCGTGGTGGCGCTGACGTTGGTGTTGCCGTTGATGGTCAGGTTGCTGCCACTCTCCACATCAATGCCGTGCACGATGCCCCAGTCCGTCACTCCGGAGCGGGTGGCCGAGACCCCCAGTGTGCCGGTGCCGTTGCTGCCCACCTGCAACACCACCGGCGTGCTCACGCCAACCAGGTTCACGGCCTGGAGGTTGGCGAGCTGGTTGGTCGATGCCGAAACGGTGTCGCCATTCTGCAGCCCATACACCAAGCTGCCGGCGGCATTGGTGGATGTGGAGTAGGCAGTATCGGCGGTGCTGTTTCCGGTGATGGGTGTTGTGTAGTCCGTCGCCAGGGCATAGCGCGCCGGGGCGGCTGTGGCGATGGCCGCGCACACCGACACGGAAATCGCCGAACGCCGCAACCCCGGGCGCTTGGCAGACAGCCGGCGGACGTCTGCGGGCCGCATGACGAGCGGGCGGTTGCGCTGCTGTGTGCTGACCGGCCTGTACTGCAGCAACTGGCCGCCAAAGTGGGTGCGCAGTTTCTCGGGGTTCCGGTCAAAGAACATCATCTGGCCGTGGCGCTGTTCGTACGGCCCGGTCGGTGCACAGCCCGGGCGGGCCATCAGCCGAAACCGGTCCTCTGGCATCGGCAGCGACGCGTAGACTTCGCGCCCCTGCTTTGATACACCCACCACCTTGAGCAGCCCGCGGCCGGCGCGCCGCAACAGCCAGCGCACCGGTGCATTGGCTGCGGGCGCATTCACGCGATAAGGGCGCAGCCGGATGGCTGACGGTGCCTGGTCGAGCGCCGCCATCAACGCAAGGCAATCGCTCAGCGCGTACCGCAGCAAGATCCAACCGGCAGTCGCCTGCTTGGCATGCGCGTCGCGAGCGCGCAGTCCGATCACCAGATGCTGGATGGGCTCGCCTGCCGCTTGCCGCGCGGGTTGGGGTGACCCGGTGGAATTGGCATGGGCGGTGCGGGTGGCTTCCGTTACCCCCATTGCCCTCATCGCGCTGGGCCGTTGGCTGTCGCCATGCAAAGCGAGTCCTTGGCTGCCGGTGCCTGCAGCGCCTTTCGATTTCATGCCGGATGTGGTGGAGAGAGGAACACCCCGAATGTAAGGGGCGCGCCGCACGCAATCCTGAAGAATCCTCAACTACTGCTTGTGTGGGGTATCGGCCGGGGTTGGTGTGTGCGTCGCCTTGCTGTGTATGGGCACGCTAGTTGCGCCTCGCCAACAGGGGCGATGTGGAGGTCGGCACATCGCCTTTGTCCAACCCATCACCCCAGCGAGGACACGTTATGCATTGGATTGACCCTGAGAGTCTTCCGGAAGTGAGCGGTACGGTCAGCCGTTTCCTGCTGAACCCGGAAGGCGATGTGGATGGCTTCGTACTAGGCGGACGTAGGCTTCGGCAAGTTCACGTCCCGCCGCACTTGTCGCGACACATTGCTCGGCATGTCGCGCTAGGCGACAAGATCCGCGTGCGCGGGGTGAAGCCCCGGGGTGCCGACATGATCGCGGCCGTCTCGCTGACGACGGCAGGCGGCAAGGTCATCCTCGATGAAGGTCCGCGTGCCAAGGGGGATCAGCCTCCTAAACGTCCTACTGCGCGCCGGCCCATGGAGGCTGCGGGGGAAGTCACGCTCTCCCTGTTCGGGCCGAAGGGCGAACTGCGCGGGGCGTTGCTGGACGATGGCACCTCCTTGCGGATGCCGCCCGATGCGGCCACGGAACTGGCCGCCTACCTCGCGCCCGGGGTGCACGTGCATGCCTGGGGGCATGGGCTCAAGAACAAGTTCGGCAGGACACTCGAAGTGGACGAGATTGCCGAACTGGTCGATGCGCCGTGATGCGTCGTAAGCGGACGGCGTTGAGGCAGAACGTGAAGCGATAGGGGCGCTCACCCGCAGCGTCACCGGTCTGCCAGCATGGCGTGGGCCGCTTCGACGATGCGCTGCGCCTCTGCCGTGCGCTGCTGGGCCGGTACGCCGAGTTGTTCGGCGACACGTGCGGCCAGCTCGAAGCTCTGCGCCGGGTTCTCAGCGCGGCGAGTTTGCCTTTCACGCGTTGCGAGAAGTCGCGGTCGATCACATGCTGCTCGCTCCAGTGGCCCATGCCGCTGGGCAGCACAGAGTCGATGAACGCGGCAAAGCGGGCAGTCGGCGTGGCCTCGCTTTGCACGCGTCGGGCAACTTCGGCAGGGCCCGCGGACCGGGCCTCCAGCACCACGTCATTGGCCGTAATGCGCGCGTCGCGGCCGGTTTCTGCGGTGTAGTGCAACAGGCTCTGTAGCCCGCTGCGTCGCTTGGCAAAGTGCGCATCGGCGGCGAGCACCGCGGGGCCTTTAGCCCAAGCGTCCATCACGACCGTTCGCTCTGGCTGCTCGGCTTCAGGGGCGCTGGGAATGCGGCCCTCTGCAAAGGCGTGTCCTGCGGCGGGCGCATTCACGTAATGCACTTCTTCATTGGGGGCCAGGCGACGGCTGTGATAGACGCTGGTCGTGCTCGTGTGTTCTCCGCAATTGCCCGCGCCAAATACCGAAGCTGCCGCAGCGGAATACGGCGCCCGCTGCTCGAATGCGTTCCAGGGGACTTTCGCTTTTTGTTCACGCTCCTGACGGAAGCTCCGCGCGGCCTTCATGCGCCACGTACTTTCGTTGTTGGTGGCGCGCACGTCGACGTCGACGTTGCCCCGTCCGTGCTTGAGCAGTTGACGGGTTTCATTGACGCTGGCGTTCGCCAATCGCAGGCGAGAGATTTCCGGTGCGGCCACGGGGCGCCCGTCCACGGCGCGCATCAGCAGGTAGGCGGCCAATGCCAGCTCCGCCTCGGCAATCTTGGCCGGCGCGGCGGAAACCTGTGCAGGTCCGCTGGTGCTGCTGGTGTGTGGGGCGGGCAGATGTTCGAGCGCGGCGGAACGCGTACGCGCCGTCGGCCGCGTTGTCGGTCGCGTTGTCGTTTCCTGCGCGGTTTGCTGTGTGGGGGATGGCGACGATGGCAACGCAGGGATGTTGCGCGATACGCCGCCTGTCACGTTCTTGTGCATGCCGGATCTCCAATCGGAGGTTGGAAGGCTACCGCGCGATGGGCGGTCGCTCGGCTATTTCAGGCGAAGGGAGGGGACTGGGAGCGAAGCTGGGTGCCAAAGGCGCCGGCCTGACGGTCATGACGGATTCCGCGTCCTGAACGAGGTTACGGGTTGCACCAGCGTGGTGCAGGTCGGGTCATTTGCGCCCCTTTGAGACGGGCAATTGACGGCGGCTGCCGCCGTGGCATCGCTAGTTATAGCGATGGATGAACACAGTGTGAACGTTATGCTTTGGCAAAAGAAAAAGCGGGGTGGACGTTTGGATCGACCCCGCATCGTCGGGGAGCGTTGCCATGAAATTTGCCGTACTCACCACCAACCCAGCCAGTTTTGCCTACGTAACGACTTGCCTGTCAGCGCAGGACGTGACCTGCGTGCGATTCGACGACGCATTGACCCTGCTGCGCACTGGGCAGACCGAGGTCTTTGATTTGCTGATGATTGATGCACAGCAGTTCAGCACCGCGGGCCGACTGTTGCTCTCCGGGCGCGAGCGCAACGCCAATCTGTGCTGGCCCACCTTGGTGTTTGGCCACTTTGCCGGCCGCCAGGAGATGCTCAGCGCCTTCGACGCCGGCATTGACGACATCATCTCGGGCCGCTTCACCGCCGAGGAGCTGTGCGCGCGTGTTCGCCGCATCCTGCGCGGGGTCGACAGGTCGGCGCAGGTGGCCGTCCAAACACAAGTGGTGGTTGGGCCTTATCGCTTATGCCGACTGACCCGCACAGCGACCTTGCACGACGCCCCGATCCGTTTGACCGCGCGCGAATTCGCCACGGCTTGGCTGTTGTTCTCCTCGTCTGGGGCGTTTCTGTCACGCCAGCAGATCGCTTCTGCGGTTTGGGGAACGGAGGCCAGCATTGCAGAGCGCTCGATCGAGCAGCACATCTACAAGCTGCGCAAGAAGCTGGACTTCGGGCCGGCGACCGGCGTGGAGCTCAAGACGGTCTACTCGCGCGGCTATCAGTTGACCGTCCAGCAGTCGCATCAGCGGTCGTACCAGCAGTCGCCCAGCGTTGACCCGAAGCTGATGATGGCGGCTTGACGGGTGTACGCCGAGACGCCGCTTACAGTGTCTGGTTGGCGCGCGGGGGTTCGGTGACTTCAGCAGCCGGCGCCATCACCCAATATTCCACTGCGGTGCAATCGCCAGCAGCTGCCCGCGAAGCTGTTCAACCTCGTGGACAAAGCCCACTGCCAGCGCGCTTTCCACGGTGGCCGTGCCGGGCGTTTGCGCCGCCTCTGGACCATCTGCCGCCCGTGCCTGCGCTAGGCGCGCCAGCGTACCAAACCGCAATGCACGCGACATGCCGATCAGCGCATCGCGCAGGTGCCTATCGGCCGCGCCAGGCGGCATATCGGCACGGGGCTCGCCCACCGGCCCGCGTGCGGCGTTCAACAGCTCCAGCGTGCTGATGCAGATGCGCAGGCTGCGCTGGATGTTTTCCAGCCGCTCCAGCGGCACGTCAATCTCTTTGGACACCGACGGCATGAGCGAGCGCAGTTGCACCAGCAGCGTATTGAGCTTGCCGAGGTGCTTGCTGCGCGCAGCCGCCACCTCACCGCCCTGGCCGAGGCTGGCATACGCCCGGGCGCATTCACGCAGCGCGTCAGCCAGCCGATACCGCCACGAGTACGTGGCATACAGCGGCAGCGCAAACGAGAACAGCAGCGCAATCGCAATCCCCAGCAGCACGTTGAGCGTGCGCCATGCGCCGTCGAGCAGGTCGTTGTCACCATGTCCCACGACGATGACGAGCGTGATGGCGGCCAGCAGGGCGATATACCCGCCCTTGCCGATGGCGTGATACGCGCAGATGCCGCACGCCGCAGCGACCAGCGCATACGTCAGCGGCAGGNGGCCGAGCCACGTCTGCTGCACGATGATCNACAGGCCGGCGGAGGCGCCGATCAGCGTGCCCCAGGCGCGCTCGGCGGCGCGCTTGCGGATGTTGCCGTGGTGCTGCAGGCCCGCAATGACGATGAGCAGCGAGATGGTGGCCCATTCCCCATGCGGCCAGCCGAAGCCCGCAGTGACGGCAATGGACAGCAGCACGCCCAGGCCGACGCGCGTGGCGTGGATGTACCGCGCATGACGATAACGCCGATGCGGATCGCGCATGAGCCGGAGTACGGAAAGAAGCGGGGCAGGTAGTTTCACAGTGCGGGGCGCACGAATGGAAATCGACATAAGCAAGATCGTTGCAGATTCTGGGGCGCGTCGTACACAGCGAGCGCGCTGCCTTGGTGCCGATGCTTCATCGCGGTGCAAGGACGCGACAAAACTTCGGGTTTCCCCTAGGTATTGCACGAAGCTTGCCATAGGCTGTGAGGCATTTTTGCGCGCAAGCGCTTCAGTCACGCAACGGCGCTGCCGTATATCAGACGTAGCCCGATAGCGGCATCCCGCGCGGATGCCCAGGATGTTGCCGACCCACCTCGCCCCAGATCGAGCTTTATGACGACGCACGCGCTATCGCCATGGCCCCGGCTGTTGACCGCTGCAGAGCGGTTCGACCGCGCGCCATACTTCATTGCTGTCCGGCGCGGGCTGGCGCTGGCCCTGCCGCTCATCATGGTGGGTGCGCTGTCGCTGCTGCTGCGCTATCCGCCCACCGCCGGCATACGGCACATGCTGTTGGAGACGTTTGGCGCGCGGCTGGATTTCTTTTGCGACAGCGTGCAGGCCGGTACGTTTGGCATTGGCGCGCTGGTGGCGCTGTACGGCTTTGCGGATGTGTTGGCGCAGATGCATAACCAGCGCGTGGGGCATCGCGTGGTCAACCCCACGGTGGCGGCGGTGGTGGTGGTGTCGTGCTTCTTTACGCTCGTCGCGCCGGATGCGAATGCGCCGCTGATGGCGTCGCTCTCGCTCGGGCAAGGGCTGTTTGGCGCCTTGCTGGTGGCGTCGCTGGGCGGCAGCCTGTTTCTGAAGCTGTGTGATATCCGCCGTCTGCGCATTCCATCCAACCACCTCGGCAATGACCTGCTGGTGGGCGATGTGCTGACGGTCATGCCGGCCGGCATGCTGACGATCTTGACGTTTGCCGTGCTCAAGGTCGCCATGATCTGGGCGGGCTGGTCGCAGCTCATGGCGGCATTCAACACGCTGCTGGCGGCGCCGTTTTCGGAAGTCTCCAATAGCCTGCTGTTTGGTCTCGGCTACGAAACTGCCGCGCAACTGCTGTGGCTATTGGGTATCCATGGGCCGAACGCGCTGTACACGGTCCATCAACACATTCTGGACCCGGCCACGCAGGCCAATGTGGCGGCAGTGGCCAGCGGCGGCCATCCGCAGTTCATCTTCACCTACCACTTCTTCGCGATGTTCGCGCGCATGGGCGGGTCGGGCGGCACGCTCAGCCTGATCCTGGCGCTGCTGATGTCGAGGAGCACGCAGCGCGGGCGCAAGATGGCGCTGGTGGTGATGCTGCCGGCGCTGTTCAACGTTAACGAGCCGTTGCTCTTCGGGCTGCCGCTGGTGCTCAACCCGGTGTATGCCATTCCGTTTGTGCTCGTGCCACTGGTGCAGATTCTCATCGCCTATGCCGCCATCGTGGCCGACCTGATGCCCAAGACCGGCTATAGCGTGGCGTGGACCACCCCGGTGCTGTTCAGCGGCTATGCAGTCACGGGTTCGGTGGCTGGTGCGGTGGTTCAACTCATCGGCCTGGCGGCAGGGGCGGCCATTTACCTGCCGTTCGTGCGCATGGCGGATGTGCTTTCCGCCCGGCGCGGCCAGGACGTGCTTGCCTCGCTGCTGCGGATTGCCGAATCGCCCGAGGTGAGCCTGAAAGGCCGGCGGTGTCTGGACCTGCCCGGCGACGAGGGCCGCATGGCCGTGGCGCTGGCCAGCGATCTGGAAGACGCCATCAAGAAAGACGGCCAGATCTTTCTGGAATTCCAGCCGCAGGTGGATTGCACAACGGGCCGTGTGTTTGGCGCGGAGGCGCTGCTGCGCTGGCAGCACCCGGTGCTTGGGCGCGTGGCGCCGCCGATTGTGGTGGCGCTGGCCGACGACATCGGCCAGATCGACCAGCTGGGCTTGCGCATTCTGTCGCTCGCGTGCCACCAGCGTGCTGCCTGGCGCGATGTGTTGCCGGATGATTTCGTGGTCGCCGTCAATCTTTCGCCGCGACAGTTGCTGAACAGCGCGTTCCACCGCAACGTGATCGACATCCTGCAGCGTGAGGGGTTGTCGCCAACGTTGCTTGAACTGGAGATCACCGAGTCCACCATGCTGCTGCCGGACGTCAACGCCATCGACAACCTGAAGCGGCTGCGAGACGCCGGCGTGAAAGTGGCGCTGGATGATTTCGGGATGGGCCACACGTCGCTGCACTACCTGCGTGAGCTGCCGCTGGATACCGTCAAGATCGATCGCTCCCTGGCGGANGTGAGNGCGGGCAGCGTCAACGAACACATCGTGCGCAGCATTGCCAGCCTGAGCCGAACGCTGAACCTGTCGACGGTGGTGGAGGGGGTGGAAACCGAACAGCAGCTCGCGCGCCTGTCAGCCTTGGGCTGTGATCGGTTTCAGGGGTATTTCTTTAGCCGGCCGCTGGCGGCGAGCGTTTGCCAGCAGTTTGTGCTCGATGCCAACCTGCGGCCATTGGCGCATGCGGTTTGACGGCGCGGGTACTGGCCTACCGATACCTGCCGACAAAGTGCTCGCACTGACGAACCCGCCCAACCCTTGCCGCCCATCGATATAAGGCGTCCACCACGCTCTTGCTGACCGTGACCGGTTGACCGTTGATCTGCCCCAGCACTTCCGATTGATTCTGGTAGGGCTTGTCAAACAGCAGCTTCATCTCGCCGCCGCCCAGCGCCAGGTAGACCGCCTCCCGAGGCTCGAACTGCAGCGTGAATGAGTTGGCGCGCACGCTGGTGGTTTCCACGGCTTCGACAAAGTTGGCGATAAGTGCGGCGTCTTCCGTCGTGTACTCGCAGCCGGCGTCTTTCAGGCGCGCTTCGTCCACGGCCCTGAGCGGCTGCAGGGCGGGGTCCATCAGGTACAGCGAGATCGCACGCGCCTTGCGCATCTGCGCGCTCAGACCTTCGGCTGCCCAATAGCTTTGTTCGACCTTGACGACGGGCGCCGCCTTTGGGGCGGGCTCGGGCGTGGGCGCTTCCGCTTGCGGGGCTTCCTGCATGGGAGCGTCCGCCTGGGGTGCGCTTGCTTGAAGGACTTCAGCCTGGAGCGCTTCGGTTTGCGGCGCGTCTGTCAGGGGCGCTTCCATCGAGATTTGTCCGAAGGCCGCTTGGCTCATGCTGCACGCGCAGGCCAAGACCAGAGAGATCATCTTGTTCGACAACTCCTACCCCTTTGGAACGTACGTTGTTGTGTTGTGAATGCTAAGCGGTGATATGGCGATATGGGCNGACGGAACGGGCTCGCGGCGCCTATTGCGGTGAATGCGGCGCTGGCNGTGCNGGCCATCGTCGCATTGCTCCGGGCGCTTCGCTCACCTGCTGCAACGGTGTCTTCGTCAACACGTAGTAGCGATNGCGCCCGCTGCGCTCTGCAATGTCGAAGTGATAGCTGCCTTCCGGAACCGCCATCGTTGCAAACGACGCAGGTAGGGTGCCGGAGTTCACGGGGTCGGGGTTGGCCTGTCGCACCAGAGAGAAGAAGTTCACCTCGCCGGTCAACGCATCGCACTGCATGGCGGTGTAGCGGTGGTTCTCGGCATACCAGCCTCGGCAGTCGGAACCGGCCAGCGTGATTGCACCGGTGGCCGGGCCCATCAACTGCAGGCTGAGCTGGTCTGAGCCGTCTTGCCTGCTGACGATGGCTTGCGTATAGCCGCGGCCATCGTCGTTGCGGCTGTCTGTGATGCTGTAGCTGCCGACCAGTTCATTAGCGGCTCGCTGCAGCGCCAGCTTTTGCTGCGCGGGCGTACGCGGATCTTGATAGCTCACGCAACCCGCGAGAGACGCGAGGGCGCAGAACAGTGTGATATGGCGAGCGGGCATGGTTGGGCGGCTTCCGTGGCAAGCGGATTCTACGCCGAGCTTTGCCCCGCAAACGCGGCGCTTTGGGGTCTGCAACGCCGAACGCAGACGCAGGACCGCGAAACTGCACGGGCGGATGTCGACCATCGGGTTCACGTGCTTCCGGTTTGGGGGTGCGCAACAAAAAACCCGCCTTGGGAGGCGGGTTGGGCTGGCTTGACGGCCACGCACTACCGCTCCGAGGGCGGGGCGGTGCAAATCGTCTGCAGGAGCGTGGCGGCCTTGCGTTGCAGGACTCAGCCGACCAGGTTGCCGTTGCTGCCGATCATCGTGACGTCCACGTAGTCGAGCCCAGCGTGGTTGTTGCGGTCGTAGTGGACGCGCACGCCGCCGAAGTCGCGTGTGCCGAAGCCTTCCAGCGCCTGGATGAAGGCGTCGCGTGTGGGGTTGCCGCCGCAGGCACGCAGGCCATCCACGATGACGCGTGCGGTGAGGAAGCCTTCCACCGCTTCGTAGGTCTGGTTGCTACGNTCGCCAAACTTGTCGTTGGCCTCGCGAAACGCGCGCACCAGCGGCTGGGTACGCGCGTTGGGGCCGGGCATGACCTGCGTGACAGCCACGCCGTGGGCCAGTGCGCCGGCTTTCTCAAACACGGTCTTGGGCGTGGTGACGGACAGGATCCACGGTTGCGGCAGCGGCAACGGGCCGTGCTTGGCCTGATAGCGCATCAGCGTGTCGGCCACGGAGGTGGGCGACGTGAACAGCAGCGTGGTCTGCGGGTTGGCGGCGGCAATCTTGTCGACCACCATGTCGATGTCGTCGCCCTTGGCGTTGTGCGGGATCAGCGCGACGATCTGCGCGCCGAACTTGCTGGCGGCGGCCTTGGCAGCGTCGGCATTGCCGGAGCCGAAGGGGTTGTCCTGATAGACCACGGCCACGCGCTTGAGCCCGATGGTGGTGGCGTGCTGCACCATCTTCGTGACTTCGTCGGCGTAGCTGGCACGCGTGTGGAACAGCGGTGCGCTGGGTTTGCGCGCGGCGGTGGCGCCGGTCATGGCGCCCACCATCGGCAGGCGATATTGCTCCAGCAGGGGCAGCGCGGCGATGGTGTTGCCGGTGCCACCCATGCACACCAGCCCGAACACGCCTTCCTGCACCAGCGTCTTGACGTTGGCCACGGCCTTGTCGGGCAGGTAGTTGTCTTCCAGCCGTTTGACGACCAGCTTGCGGCCGCCCACGCCGCCCTGGGCGTTGACTTGCTCAAAGCAGGCCAGCAAGCCGTTGGTGTAGTTCTTGTACAGCCCGCCCCACACGCTGTCGAACCCGACCGTCTGCCCAAAGACGATCTTGTCTGCAAACACGCCGGCTTCCGCCGCGCGTGCCATGGGTGCCAGCATCATCGCGCCACCCAGTGCCACAGAACTCCGTACGAATTGCCTCCGGTCCATACCTGTCTCCGCCCCTTGTTTTATTGGTGGTGTGGCAAGAGTGTCGAAAAGGTGGGCGCCGACCGAAATGGCGGATAACCCTGAGGCGAGAATTTTTGAGATACCGGGATGCGCCGGCTGCCGGCAGCGGCGTTGTGCCCGTTTGTGCGTTAGCGGACTGCGACGGGTGCACACCCGTGCGGCAGTACAAACGCTGCACCGCCGTG
>JGI25156J39149_1001184_pt1 | contig 11602 bp, 10 predicted proteins | sample AraplaCL_Col_mMS_FD_39149 | JGI IMG/M metagenome (IMG submission 39149)
GGCGCGCCAGGTCGCCGACGCCATCGGCCGCACGCCCGGCCATCCCGGCGCCACGGGTCAGGGTGCCATCCAGGCAACCGATCCGATGGGCGCGCGTACTGCAGCGGGCAACACGTACCAGGTGCACATCGATGCGCGCGGCGCGGAGCCTTCGCAGGTCAAGCGCGCCGTGCAGGATGCGCTCAACGATCACGCACGAGCACAGCGGGCGCGGGCGAACTCCGCGTATGCGGACGAGGGCTGAGATGGCCGGTTACACCCTGATGGCGTTTGGGCCGTTTGCGTTTGGCCTACAAACGGCCGCCTACGACGAACTGCGCCGGCAGATGCAATTCAAGCACGGCGCCGCGGTGCGCGTGGGCGAGCGCGACAACTACCAGTACCTCGGCCCGGGCGAGGAGATCATCACCCTGAGCGGCACCGTGGCGCCGGGCGTCACCGGCACGCTCGCCTCCATCACACAACTGGAAACCATGGGACGTGGCGGCCAGGCGTATGTGCTGGTCGATGGCGCAGGCTACGTGTACGGGGTGTATTTCATTCAGAGCCTGGAGACCACGCAGCGCTATCTCTTTGACGACGGCACGCCGCGGCGGGTGGATTTTGCGCTGACGCTGTGCCGGTCGGACAACCTGCCCGCCGATGAGCCGGCCATTACGGGAACGCGGTGATGGCCAGTGAACGCAGCGCGATCGTGCGCCCGGTATTCAAGGTGGTGGTGGACGGTACCGACGTCACGCGCCGCCTGGAATCGCACTTGAGCAGCATGACGTTGGTGGCATGCCGCGAAGATCATGCCGACCAGTTGGAGCTGGAATTTGAAGACACCACCGGTCGCATCGTGATGCCACGCAAGGGCGTCAGCATCGAAGTGTCGTTGGGTTTCGACACGTCGGGCATGTGCCTGCAGGGCTCCTATATCGTGGATGAAGTCGAGCACCGCGGTGCTCCCGATACCATCACGGTGCGGGCACGCAGTGCGCGTATGGCCGGACCCTTGGCTACACGCAGGGAACGCAGCTGGAGCGATACCACCGTGGGCCACATCGTTAGCGTGATCGCCGGCGAGCATGGGCTTACGCCGCACGTATCCAGCAAGCTGGCGAGCGCGCCCATCGCGCAGCTCGACCAAACCGAAAGCGACATGGCGCTGCTTCGCCGCATAGGCAAGCACTTCGATGCGGTGGCCACGGTCAAGCATGGGCACCTAATTTTCGCGCCGATCGGCGAGGCGAAAACAGCGGGCGGCACGGACATTCCTTCGCTGATAATCCGGCGCGCGAGCGGCGATCGCCATCATTTCCAGGAAATCGACCGCAGCGCCTATACAGGTGTGCAAGCTCGCTGGCATGACATGAACGGTGCGCGCGGACGTCTAGCACTTGCCGGCAAGCACGGGCACATAAAGATCCTGCGCGGAGATTTCCCCACCGAAGCCGACGCTAGCCGTGCCGCCGAAACCGAACTGGCGCGTGTAAAGCGTGGCGCAGCGACGTTCACGCTGGATCTGGCCATCGGTCGGCCGGACATCTTTCCCGAGGTGCCGGTGAAGCTCGTGGACTGGCCGGATGTTATCACCGCCTACCAATGGATTGTCGCCAAGGCCACGCACAAGCTCGACGGCAGCGGTGGCTATCTCACGTCGCTTGAATTGGAAAATAGAGCAGCAATCAGTGACCACACAGCAGTAGACGATGGGAATGACACCGACAGTACAAACGTCGGCTAAGCAACCAACAACACGTTCTGTGATGCTTTGGGATTGTACGGCGCGCTCGAACTTCAACAGCAGCAACCCAATCGCTCTATCACTTACTGCTTCGGATGCGCTCTATTGCCGGCCGATAACCCTGGCTTGCCGCCTTATGCAGCCAGAATTGAGCGCGCCTCCTGTCCTCGGCAGAAAATCCTGCTATCAAGGAATGCATATGCCGTGTACTGGCAGTTAGCATCACCATTTTCCGCGCCAATAATCGCCCACCTCAACGCCTCATCAAGATTTGTCGTCACGTTCGAATAAAATCTCGAGAGACGTAACGCAGCACGACCGGAACCATCCAGCGCTTCATTCGTCAGCGTTATCACTTGTTGCGGAGTTAACACATAGCCCTGCTCTCCGAATTGATATCCCTGACTTTCCGAAGCCAGAACTGGGAACATGCACGGCGATGTTATTAACGCGAACAATAGGCACCTAACGAAGAACATGTTTGATTCACTCGTGAGTCAACCCTAAGGGAATCACCGCGACGTTCGACTTCAACTTACCTCCCAACATATTGCCTCCGGCAAGGGCGAAGCAGAGCGATCCCTGATCGGCATTCGCAGCCAACCTTTCCACGTATGCTTGGTACGCAAACGGAGGCCCTTTGGCCATCGCTGCCGCGTATTCAGGGGGCGCTTTCGTGCTGTCATTGATCAGCAGCTTGCCCCAATAAATCTTACCGTAGTGTCGAATGCTGTCCTGCACTCCGGCTTTGGTACATGGTCCAACCGCGAAGGTCACGTTGTAGTCCTTCGATGCAGACAGCGCTAGTAGGTCCGTGCTGGTTGTGAAATCGATACGGGAAATGATTTTTGACGGATGTGGGGGATGATCCACAAAGTCGATTTGCGTCTGGCCTTTGTAGTCCACATCGCTCACCGACGTCACTCGAATATCTCTCGGACTGCCGCCGAATGGTAAAGAGCACGCGGTGAGCGAGACCAAGCATATGGCAATAACGGCTGTTGACAATCGGCTATGCGAAGCCATAGTCAATTGCCTCCTCGCCCAGAGATAAAAGGTGAAGTCACCGTGAGCTGACCAGCGAGGACTTGTTCTCGACTACTTATGCCGGGACCGGGGGCACTCATCAGACTCCTAAGAATGGTGGAGCTCTATCCATGCAGAAGCACCAACAACAACCCAATGCAAGACAGGTCCACCATGTCGCAAATACTAGAAGTAGTTGAACGCTGAACCGAGGCAACAGCTAGGAAAACATTTTGTAAAAAACTCTGTTTCCCCAGTCGTCTTCGTACGCCGCAAGGATCTTTTCCAGGGGCCTGCCATCGACCCTCGGTCGGTCTAGCTTATGCAATTCCTTTTCCACCCAAACCCGAAATTCCGGCCAGCGCAATTTATGAACTAGAACGGCAACGGGCTCATCACTTATCGATTTTGAAGAAAACAGTGATCCGATAAGAGCAACAATGTCAGATCGGCTTATGGCTTGCCTGCCAATAATTTCCAAGCAACGATCATAATGTGGTTCCGCAAGATCGAAGGAATATTCCGTATCCAAGACTTCTTCGGCAGCAAGCAACTCCGACTTAAGTTCCATGAGATCTGCATCACTGCTATGGCTACCGCTCATCACCAGCTCCGATACATGACTAAGCCCAGTGGCCATTTGGCCATCGCTATTGAGCTGTAAACTCGACAGACCCTCCTGATCCCGGAGTAAGACCAACCGCCAAGTAATGAACATCTCGCTCCAGCGGCTTTGCCTTCGTTGTCTCCGCGAATCCAACAGGTACTTCGCCATACGTCACATTGGATAGCGGCTTAGCATTACCAGGAGAAAGCTCAAATGCCCACATGGGATTTTTGTAGTCCCAGTGCCCTGAGTCATCACGCTTTACTACAAGAAAGGTATTAACTTCCACGCCACCAGCCTTAGGCGCACCACTTCCTTCAAAGTGAAACGAGATCAAGGATGCACCGTCATGTACAACTTTGATGGTGTATCTAGATGACATTCCACAGAGATTGAATGCAAGTAGGAAAAGAGCAAGTGACATTAAGACGCTTTTCATTTATCGATCTCCTATAAACCAGATTGGCGGAGCACCACGATTCATGCCAAGACCTACCTGGTTTAGTAGAGATTCATAGTCAGGAAGAGCTGGCGACCATGGCCGCTGCAGGGCAGCATAATAATCCGCAACTATCGCTGCCTGTTGTTCATATCGATAATCGTTGAAGCAACCGTGTTCGCTCAAGCTATATTTGTATGTGTCACTTCTTGTTCCCTCCATAGCTGCCTTGCGCCAGCTGTAGTTGGGATTGTTCTGGTACTGATAAACATGAGTCATCTCGTGCGCCAGCCAAGCTTGGTCAGTCAAATTAGCCTTGGAGAAGTCCGATTGGTAGCCCGACGAAGGAAAATGGATAGTATTTTCAAGAGTGACAGCATTGTCAGTGGCTATAGGCGCCCAGGCACGCGGATCCAAGCCAGCACCCGATACAATGTTCACTTTCGAGAAATCCACGGTGTTATTGAATACTTGATTGAGCATCGATATTTCTCCGGACGTCGGCGGACGAAGCCCTAGTGGATCGACATAGTCCAGCGGGCTCCCATTCACATAGTTATATGTGTTGATTCCCCCTTGCAGACCTGCAGGATCGCTCTGAAGGTAACGCCCAGCGGGCGCTTCATAGTAGCGATTCACGTTATAGATCAATCCTGTTTCCTGGTCGTAGTACTGACCGGGGAAACGCAAATTGAGCACATAGCCACCTACTGACATGGGTGCCACCTCGCCCCATGGATTGCCTTGGTAAGCCCACTGCCAGATTACTGTACCCGTACTGCTAGCTACCGCACGCGGCGTGCCGAGCCCGTCGGCGTAAACGTAGTTGACAGTGGTCGTCATGGTTCCGCTCAAACTTGAAGTACCCGTGCCTGGCGAAGGCGCTTTGATTGGGCCACCGTGAATCGGACACGACGAGAAAGACGTGCAAGAAGATGTGCTTGTGGGATTGCTTGTGGCGCTGACATCGACGGTCGCCACTGGAATGTCGCCCATCCACACATAATCACGCGTGGATGCACCATACTCGCCCACCAAATGCTTGGCTTCATCGTAGCCGTACCGCACTGTACCGCTTCCAGTTTTGCTAATCCGCTGGCGCAGCGCGTTGTAGGTATAAGTGCCAACAGTGGCCCCCGCGAATTGGGCAACCGTCAATACATTGCGGCTACTGTAGCCAAACCCGTAGGTGCCACTTGCTTGCGTAATCGCTGTCGTGTTGCCATCGGCGTCCACAGTCCGTGCCTGATTTCCGATCGCCGTCAGCTGGTGAGTGCCAGAGCCGTACGTGTAGGAGCCGGTATCCAAGTCAGATGCGGCTTTGGTCAAACGATCGCCCGTCTGGTTGTACGTTACGCTTTCGAGCGTAGAGCCATCGGCCTCAGTTACCGCCGTCAAGCGATATAGCGGATCATAGCTGTAAGTTTCGGTGGCCGGATTAGCCCCGCTGGCGTTGCCGATCGCCGTGATGTCGCCCATCATATCGCGAGCCAGATGTAACGAAAACGCAGCGCTAGTGATATCCGTCAGGCGGTAGTTGGCATCGTAGGCGCGTGCAACGGCCTGACCGTTACCCAAGGTGTAGCCACTGACCGGACCGAATGGTTGATAGGTAACGTTACTTACTACCGTGGTGGCCGTCGTGCTACCCGAGGGTATCACGCTCACCGACTGGATACGTCCATCGGCATCCCTGGTGTAACTCACTTGGGTCCCACTTGGATACACAATGCTGGTTACCCTCCCAGCAGCGCTAACCGCATAGCCGGTTGTATCCGTTGTCCCATTGATGGTTTGCTGCTTCTCAATGACGTTGCCACGCGCATCGTAGCAATACACCGTGGTTACGCTGTTCTCAATAATGCGCGTCAGTCGCCCGACTGGATAGCTGCTGCTGCAGCCCGTGACGCTGTTTGCTTCGTCGTAGGCATAGGTAACGTTCTGGGTGCCATCCGGGTAGCTGGTGCTGATTAGACGATTCAGAACATCGTACGTATTGATAGCCGTGATGCCCTTTGCGTCGGTACTTGTCAGTACATTGCCTGCGGCATCGAAGGTGCGGCTGGTGGTTCCCGTATCCGGACTAACCTGGCCGGTTGTATCGCTCAGCCCGTCGTAGCTGTAAGTAGTGTTGAGGTTACCAGGATCGGTGACTTGAGTGAGCCGATCTAGGCTGTCATAGCCGTATTGAATGGTCGTGTTCTTGGTTGCACCATCGTTGCCGTTGTAGTTGTCGATAGTTTGCACTAGACGATTCAAGGCGTCATAGCTCTGTTTGCGCAGAATGCCCAGGCCATCTGCGTCCTGCACGAGATTGCCGTTGGCGTCGTAGTTACCGCTAGCGCTGGCGTCGAACGTCGTGTGGTTGAGGCCGTCCATGACCTTGGTGAGCTGGCCAAGAGTATTGAAATTGCGACTCAAGCTTTTATGGAGCGTCCCGCTGCTGTCGTAGGTCTTTTCGGCCGTTTTGTTGCCCGCCGCATCCAGTGTGTATTGCACATAATTGCCCTGTGCATCAGTGATCTTCACCAAGCGATGAGCTGCATCGTAACCATACGTCGTGACAACCCCATCAGGATCCGTGACAGTTTGCACGGCCCCATAGGGCGTATAAGTGAAGCTCGTAGTAGCACCCCCTACTATGCTGGACGCAAGCCAACCGCGCGCCGTATAGGACATATCCGTATTGATCCCATTCGCGTCCGTAGTGCGCGTGACGCGGCCATCGGCGTCATAGGAGGCGATGGTCGTAACGTGACCCGCCGCATCGGTAATAGTGTGAATGTCACCGACTTGATAGCAGGCCGCGCCCGGCGTGCCACAGTTCGTCGCGCTACTCGTCAGGTAATAGGTATACGTGGTCGTTTGCGTAACGTCGGTTCGTGGCCCAGTGATAGTCAGCGTCAATCCGACGAAAGGACACTGCGTGGTGTCGACGACGGTGCAGTAGGTATAGGTGGAGCGACGTACTCCGCTCGGCACGCTACCGCTGGTGCTGCACGCATATCTCGAGGCTGCGCTGTTGCCTGGGTCGATATCGCAACGAGCCAAAACCTGTCCGATGCCATTGTAGATCCATTGCGTGGAACCAACAGTGTTGCCAGACGCGTCCACGATAGTACGTGTCAAAGGTACACGTAGCGTGGTGTTCCAAGTGAAGTTAGTGGCTCGTTGATTCCGTGTACCGGAAGCCTCGACCTGCTGATCGAGCAAACCATTCGTATCATAGGTGGTGACAGTAACGTTGCCATTGAAGTCCGTGGCCGAGGCGAGGTAACCATTAGCGTCGTAGGTGCTCGACGCATACGGCTGATCGCATTGCACGCCGCACGGTGCACTCGCGGTAGCGCGCTGGAAGGAGCCGAATTGCTGGTTGAAGGTCAGTGTTGACTGCGAACCGGTCGGATAGGTCACCGTAGATGTACCATCCGCGTTGTAAGCCACCTGGGTCTCTGCGATGTTGGATGCCAGCATGGACATCGTAGCCTTGCCTTGAGTGTTGTAGCTGATGCTAGTGAAGCGGATGCTGGTCTCGTCAATGTCGCCTGTCAGTGCAGCAGGAAGGTTGGCACCACTGGTCAGTGTGCTTTCGTTGTACACATACTGGCGTGATGACTTGTCTGGATACGTGACAGAGGTCAAATTCCTGTTTCCGTCGTAGCCATAGGTCACCGAACCTCCATCGGGTTCCGAGATGGCGGCCACCGTTGCATTGCTGTTGTAGGTGAAATTCAGCGCCCGGCCTCGAGGATCGGTCACCGTAAGCAGCAAACCCGCCGCAGGCGCAACGCTACTAGGTGTGGAGCTGGTGCTATACGCCAGTGTGGTGACCAAACCGTCCGTGTCGGTGATGGAAAGTAGATTTCCATTTTTATCGTAACTTTCCTGGTAACGCGTAGTGGAATCGAAATACGTCCACCCTGTGAGCGCGCCGGAAGTATCTGTCTGAGGGGTAAGACGATCGGCAACATCGGGATCCGCAACCCACTGGCCTGAGGTCAACGTAAAGTTGAGTTCTCGCCCGTCCGGCCGAAATGCCGTGGCGACGGTCAGCCCAATACTTGGTACGTACTCAATGCTCCGATCGAAGGTGTGACGCCAATTTGTACCCATGTGCGCCGGGGCGACAGACGTCTGGCTGTTGTAATAGCGATGGAAGCTTAAAGCGCCCAGCGAGATGTCTTCGTCATCCTTGTACTCGTTCCCTGTTGCGGAATTGATGGGATCGCCAATGCAGTTGCACGACTTGCCAAGCTCCTTTCCGTTTGGATTGCCCGGGACAACTGCCAAATAGCCGATGCTTTCCGCGGTGGTTGAAGTGTGCCCGGGGTCATACGCGCTGAAGGACGACACGATGGCCCCGGTTTGCATATTGACGCGAAAAACATTACCGCTGTTCGAATCGGCCATCCAAAGGGTATGGTTGTCTGGATCGGGGTAGACGGAACCGAGTGATGCATAGTACGGACCATCGTTAAATTCATATTGATTAAGAACACCGCCCGAGCTACTCAATAGAAAAACGTAATCCCAGCTAGCCACCAGCAGATTGTCGTTGGGGAGCTGACGAACATCATATAAAACCTCTGTACCGCCGAAAGGGTCAGAGAGCGATGACACGAAATCGGATAATTGCGTATTGGTGCAGATGTTGAACTGGTGAATGCTGTCGCCCCCGGTGGTGTAGCGCATCGTGCAGTGATCGTTGGCTAACGCCATGTGGTCGATCGCATCACCCGTACTTGGGTCGACAGGTATGGAATAACTAGTAAGAAGATTGCCGTTGCCGTCAAACTTTAGAATCGCACCCGGACTGTTGTTCGAGGAAGGGTTTTGTCCGACATAGACATTGCCGTTGTTATCAAATGCCACCGACGTGGGAAAGGCGTATCCACCGCCAAATAGGCCCATGACACCGCTGTTACTGATGGTATGGATGGCCTCGTCGTATGTGCCATCAGTCGGAATGTAGAGATTGTTGGATGCATCTACGCTCAGAGATCCAAAATAGGCGTTATTGGTGCCAAAGTTGAAGTTGTCCAGCAACACGCCGTTGGGGCTGAAGTGCTTGACGTGATGACCCCAGGTAGAGCCCGCACCTGTGAACGTGGTGACAAAAACTTCTCCGGGCCGGAGAGGGACTCCGTCTGCGAACGCAGGTTGGAGGCACAAGCTAACTGCTAGCGCCGCAAGCAGGCGTGCGATTGAAAAGCTGTATTTATGCGGGCGGTACGTACTAGAAGTATTTACCTGCTTCCAAACAAAACCATTCATAGCTCGCTCCATGGGCTGAGGTAGTAGTGGACCGCTCGACTACAGTGGTTTATCCAAACAAACAGAACTTGATAGGCGTACTACGCGGACTGCACAGGCGGCGTGCCGGATCGGCATAAATGCGCAGGCCGTGAGGTCTCACCAACTTCAGATGGAAACGAAGGCGCACGCGCAAAGCGTCGACACGAAGCGCCGCATCACCGTCGGATATCCCCTGTTTTAAGACGAGCACGTGCTGAACATGCACCCGTACAACCTGCATGTACTGCTTATGCGTGAGCGTTGCTCGTGCACAGCAATTTCGCCAAATAGGGTGCGCAGCAGTTCGTGACGATTTCGTGATAATGCGAATGCTCTGCTCGTAGGCAGGTTCTCTTTTTCACGTCGGCGTTTTCTTACACGCCCTTCCGATGCTGCGTCATAGCTGCATGGGCTGATCACGACAGCTTTCGTAAAATCTTATCTGGGAGCAGGCCTGGGGCAGATAGCCATAATCAAAAGGCGCTGGCCTTGCAGCTCAATCGGTGCCGCGCCGCGAGCTCAATTCGATGTCACAGGTGTCAAAGTCGTCAACCATTCGCCGTACTCCGGTATAGCCCGTTTGAACTGCTGCTCCAGCCAGATCATCTCATCCTGTGAACGGCTGACGTGCCACCAATACACGAATTGCGAGAGACGGTCGGCGGCCGGGCTCCCGGCACGCGGGGTTTCTGTGGGGGCGGGATCGTGTGGTGCTTGCGTCCTTCTCCCTAGCCACATGTCGCCGATCCCAAAAATCAGCCAATCGAGCGAAACCCCTTTTTCCATGGCGATGCCCGCACAAATCCCAAACGGCGGGCTATTGCGCTGACGCCAGTTGCTCGGTGCACTGACGGCCAGATTCAAGGCTGCGGCCAGCGCCGAATCGTTCTTGGCCCCGTAGACCTGGCGCATGCGCTGGATGATGTCGTTGACATCCATGAGTCGCTCCCCGACACAAAATGTGGAATCCCCGACCGCAATTACTTGCGTTTTCACATTTTGTGCAATATCGTTCGAATTGTGTAACGGATCGGCATCGTACCCCATCGCCATGAAGAACTCTCCTGGTTACCGCCCGCGGATGTATGCGCCGCGTGGCACGACAAAACGAAAGCGCATTCCGATCGGTCTCGATCCCGAACACCTGGCGCGCTGCAAGGTGCTGGATGCCGCCGAGAACCAGACCGACGCGGCCTACGTCCTTCAGGTGTATCTCGAAGGCCAGGCGCATCGCCATCAATGCAGGACCGCCCTCGGTGGTCTTGACGCTAGGTAAGCGTAGAAGCGGTGTATGAGGACTAAACGGATATGACAGCCCCGCGCAACACCATCGCCTGCCCGCACTGCCACGCGCGCATGCGCACGATCACCTCCCGGCAACTGAGCACCCTGGTGCGTGAAATCTACTTCGACTGCATGAATGTCGATTGCAGTCACCGCTGCGTGGCGCAGCTGGGGATCGTTCGCACCCTGGTGCCGAGCTTGATCCCGGATGCCCTAGTGTCCTTGCCTATCGTGGCGCGCCGCGCCAACGACATCGTCGTGGCACCGGCGACGCAGCCAACCACCGACCCAACCCCTGCGCCACCGTGTTCCGGTGCGGCAGGTTCCCACTACGCACCGATGGCGCTCAACTGACTGCAGGGGTTCTTATGGCGTTCTCTCACGCGCACGACCACACCCACACGGGGATGCTGATCCACAGCGCCACGCGCTTCATCGTCGCGCACCAGGCCGAGCATCTGGACAGCGAACAGCTCATCAAACGGTGCTGCGCGCACCTGATGGTCACCGCCGGCATCACCGAAAGAGCCGCGCAGCACTACGCCATGCATGCCCTGGCCGAGCTGCAAGCCAAACACGTTCCCGCCTACTTCGACATCAGCCGCAGCACCTCCTACGTGGTGCGGGTGGTCGATCCGACCACCGGGCACGCGTATGCCTTGACGGCGAGCGACGTGTTGCAGGTGGTCAGGATGCAGCACGAACCCGGCCACGACGCGGCTCGCATCACCCAGCAATGCGGACGGCGTGCCGGCTGATCTAGCCGCAACGTCCTAACCCCTTTCCCCTTTCTTTTTCCTTCGCCGGCGGCCGGGTGCAGCCGGCACGGACACGGCTTGCCTGATGATGACGACACCACCCGAACAAGCGTTGACACCTCGCCTCCCACGGAGGGATGCTTCGGCCGTCGCCGCCCAATCGGTGACCGGGTTTAGCAGCCCGAACGGATACAGGCGCACACGCGCCCATCGGCTGATGTCGGCGCTTTTTTATCGCCCGCAGTCGGCGCACGCTTGCGCGCAGCGCGGTTCGCTTTATGGCGGGCGGCGCGGGGAGGCCTTCGGGCCTGCCGGGTTCCTGTATCTCCGGTCTGCTAACCCCGCGCCGTCCGTCACCCTGTTTAGCAGCGGGGTGACGGGCTCAACCCGATACAGGAACCGCCCAATGTCTGCACCCTACCGTGCCGCATGCGCTTGCCTGCGCGTCACACCTGCCCCGCACG
>JGI25156J39149_1001202_pt1 | contig 11469 bp, 5 predicted proteins | sample AraplaCL_Col_mMS_FD_39149 | JGI IMG/M metagenome (IMG submission 39149)
TCGGCGTCCTGGAATCGCGGTGCGTATCTGGTCGAGGGCCTTGGGCATTGCAACGAGTGCCATGGACAGCGCGATGCATGGGGCGGCCTGGAAAGCCGCGCAGCCTTGTCGGGCGGCCAGATTCCCGAACAGGACTGGTATGCGCCGGANCTCAGCACGCACGCCAACGGCGGCCTGCAAGGCTGGAGCAAGCAGGACATCGTGGATGTGTTGAAAACCGGCCAATCAGCGAAAGGCGCCGCCGTGGGCCCCATGGCGGACGTGGTCGCCAGCAGCACGCAATACCTGCGCGACGACGATCTGCAAGCCATCGCCGACTACCTGCTTTCGCTGCCGGCGCGCACGACACGGGCGCCTCTGCATGCGAGTTTCGACAGCCAGTCGCTCATCGATCGCGGCAATACCGTGTATGCCGAGCGCTGCGCAGATTGCCATGGCAAGGACGGNGCCGGCGTGCCGGGCGTTTATCCGCCGCTGGACGGCAATGTTTCGGTGGTGGAACCCACCGGCATCAACGCGACGCGCGTGGTGTTGCTGGGCGGCTTTCCTCCGGTGACTGCCGGTAATCCGCGCCCGTATTCCATGCCGCCGTATGCGCAGCAGTTAAGCGACGCCGATGTGGCGGCGGTGGTGACCTATATCCGGCATGCCTGGTCGAATCGAGCCCCTGCGGTGCAGGAGCGTGATGTGGCGACGTATCGGCATACGCCTATTGATTAGGCGGCGAGCGCTGCATTTGTGTCTTGTTCGGCTCGGCAAGCTTCACCTGCTGGCCTTCGTACAGCGAATCCGGCGGGCTCAGCACGACACGGTCTCCATCGGTGAGCCCTTCGGTGATTTCCACCGTATTGCCAAAATCACGCCCCAGCGTCACCGGCTGCAGATGTACACGCTCTTGCCCGTCGACCAGCGCTAATCGCAAGCCTTCGGCACGGAACAGCAGCACGTTCGCGGGGACGACGTAATTGCGCGTGGCCGTGGATACCTGCAACGTCACATTGGCGTACACGCCAGGTACCAGTCGTTGCTCGCCGTTGGCCACGTCGATTTCCGTACGCAGCGTACGCGTGTTCGGATCGAGCGCATCGGCCGTGCGCGCCACCGTGCCGGTGATCGGCTTGGCGCCNTAAGTGTTGAGGCTGACGTCGGCAGGCATGCCGACGNGCACGCTGGCGGCATAGGTTTCCGGCACGTCCACGAACACGCGCAGCATGCTGGTATCGGCAATCACGAACAGATTGCTGCCGCTGGAGCCTGCGTCCACCAGCGCGCCGATGTTGAGGTTGCGCTGCGTAACGATGCCGTCATAGGGCGCGTCGATGTGCTTNAAGTCCTGCAGGTTCTGCAGGCGCGCCACGTTTGCCTCGTCCGCCTGCACGGTCGCGACGTCGGCCTTGTATTGCGCCATGTACTGGTCGGCGGTCTGCTGCGCGATCAAGCCTTGCGTGGCCAGTTTCTGGTAGCGGTCGGCGGTCACTTTGGCGAACGCCTCATTGGCCTGGTCGGTGCGCATCTGCGCCTTGCCTTGCAGCAGCTGGTTGTCGACGTCCGGCGTGTCCAGGTCGGCCAGGCGCTGGCCTTTCTTCACTTTCGTGCCGATATCGACGTACCACTTGGCCACGTAGCCGGTGGTGCGTGCATACACCTGCGCGTCCTGCCAGGAGGCGACGCTGCCGGGCAAGCTCAGGCTCTGATCCTTGGGCGAGGCCGTGGGTGTGATCGTGGCCACCGTGGCGATGGCGTTGCGGTCGGTATCCTCGGNCAGTTCGTGGCGTGCCTGCACGCGCTTGGCGATGCCGAAGGCGGCCAGCACCACCAGTGCGACACCGAGCGCGATGAGCACGAGCCGCGCACCATGCGAAGGCCGGCCGGGACGATGCGGAACATGTGCACTGGACATAGTCGTGTTCTCACGCGGTTGCTGCATCAGGGCCGGCCTTGTGGCTGCGATGCATCAAGCTGAAGAAAGTGGGGACGAAGAACAGGGTGGCGGCGGTAGCCAGCAGCAGACCACCAATTACGGCGCGGCCGAGCGGCGCGTTCTGCTCGCCGCCTTCGCCCATGCCCAGCGCCATCGGCACCATGCCGATGATCATCGCCAGCGCCGTCATCAACACCGGGCGGAAACGCTGGAAGCCAGCCTCGATCGCTGCCTGCACTGGATCGTCATGATGCGCCAGCCGCTCGCGCGCAAAGCTGATCACCAGGATCGAGTTGGCGGTGGCCACACCCATGCACATGATCGCGCCCATCAGCGCCGGCACCGACAGCGGCGTGCCGGTGAGGAACAGCATCCACACCAGGCCGGCCAGCGCCGCCGGCAAGGCGGCGATGATGATCAGCGGATCAAGCCAGCTTTGGAAATTCACCACGATCAGCAGATAGACCAGCACGATCGCAAACAGCAGGCCACCCAGCAAACCCTTGTAGGAGGACTGCATGGTTTGCACCTGGCCGCGGACGTCGATGTTCACGTCGCGCGGCAAATGCTGGGCGTGCTTGGCCACGACACGCTGCACGTCGCTGGCCACGCTGCCCAGGTCGGTGCGGTCCACCGAGGCATACAGATCCATGGTGGGCCGCGTGCTGTAATGCGTGACGATCGCCGGCGCGTCACTGCGCGAGAACGCGGCCAGGTTCTGCAAGGTCTGGCTGACGCTTGGGCCGCCCGACGAACTGCTGCTTGCCGCGCTGTTGCCGATGCTGCGGATCGGTAGATTCTTCAGCGCCTGCAAGGAATCGATCCGGTACTGCGGCATCTGGGTGGCGATGCTGTAGCTGATACCGGTTTTCGGATCGACCCAGAAGGTGGGGCTGACCTGCGACGAACCCGCCAGCGCGGTCAGCAGATTGCTTGCCACATCTTGTGTGGTGAGACCGACCAGGCTGGCGCGCGTGCGATCCACGTTCACGTCGATCTGCGGCAGATTGAGCGCCTGCTGGATGCGCAGGTCGACCAGGCCCGGAATGGTCAGCAGATCGCCATACAGGTCCTTGGCCACCTTTGTCGCCGCCGCGGCGTTGTGGCTGGACACTTCCACGTCGATCGGAGCGGGCGCACCGAAGTTGAGAATCTGCCCGACCATGTCCGCCGGCAGGAACGAAAAGATCACGCCGGGATATTTCTGCGCCAGTTCGCGCCGCAGGCGGCGCACATAATCGATGGTGGGGCGGTGATCTTCATGCAGCGTCACGAAGATATCGCCATCGGAAGTGCCCACCACGCCGGTATTGCTATAGGAAAGATTGATGCCGCTGTAAGGAATGCCCAGCGTATCGACGATGCTGTCCAGCTCCTGCTGCGGGATNGTGTCGCGAATCACGCCTTCGATGCCGTCGGCGAGCCTTGCCGTTTCCTCGATGCGCAGGCCGACCGGNGCACGGAAATGCAGCTTGATCTGCCCGCCGTCCACGTACGGAAAGAAATCGCGGCCGAGCCATGGCACCAGCAAGCCGACGGACAGCGCGCAGCTGGCGAAGAACAGGATGGCGAACAANCCGCGATGCCGCTCCGTGGTTTCCAGCGCGCCGCGATAGCCTGTNCGCAGTCGCTCGAAGCGGCGCTCGAAGGCCAGCTGGAAGNGGCTCATGGGGCCGTTTGCCTGCTTGTCGTGCACATGCTTCTTCAGCCAGAACAACGACAGCGTCGGCACCAGCGTTCGCGACAGCACGTACGAGGCCAGCATGGCGAATACCACCGCCTCGGCCAGCGGCGCGAACAGGTACTTNGCCACGCCGCCCAGGAAGAAGATCGGCACGAACACGATGCAGATCGACAAGGTCGACACGAACGCCGGCACCGCGATCTGGTGCGCGCCCTCCATGATCGCGTCGTAGACCTCCTTGCCTTCTTCCAGGTGCGAGTTGATGTTCTCGATCGTCACCGTGGCATCGTCCACCAGAATGCCCACCGCCAGCGCCAGGCCGCCCAGCGTCATGATGTTGATGGTCTGGCCCAGGGCCGACAGCGCAATGATCGAGGCCAGGATCGACAGCGGAATCGAGATCGCAATGATCAGGGTCGAGCGCCACGAGCCCAGGAACAAGAGGATCATCAAGCCGGTCAGCCCTGCGGCAATCACGCCTTCGCGGATCACGCCGGAAATGGCCGCACGCACGAACAGCGATTGATCGGAAAGCGANTGGATCTCCAGATTCTGCGGAATGGCCGCACGGATCGCCGGCAGCATGCCGTTCAAGCTGTCCACGATATCCAGTGTCGACGCATCGCCGATTTTCAGGATCGACATCAGCACGGCGCGCTGGCCGTTCACGCGCACGATATTGGTCTGCGGCGGCGAGCCATCGTGCACGTGCGCCACGTCGCGGATATAAGTGGTGACGCCGTTGACNGTGCGGATCGGCGCGTTGTTGAGTTCATCGATCTGCTGCGGGCTGCCGTTCAACTTCACGCTGTACTCGGTCTCGCCGATCTTCTGGGTGCCTGAGGGCAGGATCAGATTCTGTGCGCCGATCGCCGCCACCACGTCGCTGGGCGACAAGCCGTGCGCCAGCAAGGCCTGCGGATTGAGATCCACCTGCACCTGCCGTTGCTTGCCGCCGTATGGGTAGGGCGTGGCTGCGCCGCGTACGGAGGTAATGAAGGTGCGTACGATCTGGTTGGCGTCGTCGAAAATGGTGGTTTCCGACAGTTCCTTCGAGGACAGCGCAAACTGCAGCACCGGCACGGTGGAGGCGTTGTACACCAGGATCANCGGCGGATTGGTGCCCTGCGGCATCGAGCGCAGCACGGTTTGCGAAATCGCGGTGACCTGGGCCACCGCCATGTCGATCTTCACNTTGGGCTGGAAATACACCTTCACCAGGCCCACGCCATTGAGCGATTGCGTCTCGGTATGTTCGATGTCGTTGACGGTGGTGGTCAGCGCGCGCTCGTAACCGGTGATGATGCGGTTATTCATGTCCTGGGCGGGCAGGCCGGTGTAATTCCACACCACCGACACCACCGGAATGTCGATATTGGGAAAGATGTCCACCGGCGTGCGCAATACCGCCAGGGGACCAAGGATCAGCAGCAGCAGCGCCAGAACGATAAAGGTGAGCGGTCGCTCAAGCGCGATTTTGACGATCCACATAACCGATGCTTTCCATCAACCACGCAAAACGGACGTCCGTTTGCATGGATGACTCTGGGAGGTTGCCGGGAAGATAGCAGCCTAGACAATTTTCATGACGGCAACCATAGGCCGAAGGCAATGCCGAATTTCGCACCTATTTGCGGTGGTGTGTTGCGAAGCGTGATGGCGTGGGTGGAATAGGCAAGTGCCTGCAGGATCGCGTGCGGATGGTTTGCGTGTCACGGCTGCCCAAGTGTCCGCGAAGCACGTGCAGCCAGCGTGACCCACGGCGCAAGGTCCCAATGCCCGCGCGCCTGCCCGGAGGGCGACGGCAGCACGAACACCGCGGTCGTGCCGAATGCACGCTGCTGCAATCCGTAGCCGATCCCGGCGCCGAGCACCGCGCGCGCGGCGTGCTTGCTGGTGAAGGCGAGCAGCTTCGGTGCGAATTGTTCGAGCTTCGCCAGCAGTCCGGGCACATCGAAGGCGTCGGGCGGCAGTTCGTCGTCGTTGCCCACGTGGCGCTTGGCCAGGTCGGTCAGGCCGAGGCCGAATTCGGGCAGGAGCGGGAACTCCTGCGGTGCGAGCAGCCGCGGCGTCAACCCGGACTGGAACAGCGCGCGCCAGAACATGTTGCCCGGGTGGGCGTAGTAGGCCCCTTCCTGGGCCGATCGCTTGCCGGCGGCGGTGCCGCAGAACACCAGCCGCAGGCCGGGGCGCAGAACGTCGGGAAGGATCGGGCTGTCGAACGGGGGTGAAAGGGTCTTGGACAAACGCATGGGGATTACTTTACCGAACTCGGCAGTACAGCAGCAGGCGTGCGCTGCGCATCGACAGTTCTCTCAGCTAACGGCTATAAATAGCTGGATAGCTTGGGGAAACCGGTGAGCGAAGAAATCCTGATCAATGTGACCCCGCGCGAGACCCGGGTCGGCGTGGTGGAAAACGGCATGCTGCAGGAACTGCATGTCGAGCGGGCGTCCCGGCGCGGGTACGTCGGCAATGTCTACAAGGGACGGGTGCAGCGCGTGATGCCGGGCATGCAGGCGGTGTTCGTGGACATCGGCCTGGAGCGTGCAGCCTTNCTGCACGCCTCCGACATCGTGCGCCCGCCGCTGCCGGAAGGGGCGGAGGTGACTACCAGCAATGGCAACGGNCACATGCCTTCGATCAGCGAGCTGGTGCACGAGGGCCAGGAAATCGTGGTGCAGGTGGTGAAGGACCCGATCGGCACCAAGGGCGCGCGGCTGTCCACGCATCTGTCGATCCCTTCCCGCTANCTGGTGCTGCTGCCGCATGCGCGCACGCTGGGCATTTCCACCCGTATCGAAGACGACAACGAGCGGCTGCGCCTGAAAGAGGTGCTTACCCCATTGATCGGCGAAAACCCGCTCGGCTANATCGTGCGCACCAATGCCGAAGGGCAGTCCGCCGAATCGCTGGCGTTCGACGTCACCTATCTGGGCAAGGTCTGGCGCGTCGTACAGGAAAATATTGCGAAGGCCAAGGTTGGCGAGCGCGTCTACGAAGAACTGTCGCTGCCGCTGCGCGCGCTGCGCGACCTGCTCAACGACGATATCGAAAAGGTGCGCGTGGATTCGCGCGAAACCTACGAGAAGGTGGCCAAGTTCGTGCACAAGTTCATGCCGAGCCTGGACGACCGGGTCGAACATTATTCCGGCGAGCGACCGATCTTCGACCTGTACGGCGTGGAAGACGAAATCCAGCGCGCCTTGCGCAAGGAAGTGCCGCTGAAATCGGGCGGCTATCTGATCGTCGACCAGACCGAGGCGATGACCACCATCGACGTCAACACCGGCGGCTACCTCGGTACACGCAATCTGGAGGAGACCGTTTACCGGACTAACCTGGAAGCCGCCCAGGCGGCTTCGCGCCAGCTGCGGCTGCGCAATCTGGGCGGCATCATCATCATCGATTTCATCGACATGACCGATGAGGAACACAAGCGCCAGGTCATNCGCATGCTGGAAAAGGGGCTGGCGCGCGATCACGCCAAGACCACGGTGTACCCGATGTCGCCGCTGGGCCTGGTCGAGATGACGCGCAAGCGCACCACCGAAAGCCTGGAACGCCAGCTGTGCGAACCATGCCCCGCCTGCATGGGACGCGGCACCGTGAAAACCGCCGAGACNGTCACCTACGAGATTTTCCGCGAGATCACCCGTGCCGTGCGGCAGTTCAACGCGCAGAAGCTGCTGGTGATGGCAAGCCCCAAGGTGGTCGGGCGCATTCTGGAGGAAGAGTCCGCCGCGGTGGCCGAATTGGAAGAGTTCATCTCCAAAAGCATACGCTTCCAGGCGGAGGAGCATTACTCGCAGGAACAGTTCGATGTTGTACTTCTTTGAAGCAGGCGCAGAACCTGCTCCCGGCGCTTAGCAAGCATGCAGTCGCAAGCCTGGATACATCGCGCGACGCGTGCGCTCGGCTGGCTGCTTGGGGTGGCGCTGATCGCGCTCGCCCTTACGGCCGCATTGGCGCAAGTGCTGCTGCCGCTGCTGGCAAGACATCCNCAATGGGTGGCGCAGGAACTCAGCACGAAACTGCAGCGTCCCGTGAGCTTCGCCTCGATGGAAGGGCGCTGGGAGCCTTCGGGGCCGCGCTTCGTCATGCACGACGTCATCTTCGGTTCCACCGAGGCGAACGGCGCGCCATTGCAAATCCCGCAAGTGGAGCTCAAGCTGGATTTCGGCGGCTGGCTGCTGCCGTCGCGGCATCTGTTGAACCTGCAGGCGAGCAACCTGGAACTGGACATCACGCGCGGCGCCGATGGTCGCTGGCACGTCAATGGCCTTGGCAAGGCTGGTGGCGCCGAGCGGCAGAGCATTCCGTTTGGCCATCTATCCGTCGAACTGTGGCTGGATCAGCTGCGCGTCAATATCGATGACCAGCTCATCAACGAACGCTACACGCTGCTGGCCGAGCAGCTTCGCCTGACNCACCAGGGCAGCCATATCCGTGTCGGTGCGCGTGTCCGNAGGATCGGCGCCACCGGCGTGCTGAGCGCGGCCGGCTGGTTCCGCGACGATGGCGCCAGCGGCAAGTTNTGGATGGCGACACATGACGCCGACCTGCANGGCNTGGTGGCGGGCTTCGACATGGGCGGCTACACCATCGACAGCGGCCGCGGCGACATCGCGGTGTGGATGGATTGGCACGACAACCAGATCGTGCGCGATCTGTTTCAGCTCAACCTGCACGATCTCGCCGTCACCAATCCGGGCGGCATCAAGGTAAACGTTGGGCAATTGAACGGGCTGGCCGAACTCGGCCGCCACCACGACGGATACACCGTGCGCTGGGCCGACCGGGACGGTGGCGCCGCACAGGTCGACGTGCATCACTTCGGTACGCCGCAAGCCGATATCCGCGCCGTCGCAAGCAAGCTGCAACTGGCGCCGCTGATGCCGTGGCTGGGGCTGAAGCCGGGATTGTCGCCAGGGCTGGCGCAATGGCTGGGTGCAGGCGCGCCGCATGGCCAGATCGAACGCGCCGTGTTCCATTGGAGCGCCGCGGCAGGGCTGGATACCTTGGATGCGGCGTTCGACAACCTCGGCATGGCAGCTGTCGGCAAGCTGCCTGGCCTGGATCACCTGCAAGGCGAAGTGCGTGGCGATGCGCAAGCCGTTTCGCTGGAGTTGCCGACGCAGGCCGCCACCATCACGTATCCGCACAGCTTCCGCCAGCCGTTCGTCATGAGCCAGTTGGGCGGCACGATTGNCGCGTGGCGCGATGCAGACGCCACGCACATCGGCATCGCAGGCATGGATTTCGAAGGCCAGGGCTTCGGCGGCAATGCACAGGGCGAGATCGAGCTGCCCGCGGCTGGCGGCCGGCCGTTTCTCGACGTGTATCTCGCGCTCACGCACGCCGACGTGACGGCGGCCAAACTGTTCTGGCCGATCGACTCCTTGAACCCGCACGCCATCGGCTGGCTGGACCAGGCTTTCGTATCCGGCCGGATCGACGATGCCGCCGTCGTGGTGCGCGGCAACTTGGCGGATTGGCCGTTCCATCACAACGAAGGCCGTTTCGAGGCGCGCGCCGATATCAGCGATCTCACGCTGGATTACGGCAAGAACTGGCCGGTGGCCGAACATGTGCAGGGCACTGCCCAATTCATCGACGCCGGCATGCTGATGGAAGCGACCGGCACAACGATGGGCGTCAAGGTGACGCGTGCGGTGGCGGTGATTCCGGAGCTGGCCCACACCACGCTCGACCTGAACGTCAGTGGCGAAGGCAATGCGTCCGATTTGCTCAANTTCATCGGCAACAGNCCGATCGGGAACAAGCACGCCGACGTGCTGGCCAAACTCCANNTGGGCGGCACCGGCAGTTTCGATTTCCATCTGTCGCTGCCNACCCATGAGATGCACAACTTCCTGCTCGACGGCACCGCACAGTTGAAGGATGTCGACGTCAACGCACCGGCCTGGAAGCTGCAGCTGGACAAACTCAATGGTTCGGGCACGTTCGACGCGCACGGTTTTCATGCCGGACCGCTCGCCGGCCATTTTCATGGCGAACCGACGCAGGTGGACCTGGCGATTGCCGCGGCTACGGGCGACCCCAACGTGGTGCTGGCGGCCAAGCTCGACGGCAGTTACACCGTGCAGGAACTGCTGCAGGACTATCCGCAGCTGAAGTGGCTGGGCGACATCGCCGACGGTCGCGGCCAGTTCACCTTCGGTTACCAGATTGCGCACGGCGATGACGGCGTTTCGGACGTCCAAACGCTCACCATCGATTCTCCGCTGTCCGGCGTCGCGCTCAATTTTCCGGTGCCGCTCAGCAAGCCCGCCGATGGCACGTTGCCCTTGCATGTCAGCCTGGGCGTGCCCACCAACGGTGCGCAGATGCAACTGGCGCTTGGATCGGTGGCGCGGGGACGATTGCGCCTGCCGGACGGCGACGTGTCGCCGCTGGCCGCGACGTTCGCCTTCGGCGACCAGATGCCCGAGGCCGGCTCGCTGCCGTCCAAGGGCATGCGCATTCGCGGCGATGCGCCGGAGCTGGACGTCACCGGCTGGATCAAGCAATCGATCGCCGGCAACGCCAATGGCAACGGCATGAGCCTGGAGACGATCGACGTCAACACCGAGCACGCCGAAGTNTTCGGCCGCGATTTTGCGCACATGCACGTCACCGCCGAACCCAAGGCCGATACGTTGGAACTGGATGTGGACAGCGCCGCCGCNGCGGGTCACTTCAGCGTGCCGACCGTGGATCTCAACAAGCGCGGCATCACCGCGCGCCTGCAACGGCTGTATTGGCCCAAGCAGCCGACGCTGGCGAAAAAGCCGGGTGAAGCGCCACCGCCGGCCACCGATCCGGCCAATACCGGCATCGATCCACGCAGCATGCCGCCGCTGCATTTCTGGGTGCATGACTTGCGCCTGGATGAGGCCAGGTTGGGTGAGGCNCGCCTGGAAACCTGGCCGACGCCCGATGGCATGCACGTCGATCAGCTTTCCACGCAGTCGCACAGCGTGCAGGTCAGCGGCAGCGGCGACTGGAACGGCACGCCGACTCAGAGCAGCACGCACCTGCAGGTGGATTTCAGCGCGAACAACCTGGGCGACATGCTGACCGCGTTCGGTTTCACCGGCATNTTCGACGGCGGCAAGACGCGCGACCAGCTCAATGCCACCTGGCCGGGCGGNCCGTGGGCGTTCGAGCTGGGCAACATGGAGGGCACGCTTGCGGTGGAGGTCACCCAAGGCAGCATTCCGAAGGCGTCGCCCGGGGTTGGCCGCCTGTTCGGCCTGGCCTCCATCGCNGAATTGCCGCGCCGCCTGTCGTTCGACTTCAACGACGTGTTCGGCAAAGGCTTCGGTTTCGACCTGATCAAGGGCGACTTCAAGCTGAGCAACGGCAGCGCGTACACCAGCAACCTCAAGATCCACGGCTCTGCGGCGGAGATCACGGTCAAGGGGCGCACCGGCCTGCGCAACCACGACTACGACCAGCAGATGGTGGTGATCCCGCACATCGGCAACAGCCTGCCGGTGGTGGGTGCCGTGGTCGGCGGCCCGATCGGCGCCGCGGCCGGCTTTGCAGTACAGACCGTGCTGGGCAAAGGCCTCAACCACGTCGCCATCAAGCGCTACCACATCACGGGCAGCTGGGATAAGCCGGTGTTTACCGCCGTCGGCGAAAGCGAGCAGGTGGCACCCGCACCGGCAAGCCCCGCGCCAAGTGCGCCTGCGGGCGCAGCGCCGGCGCCGGCGCCTGCATCATCATCCCGCCCGCCGCAGCGTCCCTAGGGACAATGGCACTAACTTTAGCGTGCACGCCTCGCTCGCCAGGATGCGTCCCCTCCCCTGCGAAGTAGGGGAGGGCTAGGGTGGGGTGCGAGCGCAGCGAGCGG
>JGI25156J39149_1001206_pt1 | contig 11449 bp, 8 predicted proteins | sample AraplaCL_Col_mMS_FD_39149 | JGI IMG/M metagenome (IMG submission 39149)
AAAGCCAGGCTGTAATCCCGCTGCGTCCGCTTGACCCCTTGCTCCATTTGGCACCTCTTCGATTCGTCGAAAAAGTGTCAACCTATTTCAGGACGGGTCAGCCAACATAAAAAAGGCGATGCCGCTGTGGCATCGCCTTTTTCTGTTTACGACGCGAGGCGAACCGAGGCCCGTCAGCGCATCTTCCTGTCACGCAGCCACACGATCAACCGCCAACCAAGCAACGCCACCATGATCGCGCCGTAAATCTTCGGCAGGATCAGATCGTGTTTGCCGGCCTTCATCCACCAGAAGTGCAGGATCGCGAGCGCGCCGATCGCATAAATGGACCGATGCAGCATCTGCCAGCGGCGCCCGAGCTTGCGCACCATCGCGCGCGGCGAGGTCACGGCCAACGCGATCAGCAACACGAACGCCGCGAAGCCCACCGTGATGAACGGCCGCTTGCCGATGTCCTTGATGATCGCGGCGACATCGAACCACTTGTCGAACCAGAGATAAGTGGTGAAATGCAGCGTCGCGTAGAAGAACGCATAGAGCCCGAGCATGCGGCGAAAACGCACGAGCGCGGCAACGCCGGTGAGTCTGCGCAATGGCGTCACAGCAAGCGTGATGCAGAGGAAGACGAGCGTCCAGAGACCGGTCGAGCGCGTGATGAACTCGATCGGATTTGCGCCCAGCCGGTCAGTCACGCCGAAAAGCACGATACGCGCGAGCGGATACCACGCGGCGATGAATACCGCGATCTTGGCCGGCACGATCCAGCGCGCGCCGGATGCGGGCCGCCTTGCCGTCGTCGTTGTCGCGGACGACTGCGCGCGCTGCGCTTTGCGCTCGGTCTGCGTAGCGGATTGCGTCTCAGAGGAAGCCATGTTCACGCCGCTCAGAAATTCTTCTTCAGGTCCATGCCCTGATAGAGCGATGCGACCTGTTCGCCGTAGCCGTTGAACATCAACGTCTTGCGCTTGGGCGTGAAGAAACCATCTTCGCCGATGCGACGCTCCGTCGCCTGACTCCAGCGCGGATGATCGACGTTCGGATTCACGTTCGAGTAAAACCCGTATTCGTTCGATGCATACGTATTCCAACTGGTCGGCGGCTGCTTGTCGAGGAAGCGGATCTTCACCAGCGACTTCGCGCTCTTGAAGCCGTATTTCCACGGCACCACGACGCGCACCGGCGCGCCGTTCTGATTAGGCAACACCTGGCCGTAGAGGCCCATCGTCAGCAACGTCAGCGGATTCATCGCTTCGTCCATGCGCAGCCCTTCGGAGTATGGCCAATCGAGTACGGGCGTCGACAGTCCGGGCATTTGCGACGGATCGGCCAGCGTGATGAACTGTACGTACTTTGCGTTGCCCGTCGGTTGCACGCGCTTGATCAATTCCGCGAGCGGCACGCCGATCCACGGAATCACCATCGACCAGCCTTCGACGCAGCGCATTCTGTACACGCGCTCTTCGAGCGGCGCGAGCTTGAGCAATTCGTCGATATCGTAGACCTTGGGATTCTTGATCTCACCCTCGACGCTCACCTTCCACGGATGCGGCCGCAGCGTCCCGGCGTTATGCGCGGGATCGGCTTTGTCGGTGCCGAACTCGTAGAAGTTGTTGTACGTGGTGATGTCCTTGTAAGGCGTGATTTTGTCGAGCGCGACGAACTTGGCGTTGGTCTTCGCCGCCAGCTTCTGCGCCTTCGGATCCGGCGACGTGTAAGCCGCCAGCGCCTCGCCATTCACCCCGATCAGACTGCCGAGCGCCGCCGCACCGGCCGCCTGCAACACGCGCCGCCGGTTCTGAAAAACATGTTGCGGCGTGATTTCGCTGCGCGCAATGTCGTCGCCGCTGAGTAGAATTCTGTCGCTACGCTTGATCCACATCGTGCTGCTCCTTGCCGGCCCATCGGTCAATGCATCTCAAGGGGCCATGTTGATGATCGCTCGTCCGTCCAGCCGTCTATAGGTACTGTGAGGGCGAACACTTTGGATGCAGTGGATATTCCATCGGTCATAAAAAAACCGCCGGTGCGAAGCACACGGCGGCTTTAAGTCGGTTCAGCGCGGCAGATATTACAGCTTGCCGTAGCTATGCAGGCCCGACAGGAACATGTTGACGCCGAGGAAGGCGAAAGTCGTCACCAGCAGGCCGGTCAGCGCCCACCATGCCGCGACCGCGCCGCGCAGGCCCTTCATCAGACGCATGTGCAGCCAGGCGGCATAGTTCAGCCAGACGATCAACGCCCACGTTTCCTTCGGGTCCCAGCTCCAGTAGCCGCCCCACGCTTCAGCGGCCCACAGCGCGCCGAGAATCGTGGCGATCGTGAAAAACGCGAAACCGACGGCGATCGACTTGTACATCACGTCGTCGAGCACTTCGAGCGCCGGCAGGCGATCGGCCAGTACGCCGCGCTCTTTCGCCAGATACGCGACACCCACCATGGCCGACAGCGCGAAGCTGCCGTACCCGATGAAGTTCGCCGGCACGTGAATCTTCATCCACCAGCTTTGCAGCGCGGGAACCAGCGGCTGGATCTGCTGCGCGTCGCGCGCCACCGAATACCACATCAGGAAGCCGACTGCGGCGCTGATCACCAGCAGCACGAACGCGCCGAGCGCGCGGGTGTTGTAGTGCTGCTCGTAGTACAGATAGAACAGCGCGGTGATCAGGCTGAACAGCACGAACACTTCGTACAGGTTCGAAATAGGAATATGGCCGACATCCGCGCCGATCAGGTACGACTCGTACCAGCGCACCATCAGGCCGACAAAGCCCATCACCACGGCCGCCCACGTCATTTTCGAGCCGATCGCGGCGCCGGTCGGCGAGCGCGACAGCAGGCCGATCCAGTAGAACACCGTGGCGAACACGAAGAGCGCGCTCATCCACAGAATCGCGGACTGGCTCGACAGGAAATATTTGAGGAAGAAAGCGTTATCCGCGCGGCTGAGGTCGCCGTGATAAATCTGAATGGCCAGCAGCGACAGCGCCGCGATGCCCACCATCAGCGGACGCACCGGTTTCCAGCGCCAGCCGAGCACCACGAAAACCGGCACGGCGCAGCAGAGCACCAGCTTGTCGTAGTAATTCATGAACGGGTGATAGCGCGACAGCGCGAACCCCGCGCCCGCGACCATCGCGAGGGCAAACAGCCAGTCGACGATACCGAGCCGTTTCAGGAACGGCCGTTCGTCGTACTCGCCGATGTTGAGCGACTCGCCTGCCAGCGCCTTTTGGGGCCGCGAAGAGGGAGATTGGGAAACCTGAGTCAAGTCCATGATCTTACCGGGTCGAATCTTGTGAGCTTGCGGACGGCGCGCCGGCGTTGCCGGATTGAGCGGAGGCGTCGGGTGCGTCAACGAGTTTGGCGCCCAGTGCGGCGCCTACTGCTTCGCGCGTCTGAACGAAATCTTTCTCGAAGTCGAGCGTCTTGCGCGCGCTCGACATTGCCATCACGACATTCGTGCCGTGCTCCGTGTCTTTGAGCCAGAACCAGAGGCGCCGTTCGCGGACGTAGAACATCGAAAAGATGCCCAACACGAGGAGCAGGCTGCCAAGATACACGACTTTTTTGCCCGGCGCGCGCGTCAACTGAAATACCGAAGCTTGCACCTGCTTGAATGAGTCGAGTTGCAAGTAGACCGGCGATCCATACAAAAAGCTGTCGGATATCGCGTTGATCGAGCTTTGGATGAAACGGCTGGCGTCCGCATTGGCCGTCGCCTGGGGCTCGCCGAGTTGCTGGCGGGACAGTTGATACAGGTCCCACGTCGACCCTTCCAGCATGCGCAGCAGCAGACCGGCGGCCTTTTCCTGCTCGCCCTTCGGCACCGAATGGTCGATAAAACCGGCGATCGCCTGGAAGCCGCCGACCGTCTGGCCGTTCGGCATCTTGATGCTGTTGTCCGCGCCTGCAAAAAGGGTCAGCACGCGCAGCGCGCTTTCTTCCAGATGCTGTTGCAATTCGGCATTCGAGCCGGGCACCGAGCGCAGCGCGAAACTGTGCGCCGCCGAAGCGCGCATGGCCGGATCTTCCAGCGCGGCGCGCAGGTTCATCCATTCCTTGACGGTGCCGCCAGTGTCGGCGGGAATGCGCAGGTAGCGGAACGGATCGTCCGGGTTCACGCGCATGCCGGCGAGGAACATCTTTTCGCCCGACACGTCGACCGGCAGCATGTAGTTGTTGTACTCGCGCGCCTGGCCGTCCTTGTCGCGCACCTTGTATTGCACCGACGGGCCGACGTTGTGCAGATCGAGCGGCTTCGAGGTCTTCGCGCCGGAGCCGAGGCGCTCGTCGAACGCTTCCTTCAGCGTACGGTGCGCCGCGACGCCGCGGGCATCGGTCTGGCCGCTGCCGTTCTGGATGTTTTCGACGTTGATCGCGCGAAAATCGGTGAATTCCACCGTCTGGCCGTCGGCGAGCGGCGTAGCCGTGCTCAACGGCGCGTTGCCGCCGATCGTGCCGCCGAACGGCGCGGTTTTCGCGCTTGCGCCGCTCATCGGGTAGGCGGTCATCTGCATCTGCGAGCCGCCGTCCTGGAAGCTCGACTGATAGATCGACACGCCGTCGTAGGTGAACGGCTTGTTCACTTCGACACGCGCCGGCACGCGCGCGCCCGTCTTGTGGTCGACCACGACGATGTCGCTCGCGAACAGCTTCGGCATGCCCGTCGAGTAGTAATCGACGATGAACTTGTTCAGTTCGATCGAAAACGGCAGATCCTGGATCAGCGAGCCGTCGGGCTGGTTGAGAATCGCCGTGGACACGTGCTGACCTTCCGGCACCCATGCATAGCCGCGGAACGTCGGGTTCGTCTGCGACAGGCGATGGTCAGGCGTGATGTCGTTGATCACCGTGTTGGCGCGGATCGGCGACTTGTCGAACAGCCACATTTGCAGCTTGATCGGCAGATTGCTGTCGAGCAGACCGCCGAGGCAGATCACCACGATCGCGAGGTGAGCAGAGATGTAGCCGAACTTGGTCAACGCGCCGCGCTTGGCGGCGATCAAGGTCGCGCCGTCGGACTCACGGGTGACGAACTTGTAGCCGAGCTTCGCGGAGAGCCTCGCGAGCAACGCCGCGGTCTGCGCGCGGGAGCCGTGCACCGCGAATTCGCCCTTGTGATGGAACGCGCGCAGGCTCCCTTCGCGAACCTTGTCCTTCCAGCTCTTTACGTCGGCGATCATTTTGGGCGCATTGCGGATCACGCATAGCGACACCGACACCATCAGGAAGCCGAGAATCAGCATGAACCACCACGAGCTGTACACCGTGTACAGGCTCAGTGAGCGGAAAATGTCCGCCCAGAACGGGCCGAACTGATTGACGTAATTGGGATACGGATCGTCCTGCGTGAGGACGGTACCGATGATGCTGGCGATCGACAGAATCACGAGCAACGAAATGGCAAACCGCATCGAACTCAAGACTTCGACGACGCTGCGCATGACCCGATTGCCCGACTTCGACTGCAAACCCGACGTGGTGACGCTCATTCATACTCCGACTGAACAGCAAAAAAGGGTGAAGGGCTGTCGTAGGCACGACACCCTCACCCTTTTCTTGTTTTGTACCGACCTCGCCGGGCCGGTTGCACTTGCGTGCCGACTTGTGAGAAAACGCCGGGCCGCCCCAGATTTTCTCACGCCCCCGCGGGAAGACTTGGCGCAAAGCGCCAAGTTTGGAGGCACTCGATCCTAGTGCAAGCCCGCGATGTAATCGGCTACTGCCTTGATCTCACTATCCGACAGACGCGTTGCGATCGCATGCATCGGCTCGTTGTTGTTACGCGCGCCCGGACCTTGCGTGAACGCCAGCAACTGCGCCACTGTGTATTCCGACCATTGCCCCGAGAGCCGCGGATACTGCGACGGAATCCCTTGACCGGTCGGCCCGTGACAGCTCGCGCACGCCGGCACGCCCTTGTCGGCGATCCCGCCGCGATAAATCTTCTGGCCGAGCGGAACGGTGTCTTTGTTGTGCGCGTAACCTGGCTTCGGGGTCTGCGCCGCGAAATAGGCCGCGACATTGACCATATCCTGATCGGACAACGCTGCTGCCATGCCCGCCATGATCGCATTGTTGCGCGCTGGCTGCTTGGCGCCCGGCTGGGTCTTGAAGTCCTTGAGCTGCTTGACGAGATACTCAGGGTGCTGGCCCGCCAGCTTCGGGTATGCGCCGCCGGCGCTATTGCCGTCTGCCCCGTGACATGACGCGCATACCTGCACCGCGATTGCCTGCCCCCGATTGACGTCCGGCTTTGCCGGTTCTGCTGCTCGTGCCTGAATTGCCAAACCTGAAAGACCTGCCGCTACATGAAGCACCATCAGAGTCTTGCTCAGTCGATTCATTCGCACACCCTGTCTCGTCTTGTGGGATTTTTAGAGAGCCCCTGGACCTGCCGCTGCGCGCCAGGTCCGGCGTTTTCTTGAAGGTTTTGCAAAACACGACGGCGACCGAGTGACCGCCAGGAGCCGCCAAGGCACGTGGGCTGGCCCCCTCAGGTTTTCAGTAAACCATCGTATTGTACAATAACTCGCTAATCGCTAAGACGCCAGTCGGGCTTGACCCGTCCCCAATCCGGGTTCCCCGGCGTCTCGAAATCCGGCCTGCCCATGTCCTTCCTGCTCCACCAATCCCGCTTTTTTACGACCGTCAATCACCTGCGCGATCTGCCGGCCACCGCTCAGCCTGAGATTGCTTTTGCCGGGCGCTCGAATGCGGGCAAATCGACGGCCATCAACATTCTGTGCAATCAGAAGCGGCTCGCCTTTGCGAGTAAGACGCCGGGGCGTACGCAGCACATCAACTACTTTTCGGTGGGAAAGGCGGACGACCCCGCTGCGCATCTCGTCGACCTGCCGGGCTACGGCTATGCCGAAGTGCCCGGCGCCGCCAAGGCTCACTGGGAGGCGCTGCTTTCCACTTATCTGCAATCGCGCTCACAACTGCGCGGCATGATCCTGATGATGGACGCGCGCCGCCCGTTGACCGAGCTGGACCGGCGGATGATCGAATGGTTTGCGCCGACGGGCAAGCCGATTCACGCGCTCTTGACGAAATGCGACAAATTGACGCGCCAGGAAAGCGTGAATGCGTTGCGCACCACGCAGAAGGGACTGGCGGAATATCGGGCCGCAGGCTACCAGGGCGAGCTGACGGCGCAGCTTTTTTCGGCGCTCAAGCGGGTCGGCATCGAGGAAGCGCACGAATTGATCGAAAGCTGGCTAATCCCCGACGCAAAGGGCGAAACGGACGCTGCGCAGTAAGGCGCGCGCGCTCTTTTGACGGCCTGAAGGCGCGATTTCGGCGGCCCATAAAAAAACCCGCCGCTTGAACGGCGGGTCAAACAGCCTAATCGAAAAACGACAGGCACCCGCTCAGGGAGGAGAAGCGGGGAGGTCAGCGCCAGGCGCCTTGCTCGATCGGTATGATATACCATTGTCTTGAAAAGTTTCCGCGAGTGGGCGCCGCCCCGGCCGGCGCCCCCCGTGTCATCGCCCCACTCAAGATATCCACGGTTTTCGATCCCACATGAGCTTCTACCCGCATTTTCGCCCGCGCCGTATGCGCCGCGACGACTTTTCGCGCCGTCTGATGCGCGAGAGCATTCTCACCACTAACGACCTGATCTACCCCGTCTTCGTCGTCGAAGGCAACAACGTCCGGCAAGCCGTGGCGTCGATGCCCGGCGTCGAACGCGTTTCCGTCGACCTGCTGATGAAAGTCGCCGAGCAGTGCGTCGAACTCGGCGTGCCCGTGCTGTCGCTATTTCCGGCGATCGAGCCCTCGCTGAAAACGCCCGACGGCCGTGAAGCGACCAACCCGGCGGGCCTGATTCCGCGCGCGGTGCGTGAACTGAAGAAGCACTTCCCGGAACTCGGCGTGCTGACCGACGTGGCGCTCGATCCGTACACGAGCCACGGCCAGGACGGCGTGCTCGACGAGACGGGCTATGTCATCAACGACGAAACCGTCGAGATCCTGATCGAGCAGGCGCGCGCGCAGGCTGAGGCCGGCGTCGACATCGTTGCGCCTTCGGACATGATGGACGGCCGCATCGGCGCGATCCGCGAAATGCTGGAAAGTGAGGACCACGTGCACACGCGCATCATGGCTTATGCGGCCAAGTTCGCGTCGGCGTTCTACGGTCCGTTCCGCGACGCCGTCGGCTCGGCCACCAACCTCGGCAAAAGCAACAAGATGACCTATCAGATGGACCCGGCGAATTCGAATGAAGCGCTGCGCGAAGTCCAGGCCGACATCAACGAAGGCGCGGACATGGTGATGGTGAAGCCGGGCATGCCGTACCTCGACATCGTGCGTCGCGTGAAGGACGAATTCCAGTTTCCGACCTACGTTTATCAGGTCAGCGGCGAGTACGCGATGCTCAAGGCGGCGGCGCAGAACGGCTGGCTGGACCACGATAAGGCGATGATGGAATCGCTGCTCGCGTTCAAGCGCGCAGGCGCCGACGGCGTGCTGACGTATTTCGCGCTGGATGCGGCGCGGATTCTCCGCTCGCAGAAATGATGAGGGCTGAGCTTGCCGCGGCTTGGCGTGCGTGCGTTCTTGAGTGAGTGAGTGGCGCGCCGCGTTGTGCGCAGCTGATCGCAGTTCACTCGCCCGTTGAATAGAAAAACGGAGGCGGACCTCTTGAGGTCACGCCTCCGTTTTTTTGCATGTCGTCAGGTTTGCGGCAGACTGGCCCGGTCGAGCGATCGCAGGAATTTGTCAGCCGATTCATAACCGACCACTCTGAGCACCTCCTTGCCGCCGCGGTCGAAAAAGATGATCCCCGGCGGGCCGAACAGGCCGAAACGCTTGAGCAGCACCTGATCTTCGGCATTGTTGGCGGTGACGTCGGCGCGCAGAAGGTTCATTTGCTTTAACTTCGCCTGCACGCGCGGGTCGCTGAACGTGAATTTCTCCATTTCCTTGCAGCTCACACACCAGTCCGCATAAAAATCGAGCATGGCGGGCTGTGGGGCCGCTTTGACGGCCTGGTCGAGTTCAGCCGACGAGCGCACCGGCTGGAACGCCAGATCGGCCTGCGACGCGATCTGCGGCGTGACAGGCCCACCTTCTCCCGTGGGCGCCGCGCCACGTGCGGCAAGCACGGCAAGCGGGCGCAAAGGGTCGGACGAACCCGCCGCAAGTCCGACCAGAATCACCGCCGCCCAAACGGCAAATGCAGCGCCGATGCCGCGTCCGAGCCGGCGCCATATCGGCGTCTGTGGCGCCGGCGCCGCAAAAAGGCCGAGCGATGCAGCAGCAATCAGCAGCCAGAGCGCGCTGAGCAGCATGGTGGCCGTGGCTCCGAGCACCGGCCAGACGATCCAGAGCGCCGCGGCGAGCAGCACGACGCCGAACAGCACTTTGACGCTGTCCATCCATGCGCCTGCGCGCGGCAGCAACGTGCCGGCGCCGAGACCGACGATCAAAAGGGGGACGCCGAGCCCAAGGCCCATCGAGAACAACGCCGCGCCGCCCAGCACGGCGTTCCCCGTATGCGCGATGAACGCGAGCACGGCAAAAAGCGGCGCCGTCATGCAGGCGCCGACCACCAGCGCGGACAGCGCGCCCATGCCGGCGACGGCGGCGAACCTGCCGCCCGAGCGCCCCGCCGACGCATGCGAGACGCCCTGCTGCCAGCGCTGCGGCAAAGCGATATCGAATCCGGCAATCAGCGTGAGCGCAAAAATGGTCAGCAGCACGCCGAATGCGCCCAGCACCCAAGGGTTTTGCAGCCAGGCGCCGAGGCTCTGGCCGACCAGCGCGGCGGCAATGCCGAGCGCGGTGTAGACGAGCGCCATCCCGAGCACGTAGGCGAGCGAGAGCGAGAAACCGCGGCCGCGCGTCACGCGAGCGCCTTCGCCGATGATGATGGCCGAAAGAATCGGAATCATCGGATAAGAACACGGCAGCAGACTCAGCACGATGCCCGCGACGAAGTAAAGCCCGATGATCGCGACGAAGCCACCGTCCTGCAGCAGCGATTGCGCGTAGTCGGCGCTGGTTGCGCGCTCGTACCACGGCGCGTCGCTCGCGGTGGAGCGCGGCGCGGCCGTGCTGCCCGCCGGCAGCAGCGCGGCGCCGCTGACGTGGTAGACGCGCTCCATCGGCGGATAGCAGATGCCGGCATCTGCACAGCCTTGAGATGTCACGGCGAGATCGAATCCCCCGGCAGCTTGTTTCACGGGGATCCGGATCGTCAGTTCATTGCGGTACGTCTCGACGTTCTTATTAAACGTCTGGTCGAACTTGATGTGACCCGCCGGCAGTTGCGGCTCGCCGAGTGTCGCGCTTCCATTACGGGTCGCAAACGCGAAACGCTCGCGATACATGTAGTAGCCGTCCGCGATCTTGTAGGTGACGTCGACTTCGCCCGGCTTTTCTGCCGCGCTGAACTTGAAGGCGACGGCGGGATCGAGGAAGTCGTCCGCCGCATGGGCGAGCGTGCCGAACTGCGCAAGAAGCAGGCTGGCGAAGACGAGGAAAGCGGCACGCCACGCATTGCGCGCGTGACGACTGAGGCGGTTAAACATGGAGGGGGCGTTGAGTTTCAGCGATGATCCATTGGCCATAGGCGGCCGACGCGGTGGCTTGCCAGGACAGGATTTCGGGCGTGTCGTACGGGTGGTGTGCCTGTAGGTACTGCTCGAGTTCGACCGCACGCGCCGCGCTCGTCTTGAACAGCAACTGGATTTCTTGCGCCGTCTCCACCTGGCCATGCCAGTAATAACTGGACTGCACGGCACCGAGCTGCGTGACGCACGCGCACAGCCGCGCAGCCAGCGCGTCGGCGGCAAGCTTCTGGGCCACGGCCGCGTCGGGTACCGTCGTCAGAAGTAAAGTCACGTTCACGCTCAAGCTCACAGATAGCTCCGGCAACACAAGCTGGGTGTCAATATCGTATCACCTGGCATTGCGGTGTCGCTCGCAGCTCGGCTCCGGGCATGCGGCATTTGGCCGCCGGGTCCTTTCGTGCGCGGGACTCAGCGTTTGCGCCGCCGCAAACAAAAAAGCCAGGCTGTAAGCCTGGCTTTTTCATGACCGATCAGCGCCTGAACGCTTATTCAGCTTCTTGCACTTCGACTTCTTCAACTTCCGGGCGGTCGAGCAGTTCGACGAGCGCCATGGGTGCGTTGTCGCCGACGCGGAAGCCGAACTTCAGCACACGCAGGTAGCCACCCGGACGGTTAGCGTAACGCGGGCCGAGGACGTCGAACAGCTTCGTGACCGAGTCACGATCGCGCAGGCGGTTGAATGCGAGACGACGATTGGCCAGCGACGGCTTCTTGCCGAGCGTGATCAGCGGCTCGACAACTTTACGGAGTTCTTTCGCCTTTGGCAGCGTGGTCTTGATGACTTCGTGCTCGATCAGCGAGTTGGACATATTACGGAGCATTGCCAGACGGTGGCTGCTCGTGCGGTTCAGTTTCCGCAGACC
>JGI25156J39149_1001213_pt1 | contig 11415 bp, 9 predicted proteins | sample AraplaCL_Col_mMS_FD_39149 | JGI IMG/M metagenome (IMG submission 39149)
CTGCTCGGCGATGTCCTGGCAGGTGCCGAGGCTGCCGCCGTACAGCACGTGCATCGGCGCTCCGCCACCGGCGAGTGCGGTGAGCGCATTGGCGTCCGCGCGGGTGTCGCCCGTGGACGGCATCGCGACCACCAACCGCTCACGCGCGCTGCGCCGCCGTGCGCGCAGGCGGAAACCTTCTGGCTTGAGCGTCAGCGTTTCCTTGATGTGGAAGGCGTAGTCGTACGGGTCGGACAACGCAAAGCGCTGAAGGATGATCGCCAGCGCGAGCTTGGCTTCAGTCAGTGCGAACTGGCGGCCGATGCACGCGCGCTCACCATTGCCGAAGGGCTTGTAGGCGTGCGGGTGGATGCGGGCCTCGTTCTCGGGCAGGAAGCGGTCGATGTCGAACACCTCGGGCCGCTCCCACACCGCTGGGTCACGGTGCAGCGCCATCAGCACCGTCACGACGCGCTGGTCCTTGCGGATGACGTAACGCCCACCGATACGCGTGTCTTCATACGGTGCAACGCCAAAGCTCGGCGCGGTCGGCCACAGGCGCAGCGTTTCCTTGAGCACGCGCTCGATCACGTCAAGTTGCGCGAGGTGCCCGTACTGCGGCACGGTGTCGCCCGGCAGGACGCGGTCGACCTCGGCATAGGCCTGCGCCAGCACCGCCGGGTGGCGCAGCAGCAGATACAGCGCGAAGGTCAGCAGCCCGCTGGTGGTTTCGTGCCCGGCAATCAGGAAGGTGATGACCTGGAAGCGGATGTTGGTGTCGTCCAGCGGCTCGTCCGTCACCGGGTCGCGTGCGTTGAGCATCAGGCCCAGGAGATCGCTCGCGCCGGTGGTGCCGTCCTTCGCCTGGCGGCGCGCGCGGATCACCTCGTCCACAAGCTGGTGCATGGCCGCCACATCTTGCGCGAACTGGCGATGGTGCGCGCGCATGAAGCGGTCTTTGATCGGCAGGCGTGTGAGCCTGCCCATGGCTTCGGACAGCACGCCCACCATGGCCGACAGAAACGGATGCAGCGCAGGCGTGTTGAACGAGTCGAAGCGGTAGCCAAAGCCCGCCAGCGAAATGGTGTCGAGCGTGAGCCGGGTCATGTCGTCGGCGACGGGGATGTCGGCGTCGGGGCCTTGCCGCGCCCACGTGTTGGCCAGCGCATTGGCCACCTCGAGCATCACGTCAAAGTAGCCCTTCATGGCGCGCTGGCTGAACGCGGGCAGCAGGATGCGGTGCGCCTTGCCCCAGTTGGGTTCGTCCGGATGCGCGGTGAAAAGGCCATCGCCCGCCCCCGCCCGCAGGAACGACAGCGGCGGGCCGATCAGCTTGCGAAAACGGGTTTCATCACACAGCTCGGCCACCAGATCAGCGGCATAGACGAACGGCACACGCCGGCCGGCAAAGTCGAGCTGATAGAGCCCTTGGGGGAATTGCCGGCTGATCTCCAGAAACGTCTGGGCCACGCGGTCTTTGGGCAGTTGCAGCAGGTTGCCCAGCCACGGCAACCCTTTGGGCTGCGGGATGGGCAATGGGAGGGGCTGTGGCAGGGGCTGCGCCGCCAGATCAGCCATGGCGGAGACATTGGCGGGCAACTCGGAAGCAGAACGCATGCGCGATCGACTGCGAAAGTGGAGTGCCAGCCAATCTACGCGCACCACCGCTACCGATCAAACCGCCTGGCCGTGTTTGAACAGCCGCCCCTAAAAGTGCATCGGGCGACCCGTGGGCCGCCCGATTGTTGGGGAACGGAGCAATGCGCTTGTCAGCGACGGCGTTGCGGCTGCGCCGAGTTGAACGGTGCGTTGACCTGCGCTTCCAGCTCGCGAATCTGGCGCTGCAGCTCGTCCACACGGGCGCGGGCGGCACGGCGTTCGATGTCCAGCGCCTCGGCTTCCGTACGGGCGACCTTCTGGCGCTCCTGGGCTTGGGCCTGTTGCTGGCGCTGGATGTCGAGATCGGTTTTCAGGCCCCGTAGTTGTTCCTGCTGCGCGGCGATCCTGCGCTCGGCACGCTCCTTCTGGGCTTCCAGGCGGATGCGCTGCAGCTCCAGGTCGGCCATCGTGCGCGTTTGCTTGGCAAAGTCGCTGTACAGGCGTTCGGCCTGCGCTTCGTTGGTGGTCTTGATGACGCGCCAGAGGTCTTTCTGCTGGAACAGCGTCACGTAATACGTCAGATCGCTCTGCGCAAACAGCAGGCTGGCGCCATAGGCACCGTTGTAGGTGGTGCGCAATTCCGACAGTTCCTGGGCCTGCATGCGCTGTTGCAGTTCGAGCACGGCGCTGCTGTTCGGGGCCGGACGTTCCGCCCGTGCCGTGCTGGGGGTGGTGGCCTGCGTGCTGACGGCTGCGGTGGCCGGTTGCCCCACGGTGGCGGTCAATGCCGGCACGGGAGCGGCGGCAATCGGTGTGATGGCGGTGGGTGGTGCTGCGGGGCTCTGCGTCACAACCGGCGCACAGGCCGACGTGCCCGCCATGATGGCCACCGCGGCCGCGATGGCCCATCCCCTCTGAAACGCCTGTGGCGACGCCTTCCCTGACTGTTTTGTAGTTGTCATCTCGACCCTGTGGATTCTGCGCAGGTGTTTGCAGCCGAAAACTATACGCGATCCGCTGCCCGAGTGGCGTGCCCGCAGCCCCATCGGGCGGGAGGGTGTTGTATCGGGCTCAGCGCCTTAGAGCCGCTAACAAAACCGCCCTGGCGTCGTTGCGCCTCCCGCAGTGGCCAACACTCGGTACTACGCGTACTGTCTGCGTCGGCACGCCTAGCCAGGACAGTTTTGTTAGCGGCGCTTACTCCAGCTCGCGCAACTCGGTTTCGCCGTCGGCAATCTGGTATTTGCGCATCTTTTCCCACAGCACCTTGCGGCTGATGCCGAGCGTGGCGGCGGTGTCCTGGCGGCGCCAGTGGTTGGCGTCCAGCGCGGCAAGGATGCGGCGCCGTTCTTCCCCGCCGTCGCCGCTACCGTTACCGTTGCCGCCGTAACCGTTGTGCCCTCCTTGACTGCCCTCGCGGTCGAATGCCTCACGCTGCAAGCCAGCAAACAGCGGCAGGATGCGCGCCTCTTCCCACCGGCCGAACTGGCGCAGGGTGATGCCGATGCGCTCGGCCAGGTTGCGCAGCTCGCGCACGTTGCCGGCAAAGTACGCGCGCCCGACGGAAGCGCGCACCCATTCGGGCACGGGTGGCAAGCTCTCGTAGGTTTTGTCGCCCAGCAGATAGCGCAGGAACGACAGCAGCAGCGCCACTTTATCTTCCGCGCCGCGCTGCTCCAGGCTGGGGATGCGCAGCTCGATCACGGCCAGGCGGAAATACAGATCGGCGCGGAACTTGCCCGTGGCCACCATTTCGCGCAGGTTCTTGTTGGTGGCGGCCACCAGGCGGAAATCCAGCTTGACGGGCACCGTGGAGCCCAAGCGCGTGCACTCGCTGTCTTCCAGCACGCGCAGCAGCTTGACCTGCTGATAGAGCGGCAGATCGCCCAGTTCATCGAGGAACAGCGTGCCGCCATTGGCTTGCTCGAAGTAGCCGCGGTGCGCATACATGGCGCCGGTAAACGCGCCCTTGGCGTGGCCGAAGAACTGCGATTCGAACAGGCCATCGGGAATGGCCCCGCAGTTGACNGCCACGAACGGGCCCTTGCCGTAGACGCTGTTCTTGTCGTGCAGCAGACGCGCGATGCGCTCNTTGCCGGCGCCCGTTTCGCCGTAGAGCATGACGTTGCTGTCGCAGTCGGCAAAGGTGTCGACCTGCTCCAGCAAGCCATGCATGGCCGGCGACGCGGCCACCAGGGCGCTCTGGTCGGGCGACGCATCTTGCGCCGACGTCATCGACGGCAACACCTTGGCAATCTGCGCGCGCAACTCCGCCGCGCCAAAGTCCGGCCCTAGCACGTGGGTGTATTCAGGCGGGAAGCGGCTTGAGTCTTGCAGCGTGTCGGCAGCCACCCAGATGACGGGCATGCCCTGCGCGGCCTGCCAGTCCAGCACGGTAAAGCCGCCGCTTTCCACCACCGACGCGCTGATGATGGCTACGCTCGGTTTCATGCGCGGCTCGGCGGGCTGGAAGTCGATGCCGCCGGCGCGGATCACCTCGGCCCCGAACGGCGCCATGAACCGCGTCACGCGCTCGGCAATGTCGTGCCGCCCTTCCCACACGAAGATCTCAAGCGCTTCGTACGCCCAGCGATCGGTTTTCATGTCGTCGCTTCCATGTCAGTAGACGAGCTCGACTGCGTCGCAGTCGAGCGAGAGGAGTTTGATGTCGGCGTAACCGAGTTGGATGCCGAGGGCTTCGAGTAGCGGTGTAAGAATGCTGTCTAGTGTCGAACCGATGAGCATCAGTGCAGGCGCCAGCAACGGGCGTGCTATTAGGCTGATGTCCAGTCCGACGAGTGTCACAGTCAATTGATTCAGGTTGCTGTTGAGGATAGAGCCGAATACTGCTTGCGTCGCTACACGCGGCGGTGAGTTACCGCTCGTATCGGTCTGCGGATTCCGGCCAATCTGCGTCATCGCAATGGTTTCGTCACCCCATCCCGTATTGGGCGTCTGCGATACGTTCGCCTTGAGGCCAACGAGCGTCAACGCGCCCAACGGCGGCAGCGGTAGCGACACAACCTGCGCGGGCGCAGCCGCCGAGCAATTCATCACACTATTGACAGAGGTGTCCGCTCCGTTGGCAATACAAAGCGATACCGGTTGCGGCTGCGCGGAAATCGTTGCTGTGGAATTCTTACGTGGCACCGTGCAATTTGTCGACTTGGCATGGCCCTGTGCACTGGCGACGAGAAGCCCAATCGGCAAATCAGCAAACTGAAGCCCTGCAATGTTTGCGTCAATACCCAGCCCCAGGCGCACCTGCGCCGTGCGCGCCTGCGTTTTCCACTGTCCGGCATTCGGCCCGGACAGGAACTGCCCAGGGGGCCCGATAGCAATCGCGGGTGGTTCAATGATTTTCAGTGACAGCCGAACCGTCCCCAACCCAACAAGGTTCAACGAAACAGGTGCCACACTCACCGCCGATTTGCTGTTGGCAATCTGCGCGGCCGTCGTCAGCAAATCCAGCACATTGACTGTGGCATCCAGCGCCGATTGCTCATTGCCCGCCAGCGCAAGTAGTTGCAGCAGCCCGGGCGACGATGCGCCGCCATCGCCAATATTGATTGGCACATTCAGGTCGCTGCCATACGACAGCGCGTTGCTCGCCCCCGCGCCCCCTACCGACACACCCGCCAACCCGGATTGCGACGCCACCGAGACCACGGCATTGAACAGTGTTCCCAAATTGGGAGACAGCGCCAGCAGTTGTTGCATGGTGCCCGCGCCCAGCGCCACGCCCAGATCGCCCAGCCGGATGTTGGTCGTCGCCAAGCCTTGATACGACACGACATCAAGGTTGAGGGTGGTGTGCAGCAGATAACCAAGCAACTGGTTCAGCAGCCCGTTGTTGACCGAAACCAGACCCGAACCGAGCGAAAACGCCACCACTGGCGTGTTCTTCGCAATCGCCGACGCCTGCAACTGCCGCGTACCGATGGTGAAGAAGTACGGCACGTTCTGCGTGATGGTCACCTGGGCGGCGTTGGTGTTGCCGTCGACGGCACTTTGCGCAGTGAAATAGGTAGGTGCGGCGCGGCGCCGGTGCTCGCATCCCAAACGCCGGGCACGACGGTGAGCGTGACGTTGGCACCGTCCACCGTCAGCCCGTTCTGATTGACCGAAGCCTGTGCGGGGTTGGGCACGGCCGTGGCGAGGTCCAACCGCTGCGCAGCCGCCGTCGCCGCCAGATCCGCCGCCCTTTGCAGCGCCCGCTGTGAGTAAAACAGGTTGCCGATGTCAACCGACACCAGCACGGCCAGGCCGATGGTCGTAACAAAGACAGCGGTCATCACGCTGATGGCGCCCTGCGCACGGCGGCGCAAGACAGTGCGATGACGAAGGCGGGCAGCAGATCGATGCATGGCGGAAACTCAGCGCCCAGACTGCTGCACCACGTTCAACGTGGATGGCTTTGTGCCGGACTGCGTTTGCGACAACCCGGGCATCGGCTTGTTGAACGAATCGAGATAGCGCTGATACGCCAGCGCAGCCTGTTCGCCACGCAGCGGCACGAACTCGCCGGCGTACGTGCCCTCGCGCTGGGCCTTGAGCAGCGCGCGCGTGGCATCGCCAACGTGGTTGCCGACGTTGGGCGCAGGGGGCTCTGCGTTTGCCTGCGCCGAGCCCGAGAAGCCCTGGGCACCCGCTGCCCCGCTTGCAAGCCATGCCGCCATACCGGCGGTCAACAGCATCCGATGGATCATTGCGCGTTCTCCAGGGTGTCGAGCAAACGCCCGCGCTGCAACGCAAGCGGGTTGATGGATGGACGGCCCGCCGCAGTTGCGACAGGCTTGGCAGACGCAGTGGCCACACTGGTGACTTGCGTTGCGGCGACGGTGCGCGCCGCAACCGGCACGGTAGGCGCAGCATCACGGGCGATGCGCCGGTCGCGCCAGGCGCTCTTCACGCGCGCTGCGTCGTCGTCGATGGCCTTGCGTGCGGCGGGGCTCAGCTGCGCGTGCGCTGCCAGCGATGCGGCATCGTCCTTGCGGTCATTCACGGTCAGCCAGATGACGAGATTGCCGGCGATCTTCGGGTTGGTTTCTGCCATTTGTTGAGCCTGCATGAGCGGCACGCGTGCCTGCTCAACCTCGCCCGCACGCATCAGCGCATAGCCGAGGTCGCTCACGGTGTTGGCGTCGGTCGGGTTGGCTTGGGCGGCCACCTGCAGGCAGCGCGCAGCTTCGGAAAAGTGGCCTTGTCGGCCGGCCGTGATGCCCAGGCCGCGCCAGGCACCGGCATTGAGCAGCGCGCCCTGCGTGCCAGCGCCCATGGCCGAGGTGGCGGCAATGACGGCGCGGTAGCCGGCTTCGGCAGCCGCAAGTTGATCAGTTTCGCGCTGGGCATCCGCGCGCATCAGCAGCACCTCGGGCGCACGCCCATAGCGCTGTTCATACGCGTCGATATGCGCCAGCGATGCGTAATACAGCCCCTGCTCCTGCATCTTGCGGATCAACGACAGGTAGGTCGCCGGGTTGTTGATCTCGGCCTTTTCTTCGCTCTGGCGCTGGCGGGCCATTTCGATATCGACATCGGCACGCCGGCTCATGTCGGAGCCCACCATCGAACCACAGCCCGTCAGCAGCGTCAGTGTGGCCAGTGCGAGCGCACTACCCGCGCGTATGGCGATCTGGATTGTCGTCACCTCAACCTCCTCCTGCGACGTGTTTCAGGCTGCGCATCACGCCCATAAAGCCCGGCCCTGCCGTGATGATCAGCAGCGCCGGCAGCAGCGTGATGACCATCACCATGGTCATCTTGACGGTCAGCTTGCCGATGCGGTCTTTCATGCGGGCGCGGCGGTTTTCCTGCAGGCGCAGACCGAATTGGCGCAACGGTTCCTGCACCGCACCACCAAAGCGATCGACCTGCGTGAGCAGCGTGATCAGGCCCTTCAAATCTTCGTTGTCGAACAGGCGNGCAATGCGCAGCAGCGTCTGCTCGCGCGGGCGGCCGGAAGCGAACTGCTGGTTGGCACGCCCGAACTCGCCGGCCAGCACGGGCAACATGCCGTGGAATTCGCTGGCGATGACCTGCAGGCTCTGGTCAATCGACAGGCCCACGCCCTGCAGCAGGCGCAGCATGTCGACCATCACCGGCAACTCGTCGTCGACACGCTTGCGGCGGTCTGAAGAGCGATAGCCGAGATACCACTTGGGCGCGAGATACCCCAGCGCAAAACCCATGAACGCCCACAGCACGGCATGCCCCGCCGTGGGTGCCAGGATGAAGCCCAGTACCGCAGACGCCGGCGGCGACAAGATGCGCAGCCCCCCAAACAGCGTGCGGGCGTGCTCGCCGTAGAAGCCGCACTCTTCCAGCAGCTTGCGGTCTTCATCGGTGACGATGCGTTGGCCCAACGGTGTGTCGATCCAGCGTTGGCCCACCTTGGCAATCTGCTGCTGCAACTGCTGCGCTTCGCGCATGCCNTGCGGCCGTGGTTGCATGGGCGCCNCCGGCACGGGCGTGGCCGCGGGCACCACGCCGGCTGCGGTGGCGCGCACGTTGGACAACGCCGTATCGAGCTTGCGCACGCTGCGGTGGCGCATCAACACCGCGCGCACCGCCATGCCGCCAAACAGCAGCAAGCCAGCGGTGGCGGCGGTCAGGCTGAGTGTGAGAAAGACGTCATCCATATGCGCCCCTACACCGACTTCGCCAACTTGGCCAACGCCAGCGCACCGATCACTTCCAGCCCAAACGCAGCCATGATCAGTGTGCGCCCGAACGGGTCATGCCACATCGACAGCACATACGCCGCGTTGGACATGATGATCAGCCCGCCCACCACCAGCGGCAGCAGCCCTAGCACCCATGCGGACAGGCGCGTCTCAGCCGACAGTGCCATCAGCTCGCGCTGCGCTTGCTGGCGATCGCGCATGAAGGCGGCGGTACGCTCCATCACGATGTCGGCGCGTCCGCCATAGCGCAGCGACAGCCGCAATACCGAGGCCAACATCACCAGCTCGTTCACGCGGTACTGCTGCCCGACGGCCAGCACCGCGGCATCAAGATCCTTGCCGGCGCGTTGCATCTGCGTGGTGGAGGCCAGGCAATTGCGCAGCGGCGGCTCGGTGTTGGCGCTGGCCGCCTGGAATGCCGCCGGCACCGCACTGCCGATGCTCATCAGCCGCACCACGCCGTCCAGAAAACCAGGCAATTGCATCAGCAAGCGCTCGTTGATGCGGCGGGTGCGGTTCCAAAACAGGAAGCCAGCGATGACCGCATACAGCGCCAGCGCCGTCACGGCCGACAGCAACCCCGCCACCGCCCACGCCACCAGCGCCAGCAGCGCGGCGGGCACAAACAACAACGTATAGAAGCGGCGATTGGGCTCGATATCGGCGCGGCGCAGGGCATCGTTCCACACGCGGTGCAGCGTGTCGGGCACGCCCGTCGGCACGGGCTCTGCGTTGGCCTGGTAGCGCGCGTTGATCTGGTCGGTCTGCGCGCGCACGAACGCGCGCGATGCCTCACGCTCGCGGCGGCGCACGGCNTCGGCCCAGAGCATCAGNCCNCCGCCCANCAGCAGNAANGCAAGGCAACCGAGCCAGAGCGCCTGGTTAGACATGGAACCGGCCTCCGCCGCCGAATCCTCCGCCCAGGCCTCCCCCGCCCATGCCGCCATCCATCCCCGCGTTACGCATGCGTGCCAGCTTGGGCGAGTGTGGCTGCAAGCCAAGCGCTGTCCAACGATCCACTTCCTCGCCGTCGGGGCCGACATAAGGCTCGTAGCGATACAGCTCTTGCGTGGAGATGATGTTGTCCCCCAGCCCGGTAATTTCCGTGACCGACAGGATGCGCCGCTTGCCGTTGGACAACCGCCCGATCTGCACGATGAAATCGATGGCGTTGGTGATCTGCCGGCGCAAGCTCACCTCGCTGCCCTGGAAGCCGGCAAAGCCCGCCAGCATTTCCAGCCGATACAGGCATTCACGCGGGCTGCTGGCGTGGATGGTGCCCATCGAGCCATCGTGGCCGGTGCTCATGGCCTGCAGCATTTCCAGCACTTCGCCGCCGCGCACTTCGCCCACGATGATGCGGTCCGGGCGCATGCGCAGACTGTTGCGCAGCAGGTCGCGGATCGTCACCACACCCGTGCCCTCAAACCCACCGGGCCGGCTTTCCAGGCGCACCACATGCGGATGGTTGAGCGACAGTTCGGCCGTGTCCTCAATGGTGATCACGCGCTCAGTGACGGGAACGTGGTACGCCATCGCATTGAGCAGCGAGGTCTTGCCCGAGCTGGTGCCGCCGCTCACCAGGATGTTGCAGCGCGCGCGCACCGCCGCCTCGATCAACGCACCGATCTCCTCGTTCATGGTGCCGAGGCTGAGCAGGTCTTCGGGCTTGAGCGGGTCTTTGCGAAACTTGCGGATCGACACCACCGGCCCTTCCAGCGCCAGCGGCGGAATCACCACATTGATGCGCCCGCCATCGGGCAAACGCGCATCCACCATCGGGTTGGATTCATCCAGACGCCGGCCGATGGGCGCCAGGATGCGGCGCACGATGCGCAGCAGGTGGTTGCCGTCGGAAAAGCGCACCGGAATCCGCTCCAGCACGCCATGCCGCGACACATACACATCCATGTGGCCGTTGACGAGGATGTCTTCAACCGCCGGGTCGCTCAGCAGATCTTCCAGCGGCCCAAAGCCTGCCAGCTCCTTGGTCAAGGCCTCCGCAATCTGCCGCACCTCCGTCTCGTTGACGGGGATGCGGCGCATGCGCGTAAAGCCTTCAACTTCCAGATCGACAAAGCGCTGAATGGCCGTGCGCGACCAGCGTCCGAACTCCGCGCCCAGCTCTTCAATGCGCGTGAGCAGGTGCTCGTGGGCGGCTTCCTTGATGTCGTGAAAAGTCTGCGAAACGGCAAACACGCCGTTGCCCGCATCTTTCTGATTGGAGAACTCGATGGGCTGTGTCATGTCGCGTTCCGTTCAGGTGTGCCGCCGCCGACATCCAACTCAGCAGCATCGGCCGACTTGCGTTTGAGGCGTCCGCCCAGGCGCGCGCGTGCCTGGGCTATCCAGGTCGATACGCCTGCTGCGCGCTCGCTCTGCTGGGCGTAGCCCATCGTTTGGGCGATCTGCGCCAGCGCGCGCACGTAGGCGTCGGTGGGGTGGGCTTCCGCCAGCACAGCGCCCTGGTTGGACGCCACCACCAGCGACTGGCGGCGGCTGGGTACCGTCAGCACAGACGGGATCTCCAACCGCTCGGCAATCTGCGCCGCGTCCAGCGACAGGCGCGTGTCGAACTTCGAGATCAGCAGGTGCAGATGGTCGCGGTCGATCTCGCGTTTTTTGAGTTCCTGCATCAGCTCCGCCGCCGACACGATGGCGCCCACGCTCTGTTCGGTCACCAGCATCACGTCGTCGGCGGCCTTGACCAACTGCGCGATGAAGTCGATGTTGTTGAAGCCGCCGAGGTCCACAACCTGCAAGTCGAAGAACGTGCGCAGACGGTTGAGCAACCCCAGCGCTTCGGAGAACGAGATGTCGCGCATTTCCGCCAGCGAAATCGGTAGCGGCAGCACCGCCAGCCCATTCGGATGGCGCGACAGTGCGGTCTGCACGAACACCTGGTCGAAGCGGCGCAGGTTGCGCACGGCCTCCACAAAGTGGAAGTTCGCTTGCACGTTCATATAGAGCGCGCCGTCACGCAGCGGCTGGCCCAGGTCGAGCAGCATCACGTCGCTGGCAGAGGTGCGGCGCACCAAGGTGGCCAGGTTGGTGGCCAGCGTGGTGGCACCCACGCCGGGGCGCGCACCGAGAATCGCCACCACGCGGCCACGGCGCGTTGGCTCGGCGGAGGCGCGCTCGGCCAGCAGCC
>JGI25156J39149_1001234_pt1 | contig 11213 bp, 10 predicted proteins | sample AraplaCL_Col_mMS_FD_39149 | JGI IMG/M metagenome (IMG submission 39149)
CACTATACCGGCCTTGCCGGCCAATCCTACGACCAACCTGCGAAGGCTGGCGTATTGCTGGTGAACCTCGGCACACCGGACGCGCCGACCGCGCGCGCCGTACGGCCGTATCTGGCCGAATTCCTGGGCGATCCGCGCGTGATCGAGTATCCGCGCTGGCTGTGGTGGCTGGTCCTGCACGGCATCATCCTGCGCATCCGGCCGGCCCGTTCGGCCCATGCCTACGCACGGGTGTGGACGCCGGAGGGCTCGCCGCTGCGCGTGGGCTCCGAGAAACTCGCCGCCGCCCTGCAGGCCCGGCTCGGCCAGGCCGCAGCAGGCCCCGTGCGCATCGCGCTGGCCATGCGCTACGGCAAGCCTTCGGTGCGCGAACAGGTCGCGCAGATGCAGGCCGAGGGCGTGCGCCGCTTGCTGGTGCTGCCGCTCTATCCGCAGTACTCCGGCACCTCTACCGGATCGGTCATCGACGCCGTCGCCGATACCTTCAAACAGCTGCGCTGGCCGCCGGAGTTGCGTGTCATCAACGATTATCACGACGACGCCGGCCACATCGACGCGCTGGCGCAATCCATCCNGNGCTGGTGGGCCAGCCACGGCCGTGGGGACAAGCTGCTGCTGTCGTTCCANGGCATTCCGCAGCGCTACGTGGCGAGCGGCGANCCCTACCTGCAGCANTGCCANGCCACGGCGCGCCTGCTNCGCGAGCGATTGCAGCTGGACGAAACGCAACTGCTGGTGAGCTTCCAATCCCGCGTCGGCCGCGAACCCTGGCTGCAGCCGTACACCGACGAAANCGTCAAGCGCCTCGCCCGCGAAGGCGTAAAGCGGCTGGACGTCGCCTGCCCCGGCTTCGCCGTGGATTGCCTGGAAACGCTGGAAGAAATCGCCATGCAGAACGCCGAGTTCTTTACCGAAGCCGGCGGGGAAGCACTGCGCTACATCCCCGCGCTCAACGACAGCGAGGAACAAGTGGCGAGTCTCGCCGCGCTGATCCTGCGGCACAGCCAAGGCTGGCCGGAATTCTCCTCGCGCCAAGCACCATGACCGAGCGCACGCACGCCGATGCGCCGATCGAACAGCGCATCACCCTGTCGCATCATCTCTCGCTGACCGCCCTGATCTGGGGCGACGCCGCTGCGCCACCGCTGCTGGCCTTGCATGGCTGGCTGGACAATGCCGGCAGCTACGCCTTCCTGGCGCCGAAACTCGCCGCGCGCTTTCGCGTGATCGCACTGGAATTGCCCGGCCACGGCCACTCCAGCCATCTGCCGGCCGGCATCAGCTATCACTACGTGGACTACGTCAGCGCCGTGCTCAGCGCCGCCGATGCATTAGGTCTTGAACGCTACGCCCTGCTCGGCCATTCGCTCGGCGCGGGCATCGCCTCGCTTGCCGCCGCGGCCACGCCGCAACGTATCGATCGGCTGTGGCTGATCGAAGGGCTAGGCCCACTCGGCGACGACGGCGCCAACACCTTGCAGCGTTTTCGCGACGCCTACGCGGCGCCCGCGCCAAGCAGCAAATCGCTGCGGCTGTTCGCCAGCGTGGAACAGGCCATCAACGCACGCACCATGGCCAGCGGCTTGCGTGCCGAGCTGGCGCGGCCGATCGTGGAACGCGGCCTGGCCGAGGTGGAAGGCGGCTACCGCTGGCGCAGCGATCCGCGCCTGACGCGCCCCAGCGCCGTGCGGCTGGCCGAAGCACAGATTCGCGCGTTGCTTGCAGGTATCGAAACACCCACCTCACTGCTGCTTGCCACACCCACCACGCCCTACCTGCCCAGCGCGATGATGCAAGCGCGTGCGCAGCAGGTGCCGCANATTGACGTCACGCATCAGGAAGGCGGCCATCATTTACAGTTGGAGCATCCAAACGGCGTGGCAGAATGGCTGCTTGAGTCATCGGTGAACATGACATCATGAGCACAAAGAATCAGCTCGACAGCATGACGATCAAGGGCTTCAAATCCATACGGAGCCTGGAAAACCTGCGGCTATACAACCTGAACATCCTGCTGGGTGCGAATGGCGCAGGAAAAAGCAGCTTTGTGTCCTACTTTCGCATGCTCAGCGAAATGGTCGAACTACGACTNCAAAAATGGACCGCGCTNCAAGGNTCCGCGGACCGCATCGTGAGTTTCGGCGTCAAGGAAACCAGCAGAATCCATTCCTTCGTCAGATTTGGCTTGAACGGCTATCAGTTCGATCTGGAGCCAACGGTGGACGGCGGTTTCGTTTTTGCCAGCGAAAAACTTTATTTCAATGGACCTTACTATGGCGAAAAATGGATATCGCTTGGATCTGGACACCAGGAAGCCAAACTCAAAGAGAAATTCGCGTCATCGCCCAAGAACAGCGAAGCGGATTACTGCTACAGCTCGATTTCAAGCTGGAAAATATTCCACTTTCACGATACCAGCGACACAGCCGGCGTCAAACGCGTGGGAGACGTNCAGGATTACACCTACTTGCGCCCTGATGCTTCAAACCTTGCGGCCTTCCTGTACTGGATGAAAGGCGAAACCCCCGAAGTTTACGAACAAATTCGCAAGACAGTGCAACTGGCCATCCCCTTCTTCGACGACTTCGTGCTGAGGCCTCAAACGCTAAAGAACGGAGATGAACAAATAAGGTTGCTGTGGCGGCAAAAGGACAGCGATTACACGTTGTGGCCGAGCCAGCTTTCGGATGGCTCGATCCGTTTCATNTGCCTGGTTACGGCTCTACTGCAACCGGACCCTCCCTCCACGATCATCATTGACGAGCCGGAGCTTGGCCTGCATCCCTACGCAATTACCCTGCTTGGCTCCTTGCTTCGCGCCTCTTCATCACGAATGCAGGTAATCATTTCCACGCAGTCAGTGCCTTTGGTCAACGAGTTTTCTATCGATGACCTGATCATCGTCGAACGCCATCAGGGCGATAGCGTATTTAGACGCCTCGATGAAACAGAGTTTCAAGAATGGATGCAAAGCTATTCAGTGGGCGAGCTGTGGGAAAAGAACATCCTTGGAGGGAGGCCAAGCAAGTGACTCGAATTCACGTCATCTGCGAGGGCCAAACCGAAGAAACGTTTGTGAATGAAGTGCTGATCGACGCCCTCCGGCCCAAAGGTATCGAACTGATACCAGCATTGCTTGGCAAACCAGGCCATAAAGGTGGCCACGTCAATTTCGAGCGGGTACTGACCGACGTCAGAATTAGGCTATTGGGTGATCGCAAAGCCTGGTGCACGACACTATTTGATTTTTATGGACTTGCTGCAGACTTTCCGGGCAAGGCTGCCGCCCAACACAAGACGAGTGCCGCTGCAAAAGCCTCATGTGTGCAAGCCGCACTGACGGAAGCATTGCTCGCAAAGCTGGGAGACGAAGCCATGCGCCGCTTCATCCCTTATGTGCAAATGCACGAGTTTGAAGGTCTTTTATTCAGCGANCCGAGCGGACTGGCACAAGGCATAAATCAACTCGCGCTGGAACAAGATTTTCGACTGATACGTGAGCAATTCGACACCCCCGAATCGATCAACGACAACCCATCCACTGCCCCGTCCAAGCGCATCAAAAAGCTCTTCGCTGCCTACGACAAACCGCTGCACGGCGCGTTGGCCGCCATCGAGATCGGACTACCTACCATCCGCGAACAATGCACCCATTTTGATGACTGGCTTTGCTGTATTGAAGCACTGTCGCGATAGCTAATGCTCTGGATTTAGAGGTGGNCCCATGCTTTCTCTCATTCGTCACCCCGGCGAACGCCGGGGTGACCTCTGTCGACGTCCACCCACACGACAACACCTACGCCGATATCGCCAACCGCTCCGACCGATACGCCCACGCTGTCGCCACCATCGCCACCATCGCCACCGCCAAACCCGTNACCACGCAGCTGGCGATCTGCGNTGCCGTTACCGGCTCGCCGCGCAGCAGTCGCATGATGCCGACCTGNTGNCCGAGCAAGGGTACGTAATACATCCAGTCGGCGATTTTCATCGGCGTTACGCTCAGCAGGATCGACGGGAAGATCGGCACCATCATCAGTACGGACTGGTAGGTCTGCGCCTCGCGGTAGCTCTTGGCGAATGCGGATACCAGCGTCTGCAGGCAGGCCAGCAGCATCACCAGCGGCAGCATCATCAGGACGACCTGCGCGGCGAAGGAAANGCCAAGATCCATGCGCATGCCGAGCCGCTCGATCGGGATNAGCTTGCCGCAGAAACCGAANGCGACCACGCAGATCAGCAGGCTGACGAGGGAGAACGCGCAGGTNGCCGCCAGCTTGCCGAGCAGGATCTTCCAGCGCGGCACCGGGTTGGCGAACAGCGGTTCCAGCGATTGCCGCTCGCGCTCGCCGGCGGTGAGGTCGATGGCCAGGTACATGCCGCCCATGAATACGGTCAGCACGAAGAAGTACGGCAGCATGCCGAACATCAGCCCGGCGCGCGATTGCGGCGTGGACTGGTCGCGTTCGTCCACNGCCACCGGCGCCATCATGGCAGGTGAAAGGCCGCGCGCCACCAGGCGCATCGCGCCCTGGCGNCGGCTGTAGCTTTCCAGCATGCCTTTCACGCGCCCGACCGAACTGCCGGTGTCGCTCTGCGAGGAGTCGTAGATCAGCTCCACCTGCGAGGTTTCACCCTTGCGCCAGGAATCGCCAAAACCNTTGGGNATGCGCAGCACCACGTCNGCGTCGCGGTTGTGCACCGCCGCTTCCGGATCGGCCATGGCGGGCTGCGGCACCAGGCCTTGCTGCTTGAGTGCATTGACCAGGTTCGGCGCGTATTGCGCACCGATCACCGGCACCTTGATGGGCTGGTCGGCCTTGTTCAATTCGCGCGTGAGCACCACGTTCATGATCATGATGAAGATCATCGGGCCGAGCAGCGGACCCAGGATCAAGGCGCTCATGATGGTGCGCCGGTCGCGCAGGTTTTCCTTCACTTCCTTGAGAAAGACGGTCAGCGTGGTGTTCATGCCGCCAGGCCCTCCTCGCTGCCGATGATCTTCACGAAGGCATCCTCCAGGTTGGCTTCGCCGGTCTGCGCGCGCAGCGCATCGGGGGTTTCATCCGCCACCACGCGGCCGTGCGCGATCACCACGATGCGATCGCACAGCGCTGCCACCTCCTGCATGATGTGGCTGGAAAACAGCACGCAGCGCCCTTCTTGCTTCAGCTGGCGCATGAACTGGCGCATGCTGCGCGTGGCCATCACGTCCAGGCCGTTGGTGGGTTCGTCCAGGATCACATTGCGCGGATCGTGCACCAGCGCGCGCGCAATGGCGGTCTTCACGCGCTGGCCTTGCGAGAAGCCTTCCGTGCGGCGATCCGCAATATCGGCCATGTCGAGCGCCTTGATCANTTGNTCGCGACGCGTGCGGACCAGCGCTTCGTCCAGGCCTTGCAGGCGNGCGAAGTAGTCGATGTTCTCGCGTGCGGTAAGCCGCTTGTACAGACCGCGCGCATCCGGCAGCACGCCGAGTTGGCGGCGCACCGCTAGCGCATCCTTCGCCACGTCGATGCCGTCGATCAGCACCTGGCCACGNTCCGGGTGCATCAGCGTGTACAGCATGCGCAGGGTGGTCGTCTTGCCGGCGCCGTTGGGACCAAGCAGGCCGGTGATTTCGCCGTCGCGCGCCACGAAGCTCACGCCATCCACCGCTTTCACGGCGCCGAAATGCTTGTGCAGATCCTTCACTTCGATCATGGCGAGGCTCCGTTGAAGTCGATGAAGGCCGGCGTTTCGCCGAGCTTGTCCAGGCAGCTGGCGTCCAGTTGCCTGGGATCGGGCTTGTCGATGAACTTGCCGAGCAGCTGCGGCATGCAGCCGCGTCCCAGCAGCGAGTGCCCCTGCCCCTTGAAAATCAGCTGCCGNGCNTCCGACAGGCCAGGCAGGATTTGCTGGCCGTAACGCGGCGGCGTGACCGGGTCCAGCTCGCCGGAAAGCATCAGGATCGGCTTGCCGCTTTTCAGCGGCGCGTGGAAATCGTCGGGACGCGCGCCATGCGGCCACACATCGCATTGCGCCTTGATGGCATCGACGAGGTGATTGCCGAGGATGGTGTTCTGGTCTTGCAGCCGCGGCTGCAGCAGATCGGCATCCTCGCTGCAGATCACGCTCATCGACATGCCGTTGTTCATGTCGCCGCTGAGATCGCCGCTCAATATCTTCGCCTGCCCAAGCAAGGGGCCGACATCGCCATGCGCGGCGGCGTTGATCGACAACGGCAGCAGCGCCGCCGTTTCCGGCTGGTAGGCGAACATGCGTACCACGCTGGCGAGCGAGAATTCGCTTAGCGGGCGCTCCACTGTTTCGTAGGTTTCCGGATCACGGAAGCTGACCTTGTGCGGATTGGCGCGCAGCGCATCGCGCAACTGATACAGCGTCTGCATCGAATCGCCAAAGCGTTGCTTGCAGGCGGGCACGACGGTGCAATAGGCGAAGTCCTTCTTCAATGCATCGTCCAGGTTGCCGGCGAAATCCTCGCCCAGCACGACCTGATTCGGCACTACCGAATCCAGCACCGCGCTGCGCACGCTGTTGGGGTAATGCTTGATGTATTGCTGCGCCATGCGCGTGCCGTAGGACACGCCGACCAGGTCCAGCTGCGGCGAACCCAGCGCCTTGCGCACGTCTTCCAGGTCCTGCACCGCGATGGTGGTGGTGTAATAGCGCGGATCGGCCTTTTGCTTTACTTCGTCCAGGCACGCGGCGACATCCTTGCGCATCGTGTCCAGGTCGAGCTTCAACACATGTTGATCGGAAGCCTGCTCCGCACTTTTGCAGCTCAGCGGATTGGAGCCGCCGGTGCCGCGCTGGTCCAGCAGCAGCACGTCGTGGTGCTTGCGCACCTCGCCAAAGGCCGGCGCTTCGATCACCCACGCCTCGGTGGCCGCCTCGCCNGGGCCGCCGGCCAGCAGGGTGACCAGGTCCGGCTCGGGCACTTGCGCATCGCTGCGTGCGATCGCCAGTTTCAGGCGGATGTGGCGGCCGTGCGGATCGTCGCGATTTTCCGGCACGTCGAACGTGCTGCACCACGCCTGCGCACGCGCGCCGCTGCCAGGGCGGCCAAGCTCGCACGAGGTAAAGGTGAGCGACCCGCGCCGCCAGCTGCGCGCCATCTGCACGGGCTCCTTGGTTTCGACGGGCGGGACAACCTGCGCGGCGNCGNCGGCGGCCTGTTCGCCAGGCCGATGCCAATGCTGGTAGGCCAGCACACCGAGCGCGGCCGCCGCGACGATCACGCGAAAAACGGTTCTTGCCTTCAAGGCCATGGTTCCTTCACTCCTCCCCGGGCGCAAAGATCATTTCGATCGGCATGCCGAACAGGCGTGCGATCTTGAAAGCCAGCGGCAGACTCGGATCGTACTTGCCGGTCTCGATGGCGTTGATGGTTTGTCGCGATACATCCAATTGTTGCGCGAGCTCGGCTTGCGACCAGCCACGTTCGCCGCGCAATTCGCGTATGAGGTTGTTCATGCCGGGGGCGGTTGCTGCGGCCTCTTGGATGCCAGCGTGGCACGATCAGTCATGGCGGTATTTGCGCCTGTACCACAGCCTTGCCATGGGCACGCCGCCAAAGGCGATCATCGCCGCCGCTGCGCCATACAGAAACGACCGCCGCGCATCATCCAGCCGGCCCGGATACAGCAAGGCGACCGCTATCAGCACCACGCCAAACAGCACCAGGTACAGATACGGCCGGATGCCGGTCTCCTCGCACAGGGCGTTTCCCCCGTAACTGCGCACCAGCCGCCAGCGGACCGCGCCGTAGCAAAGCACCACGGCGGGATAAACCAGCAACAAGGTCGAACCATCCAGCTTCACCACGCCCGCGGCGGCCAGAAAACCACCGATGAACGTCAGCGCGCCCACCACCGCCGTCGCCGTGCTCAAGGCAACCAGGTGCGTGTGGCGCTCCAGTTCGTCGCTGTTGCGGATAAGCCGCGCCATTTGCGCAATGACGTAAAGCACCGGCAGCGTCGCCGCGAGCGCCAGCAGGGCCTTGAGCGGCATGCTTGGCGTTTTGCCCACCCACGGCCAGACAAGCAGCATGAAAGCGGTGTAGATCGCCATGGCGACCAACACCCGCGATTGATATTGCTTCGACGAAAACCTTGGCATCACCCCTCCCCTTCACGCTGTCCGCCGCACGAGTCCATCTGCGCGCAAGCCCCTCACCCGCGGTGACGACTCTCCGCCACATGTCAAGCATGCTTGACAGAAAGCCTACGGGCAGCAGCCCGTCCGTGTCAAGCACACTTTACAAATGGCGCCATTGCCGTCCTGTCCGCTGACACTGCACGTCACTTTTTGACGGCACCCCGCCCAGTCAGGAGACGCAGTTCACACTTTTTCCCGACAGAAAACAGCAAATGTTTTGGAAATGTGTAGGCGTTGTGTAGGAAATAGGCCNGATTTCACTGACAATGTGATAGGGGTCACGCTTTGGCCTGAATGTTGCTGAATCGCTGCGCGAGGCGTGGGCCTGCCCGTAAGGGGGCGGGAAAACGCCCGGCCCGCCGCATTTTTTTACCGAACGCTGTAAAGCCCANCGACACGTTAAACAGGGAATCCGCATGAAGAAGATCGTACTGTCCGCTGCCCTCGCCGCCACCTTCGGCGCGGCAGCATTGTTCTCCACCTCGGTGGCTGCCGCAGACGGCACCATCACCATCACCGGCAAGGTNGTCGCCAACACCTGCGCATTCAGCGTGAATGGCGGCAGCGCCAGCAACACCGTGCAACTGCCCGTGGTGTTCACCACCGCCCTGAACGCAGCGGGCGCCGTGGCCGGCAACACCCCGTTCACCATCAAGGTGAGCGGTTGCGATCCGAACCTGACCAGCGTGCAGGAACAGTTCGGCGGCAGCAACATCAATGCCACCGATGGCAACCTCAAGAACATTGCTTCCGCCACCGCGCCNCAGACGGTTGCCGGCAATGTCGAAGTGCAGCTGCTCAGCGGCACCGGCGCCGTCATCAACCTCAACAACAACAACAATTCGCCGGTGGGCACGCTCTCCAGCGGCGGCGTGACGCTGAACTACCAGGCGCAGTACTACGCCACGGCTGCGGCTTCGGCCGGCCTGGTGAGCACGACCGTCACCTACACGACCCAGTATCAATAAAAAAAAATGCTGCACCGGCACGCTGCGGCGTGCGGCAACCGCCGCCGCAGCGTTCGCCCTGTATGCCTCGCCGCTGGTTGAATCCCGAGAGCCCATCGATGAACACCTTCCTCCGCGCAGCCCGCGTGGTCCTGCTAGCCACGTGCCTTTTTACTGGTGCAGCGAATGCCAGCGTCCTGATTGCCGGCACGCGCGTGGTGTTTCCAGCCGAGGATGGCGAAGTCACCGTACGGCTGACCAACGACAACCCCCATCCGGCCTTGGTCGAGGCCTGGATCGACAACGGCGACCCCAAGTCCACGCCGGACAAGGTCAGCGTGCCGTTCCTGATCACGCCGCCGCTGTTCCGCATGGAGGCGCACAAGGACCAGGACCTGCGCATCATTTCCACGCCTGCGCAGTTGCCCACTGACCGCGAGTCGCTGTTCTGGCTCAACGTTCTGGAAATACCGCCCAAGCCCAGCGCTGCAGAATCCGCTGGCAAGAATCTCCTGCAGTTCGCGATCCGCTCGCGGCTGAAACTTTTTTACCGCCCAGCCCATCTGCCCGGCAACGCTCAAACGGCGCCCGGACAAGTAACCTGGAAGGCCGTCCCCGACGGCAAGGGCTATGCGCTGGAAGTGCGCAATCCCACGCCCTACCACGTCACCATCGTCAAACTGTCCTTGNATATCGGCGGCAAGTCGTACAGCGGCGACATCGGCATGGTCGATCCGCTCGGTTCGCTGCGGCTGAAAGTGAAGGAACTGACGACCATGCCGGCAGCAGGNACGTCGGTTGCCTATGACATCGTCAACGATTACGGCGCGACGGCTTCCTTCAAGGGCAGCCTCTTGCCGTGATGCAGCGGCGGCGCACATCGCATGTGTCCAGACATGGTGTGTGTCGCCAGATTTTGCTGTGCGCGGGCATTGCGGCTGCGCTGAGCAGTTGGACGAACGTTTCTGCCGCTCCGGCCGCTGCCAGCGGTGCGGACGCCAGCGCCAGTGGCGGCTATGCCGATTTCGACCGNAGCCTGCTTGCCGGGGCCGGACAGAACACTACCGACCTGTCCCGTTTCGAGCANGGCAATCCCGTGCTTCCTGGCAGCTACAGCGCAGACGTCTACCTCAACAATGTCTGGGTTGGCCGTAGCGACGTGCGGTTCGCCGCCCCTTCCGCCAATGTCAGCGCCACACCGTGCATCGACCGGAAGTTGCTGGATCAGCTCGGCTTGCACCCCGCGAAGCTATCGGCTGAAACCATTGCGAGCCTGAGCGACCCCAAGGCCTGCGTGAGCATGGAAAGCCTGATCACGGGCGCAACCATCACCTTCGACATGACGCAGCTGCGCATCGATGTGACCGTGCCGCAGGCCTACCTGGGCCAGGTGGCGCGCGGCTATGTCAATCCCGAATANTGGGACGCCGGCGTGCCGGCCGCNCTGTTGAACTACAACTTCAACACCTATCGAAGCAGCAACCGCGGCCAGACGCAGACCACCTCGTATCTGGGGCTCAATAGCGGCCTTAATCTCGGCCCCTGGCATTTCCGCGAAGACGGCACCCTCAACTGGCAATCGGCGTCCGCCGGCTCGCCGTCCCGCCGCCAGTGGCAGAACATCAATACCTACGTGCAGCGCGACCTGTCGTCGCTACGCGCAAACCTGACCATCGGCGACAGCTTTACCGATGGCGCAGTATTCGACAGCTACGGCATTCGCGGCATACAGCTGGGTACCGACGACCGCATGTTGCCGCAATCGCTGCAAGGCTATGCGCCCGTGGTGCGCGGCGTTGCGCAAACCAATGCCAAGATCACCGTGCGGCAGAACGGCGTGGTGATCTACGAAACCACCGTCTCGCCCGGCCCGTTCCTGCTCAGCGACCTCTACCCGACCGGTTATGGCGGCAACCTGCAGGTGACTGTCACGGAAGCCGATGGCCATGTAAGCAGTTTCTCGGTGCCTTATGCCTCGGTNGCGCAGNTGCTGCGTCCNGGCATNACCCGTTTCGATATCGCCGTCGGCCAGCTGCGCGACGCCACGATCCACGACAAGCCCGCCGTGCTTCAGGCCACGGTGCAGCATGGCTTCAACAACCTGTT
>JGI25156J39149_1001239_pt1 | contig 11177 bp, 8 predicted proteins | sample AraplaCL_Col_mMS_FD_39149 | JGI IMG/M metagenome (IMG submission 39149)
CTCCGCGCCGCCGATGCCCATCTGGATCGGCGTCGCCGCACCGAGATTGGTGCCCGGCGCCATCGCCGCAATGTGGCTCGCATAGACGATGTAGGTGCCCGCGCTCGCCGCCCGCGCGCCGCTCGGGGCGATGAACGTCGCGACCGGAACCGGCGAGCCGAGTATTGCCTTGATGATCTGCCGCATGGACGTATCGAGCCCGCCCGGCGTATCCAGTTGCAGCACCGCGAGCTGGGCGTGGTCGTCGGCGGCGCGCTGCAGGCTGCGCACAATGAAGTCGGCGCTTGCCGGACCGATCGCGCCGCTCACCGGAATCACGACGACGCTATTGGGCATATGCCCGGTGGCGGCCTGTGTAGTGACCGGCGCCGCCTGGGCCGCGAGCGCCAACGAGTATTCGCGCGACGCGAACAGGAAGCCGGACACCCACGCAAGCGCGACCCCGATTACGAACGTCAAAAGCATCCCGCGCGCGGTCATGCCGCGCATGAGCCGGCGCACAACACCGCCGTGGATAAACGGCCGATGCGCGCCGGATTGCCGGAACGGGCGACGCGGATACGTGCTCATCGCTAAGGGCGCCGCGCGCCGTCGACGGGTATCGACCGGCGCGGGCCGACACTCCAGTAAGACTGGCCTGCTGCTTACAGCTTAGTCCGATTCCAGGCGCCGCGTGAAGTCCGCACGCACGGGCCGGTAGTCGGTGGGCCGCATGCCTGTCCATTTGCGGAATGCGCGATGGAATGCGCTCGGCTCGGCGAAGCCTACCGACGCGGCGATGTCCGCGATCGTGCGCCCGGATTGCTGCAGTTCGCCGATTGCAATGTCGCGCCGCAGGTCGTCCTTGATCGACTGATAGGTATGACCTTCCTGTTTCAGCCGCCGCCGCATCGTCGCCTCGGCGACGTGCAGGCGCGCGGCCATCTCGTCAGCCGCGGGCCAGTTCATCATGGGCAGCGCGCGCAGCATCTTGCGAACGCGCGCGGCGAACGAGCCGGGATTACGGTATTTGACGATGAAGCTTGCCGGCGCGTCCCGCAGGAACGGCTTGGCCGACTTCGCCGTCTGGATCACGGGCAGCTCGGCAAACACCGGTGAGAGATCCACGTACGACTCCGGTTGCCCGAATGCCATGTCGTCGCAGAACATGAGCCGGTACTCGTGCGCAGCGGGAGGTTCCGCGCAGCGAAAGCGCGCCTCGATCAACGGTATCCGGCGTCCGACGAGCCAGCACAGGAGCCCGTAGACGACGATGAAATACGTCGCATAAGCGAACATCGTCGGCGGCTTTGCGCCTTTGCGTTCGACGAAGCGTAGCCGCACGCGCTGGGCGTCCGTCTCGATGCACGCGCCCAGGTCGTCCAGCACGAGCCGCATGAAGCCAACCGCTCGCGCCAGCGCCTGCGCGCCGTTGCGCGCCGTGAGCGCCGTCTGCGTCATCGCGATGAAGCTGCCGCATTTCATGCGATGCGAGTCCTGACCGAAGAACTCGTCGTCGAGCGCGCGTGCTATGCCCGCCCACAACGCGCCGTATTGCGCGGACGACACGCGGCTTTTCGGCGATGCCAGCATGGGTGCGGCGATGCCGGCCGCTTCGGCGAGCGGGAGCGCGTCGAAACCGCGTGCCCTGGCAAGCGCGAGTGTTTCCTCGACGAGACTCACGGAGATCGTGCCTTTATCGGTCTTCATCAGCGTTTGTTCACAAGCGTGGAAGAGTGGCAATCGCGCTCAACGTTTTCCCTATGGTGATTCGAGACGGGTCGAGACAGAGGCCGCGCGGACCGTCTGCATCGTACCAGTATGGCAAACGCGCTCACACACAATGATCGGGCTGAGCATCGAAGCCGGCGAGTCGCTTGCCTACACTTGGCCTCGAACGCAAGCAAAGGACTCGGACCCATGGACAGCTTCTACACCGAAGAACAACGCATGATCCGCGACGCCGCGCGCGACTTTGCGACCGAGCGCCTCGCGCCGAACGCTGCCCAATGGGATCGCGACGCCCAACTGCCGGCGGACGTGGTCAGGCAAATGGGCGATCTGGGGTTTCTCGGCATGATCGTGCCGTCGCAGTGGGGCGGCTCGTACACCGACTACGTGGCCTACGCGCTCGCCCTGGAGGAAATCGCCGCGGGCTGTGCCGCGTGTGCGACGCTGATGAGCGTGCATAACTCGGTCGGCTGCGGGCCGATCCTGAACTTCGGCAGCGACGCGCAAAAAGACCGCCATTTGCACGACCTTGCGACCGGTCGGCGCATCGGCGCGTTCTGCCTGACCGAGCCGCAGGCGGGCTCCGAAGCGAACAATCTGCGCACGCGTGCGGTGCTCTGCGACGGCAAATGGATACTCAACGGCAGCAAGCAGTTCGTGACCAACGGCGCGCGAGCCGACATCGCGATCGTGTTCGCGGTCACAGATCCCGACCGCGGCAAGCGTGGCCTGTCCGCGTTCATCGTGCCGACGGATACGCCGGGTTTCAACGTCGGCAAGCCGGAACACAAGCTCGGCATTCGCGCCTCCGACACGTGTCCGATTTCACTCGACGACTGCGCGGTGCCTGAAGCGAATCTGCTCGGCGAACCGGGCGAGGGCTTGCGCATCGCGCTGTCGAATCTCGAAGGCGGGCGCATCGGCATCGCGGCGCAAGCCGTGGGTATTGCGCGAGCCGCGTTCGACGCCGCGCGAGCCTATGCGAGCGAGCGCATGCAATTCGGCAAGGCGCTGAAAGACCACCAGACCATCGCGAACATGCTCGCCGACATGGCCACGCGCCTGAACGCCGCGCGTCTGCTCGTGCATCACGCGGCGCGCCTGCGCTCGGCGGGCGAGCCGTGCTTGTCGGAGGCATCGCAGGCGAAACTGTTCGCGTCCGAGGTCGCCGAAGAGGTCTGCTCGAACGCGATCCAGATTCACGGCGGCTATGGCTATCTGGAGGATTACGCGGTGGAACGCCACTACCGCGACGCTCGCATCACGCAGATTTATGAAGGCACCAGCGAAGTGCAGCGCATGGTGATCGCGCGTCACGTTTGAACGCTGCGCGAACGGCGTTTGAGCGCAAAATAGCTTGCGGATAAAACTAAACCCGAGCAAACGCGGATTCATACCGCGCCCATCAGGAGACGACCATGACTGCAGCGAAAGCCTTTTTCGACGCGCGTGACCTGTTATTGCGCCATCGAACCGATTACGAGCGCGCTTACCGCGAATTCGCATGGCCCGCGTTGGAACAGTTCAACTGGGCACTCGACTACTTCGACGTCATCGCACGCGACAACGACAACACCGCGCTGTGGATCGTCGACGACCCGGCCAGCGAAGGGCTGCGTCTCTCGTATGCGCAAATGTCGGAGCGCTCCGCGCGCATGGCGAACTTCCTGCGCAGCGTCGGGGTGAAACGCGGCGACCGTGTGCTGCTGATGCTGCCCAATCGCGTCGAACTATGGGACGTCATGCTCGCCGCAATGAAGCTCGGCGCGATTGTCCTGCCGGCCACGACCCAGCTTTCCGCCGACGACGTGCGCGACCGCGTGCAGATCGGCGGCGCGAACTTCGTGGTGGTCGACAGTGCCGAGCTATCCAAATTCGATTCGCTCGACGTGCCGTTGACGCGTCTTTCGGTGGGCACACCGCGCGACGGCTGGACCGATCTTGCGGCGGCGTATGACGCATCGCCGCAATTCACGCCTGACGGTGTGACGCGCGCCACCGATCCGCTGCTGCTTTACTTCACGTCGGGCACGACGTCCAAGCCGAAGCTCGTGGAGCATACGCATCAAAGCTATCCGGTCGGCCACCTGTCGACGATGTACTGGATCGGCCTGCAACCGGGCGACATCCATTGGAATATCAGTTCGCCCGGCTGGGCGAAGCACGCGTGGAGTTGCTTCTTCGCGCCGTGGAACGCGCAGGCCTGTGTATTCGTTTTCAACTTTGCGCGGTTCGTGCCGAAAGACACGCTGGATGTGCTGGTGCGCTTCAACGTCACGACGGTGTGCGCGCCGCCCACTGTGTGGCGAATGCTCGTGCAGGAGCACCTCACCGATTATCCGGTGAAGCTGCGCGAAATCGTCGGCGCGGGCGAGCCGTTGAATCCGGAGATCATCGAGCGCGTGAAGCACGCTTGGGGCATTACGATTCGCGACGGTTTTGGACAGACGGAGACCACTTGCCAGATCGGCAATTCGCCGGGGCAACCGGTTGTTGCGGGTTCGATGGGCCGTCCGCTGCCGGGCTACAGAATCGAGTTGCTCGATGCCGACGATCAGCCTGTGACCGAAGGCGAGATCGCGTTACCGATCGGACCCGATGGCAAGCAGCGGCCCCTCGGTCTGATGACAGGCTATGCGAACAGCGAGCAAGCTACCGCGCAAGCCATGCGCAACGGCTTTTACCGCACGTCAGACGTAGCGCTGCGCCGCGAGGACGGCTACTACGTGTATGTCGGTCGTGCAGACGACGTCTTCAAATCGTCCGATTACCGGCTGAGCCCGTTCGAACTCGAAAGCGTGCTGATCGAACACGAGGCCATCGGCGAGGCGGCTGTTGTGCCGAGCGCCGATGCGCTGCGCCTGTCGGTGCCCAAGGCATTCGTCACGGTGCGCCACGGCTATCAGGCAGGGCCCGAGCTCGCGCGCGCCGTATTCGCGTTCTCGCGCGAAAAACTCGCACCGTATAAGCGTATTCGCCGTCTGCAATTCAGCGAGTTGCCGAAGACCATCTCCGGAAAGATTCGCCGCGTCGAGTTGCGGCGCCGTGAAATGGAGCGTCAGGCGGAACCGGCGCGCTTGCCGGACGAGTACTGGGAAGAAGATTTCCCGGACCTGCGCTGAGTCGCGCAAAGCGTTATCGAACATTTTCTGTTTTCAGTCACTGTCCGGCCGTCACGCGGCCAACGCACAGGAGTTTCAGCATGAGCGCAATTGCTTCGAATACCGTCAAGCTGCTGATCAACGGCGAGTTCGTCGAATCCAGGACGACCGAATGGCGCGACGTCGTCAACCCGGCGACGCAACAGGTGCTGGCGCGCGTGCCGTTCGCTACCGCCGGTGAAGTCGACGAAGCGATCCGCTCGGCGCATGCCGCGTTCAAGACGTGGAAGGACACGCCGATCGGCGCGCGCATGCGCATCATGCTCAAGTACCAGGCGTTGATCCGCGAACATATGCCGCGTATCGCGAAGACGTTGAGCGCGGAGCAGGGCAAGACGATTCCCGATGCAGAAGGCGATATCTTCCGCGGACTCGAAGTGGTCGAACATGCGTGTTCCATCGGTAGCTTGCAGCAAGGCGAATTCGCGGAAAACGTCGCCGGTGGCGTCGACACCTACACGCTGCGCCAGCCGCTCGGCGTGTGCGCCGGCATCACGCCGTTCAACTTCCCCGCAATGATCCCGCTGTGGATGTTCCCGATGGCGATCGTATGCGGCAATACGTTCGTGCTGAAGCCTTCTGAGCAGGACCCCATGTCGACAATGCAGCTGGTCGAACTCGCGCTGGAGGCGGGCGTGCCGAAAGGCGTGCTGAACGTGGTGCACGGCGGCAAGGACGTGGTCGATGCGCTCTGCACGCACGAACTGGTAAAAGCGGTCTCGTTCGTCGGCTCGACGGCAGTCGGCACACATGTGTATCGCCTCGGCAGCGAGCATGGCAAACGCGTGCAATCGATGATGGGCGCAAAGAATCATGCCGTCGTGCTGCCCGATGCAAACCGCGAGCAGACCTTGAACGCGCTTGCGGGTGCGGGCTTTGGCGCGGCCGGGCAGCGCTGCATGGCGACTTCGGTGGTGGTGCTGGTGGGCGCCGCGCAGCAATGGCTGCCGGACCTCGTCGCCAAGGCGAAGACGCTGAAGGTGAACGCGGGCAACGAGCCAAACACCGATATCGGCCCCGTTGTCTCGCGCGCGGCGAAAGAGCGCATTCTCGGCTTGATCGAAGCCGGAGTGAAAGAGGGCGCTACGCTCGCACTCGACGGCCGCGGCGTGACGGTGCCCGGTTATGAGCAAGGCAATTTCATTGGCCCGACGATATTCGCGGACGTCAGCACCGAGATGGAGATCTATCGCACGGAGATTTTCGGGCCGGTCCTGCTCGTGCTGAACGCGGCGACGCTCGACGATGCGATCGCACTCGTCAACAGCAATCCGTTCGGCAATGGCGTCGGCCTCTTTACGCAGAGCGGCGCGGCGGCGCGCAAGTTCCAGAGCGAAATCGACGTGGGCCAGGTCGGCATCAACATTCCGATTCCGGTGCCCGTGCCGTTCTTCAGCTTTACGGGTTCGCGCGGCTCGAAGCTCGGCGACCTCGGCCCCTATGGCAAGCAGGTCGTGCAGTTTTACACGCAAACCAAGACCGTCACCGCGCGCTGGTTCGACGACGACACGGTCAACGACGGCGTGAACACGACCATCAGCCTGCGCTGAACGACGCCGCGAGAACGGAGACGAGATCATGAAAATAGGCTTTATCGGGCTCGGTAACATGGGCGCGCCGATGGCGCACAACCTGCTGAAGGCCGGCCACGCTGTCAATGTATTCGACCTCAATGCGCAAGCGGTGCAGGCGCTCGTCGACGCGGGCGCTCACGCTGCCGCTTCGCCGAAAGCGGCGGTGGCCGACGTCGAATGCGTGATCACGATGCTGCCTGCGGCAGCCCATGTGCGCAGCGTGCTGACCGCGGACGACGGCGTGTTGGCCGGCATCCCGCAAGGCGTGACCATTGTCGATTCGAGCACGATCGATCCGGCAAGCGCAAAGGCGTTTGCCGAACTCGCGCAGCAACGGGGCAACACGTTCGTCGATGCGCCCGTGTCGGGCGGAACCGGCGGTGCGGCTGCGGGCACGTTGACGTTCATGGTCGGCGGCAGTGCGAGTGCGTACGAGAAGGTCAAGCCGGTGTTGTCGGCGATGGGCAGGAATATCGTGCATTGCGGCGATACCGGCACCGGCCAGGTCGCGAAGATCTGCAACAACCTCGTGCTCGGCATCACGATGGCGGGCGTGGCGGAAGCCATGTCGCTGGGTGAAGCGCTCGGCATCGACGTGAAAGTGCTGGCCGGCATTATCAATACGTCGACGGGGCGTTGCTGGAGCTCCGACACGTATAACCCGATGCCGGGCGTAATCGATAGTGCGCCGTCGTCGCGCGAATACAGCGGCGGTTTCGGCACCGATCTGATGCTGAAAGATCTCGGGCTAGCCACCGACGCCGCCAGGTTCGCGCGTCAACCGGTCTACCTCGGCGCGCTCGCGCAGCAGCTTTATCAAACGATGAGCGCAAAAGGCGCGGGTCGTCTGGACTTTTCCGCAGTCATCAAGCTCTATCGTCACGAGACCGCGGAAAACACCGCCAAAGCCACCGGTAATGGAGATGCGCGATGATCGAACTCGACTACGCACATGAGGGCGCCGTTGCGCAACTTACGCTGAAGCGTCCCCCTGCGAACGCATTCACACCCGACGGTCTGTTGCAGTTGCAGCAGACGGTGGAGCGCCTGAACGGCGAGACTCGTGTCCGCGCAATAGTCATTACCGGCGAAGGTCCGAAGTTCTTCAGTGCTGGCGCCGATCTGAATGCTTTCGCCGACGGCAATCGCGAAGTGGCGCGCGTCGCGGCAGCGCGCTTCGGCGCGGCCTTTGAAGCGTTGCAGAATGCGCGGCCCGTGGTGATCGCTGCGATCAACGGCTTTGCGATGGGCGGCGGGCTGGAATGCGCGTTGGCGTGCGACATACGGATCGCCGAACAGCACGCGGTGATGGCGCTGCCCGAAACCGCAGTTGGCCTGCTGCCTTGCGGTTGCGGAACGCAAACGCTGCCGTGGCTCGTCGGCGAAGGCTGGGCGAAACGCATGATTCTCACCGGCGAACGCGTGGATGCAGCGACCGCGCTGCGCATCGGTTTGGTTGAAGAAGTCGTGGAGAAGGGCGCCGCGCGCGAGGCTGCGTTGAGCATGGCGGCGCGCGTCGCGACACTGAGCCCGCAGGCAGTCGGCTTCAGCAAGACACTGATTCATCAGGCGCGCAATGGCGTGCCGCGTTCAGCCGCGCTTGCACTGGAACGTGAGCGTTTTGTCGATCTGTTTGACGGCGCCGATCAGCGCGAGGGCGTCAATGCGTTCCTCGAAAAACGCACGCCGCGCTGGCAGATCGCGCAAGTCGAACACACAACGAGTTCGACGCAAGCAGCACACGCTCGCGGGGAGACGCAACGATGAGCGCCTTGCAGAGCGTCGTGCCCGAGAACGCGTCCGTTACAGGCGGCGAAGCTCAACGAGAAATCCAGTTTCGCGTGATCAACCGTGTCGCCGTCATCACGCTGAACCGGCCGGCAGCGCTTAATGCGCTGTCGCACGCGATGATCCGCGAGCTCGCGGTGCTCGTCGAGCATTGCCGCAACGACGACAGCATTGTCGCGATTGCCTTGAAAGGGGCTGGAAACAAGGGCTTTTGTGCGGGCGGCGATGTGCGCGAAGTGCACCGGCTCGCCACAAGCGGCGACAGCCGCTGGCTCGCGTTTTTCGTCGACGAATACCGGCTCGATTACGCATTGCACACTTTCCCGAAGCCGGTGGTGGCGATACTCGACGGTATCGCGATGGGCGGCGGCATGGGCCTCGGACAGGCGGCGCGTTTGCGCGTCGTCACCGAGCGCAGCAAGATTGCGATGCCGGAGACGCGCATCGGCTTCCTGCCGGACGTCGGCGCAACGCGTTTTCTGAGCGTGATGCCCGCGGAATTCGAGTTGTACGTGGGCCTGACGGGCGCGACTTTATCCGGCGCCGATGCGTTGCGGCTGCAACTGGCCGATCAATGTGTGCCTGCCGACTGGCTGGTTTCTTGCGAACAGCGATTGCAGCACATGTCGCACGAGGGCGATCTGCTGAGCGCTTTGCGCGGGGTCGTCGAGCCGCCGTGCAACATCGTGCCGCACGCGGCGATCACGCCATTCACGCAACTGATCCAGCGGCACTTCGACCGGCGTTCCGGCGTCGACAGAATCATGGCGACGTTGCGGCACGATCTCGAACGCGACCCGCCGCGCGAAGTCAGGCAGTGGCTGCAGTCCACTTACGACGCGCTCGCCGCGCATTCACCCACCATGCTTTACGTCACACGTGAGGCGCTGTTGCGTGGCCGCCAGATGACGCTTGCCGAGTGTTTCCGGATGGAACTCGGCATCGTGAAGCGCGCAATCGAGGAGGGCGACTTCTGCGAAGGCGTGCGCGCGCAGCTGATCGATAAAGACCGCAAAGGACGCTGGGCGCCTGCCACGCTCGCAGAAGTGCGGCCGGAGCGTGTCAGGCACTTTCTGAGTTCGCCGTGGAAGCAGGAGGCACATCCGTTGGCGGATCTCGGCGCGGAACCGGTGTGATGATCGCGCCGAGGCCGTGCGGTAGGGACCGTGAGCCTCAGCTTTCGCCGACGACCTCACCGTGCACGACCGCGGGTGCCGGTGCGGTGCCGTCGCTGCGCGCGCCTCGAACTCGCGAAACCCACAGCACGCCGCTGAGCGCGACCGCGACCGACACCCATCCGACGGTTCCATAGCCGACTATCTGACCGGCGGACGAACTGCCGAGCATGAGACCGCCGATCCACGCGCCGCATCCTGTGCCGAGCGCCTGGAGCGCGCTGTTCGCGCTGAGAAACGCGCCGCGTCGATCGGGCTGCGGCACGGTGGTCAAGAGGGCCTGCATCGGCACCATTCGCCCCGACATCAACACCATGAAAACCGGGAAGAACAGAAGCAGCGCATAGAACGGCAGGTCCGGCAGGTGAGTGACGAAAAGGACTGGCAGACAGGCAAGCAGCGCCGTGATACGGAAGACGCGGCGTGCACCGAACCGGTCTGCGAGCCTGCCGACCCGTCGCGAGGTGAAGAACGTTGCTGCTCCACCGGCCATGTATAGCCACGACAGTTGTTCGGGCGACACGCCGTGATTGGCAACGAGCACCGGCGAAATGAACGGGATGACCAGCATATGCGCGACCATCATCACGAAGGTCAGTGCAAAGGCCGCCATATGCCGCGGGTTGCCGAGAAGCCGCAACAGATCGGGCAGTATTTCGGCGAGCGGCGGTTGGCGCCGGCTGAGATGTCCGGCCAGCGAAGGCACCAGTTGCCAGCCCGCCACCCACACGGCGAACGACAGCCCGACCAGCAGGAAAAATGGCGCGGCCCAACTGAAATGCGCGCCTAGCATCACGCCGGCCGGCACGCCGGCGATTGCGGCGAGAGAGAAGGCCGTCATGATGGTGCCGGTTGCGGCGCCGCGTCGTTGCACGGGAATCACGTCGGCGACGATCGCCATGATCACCGATGCCAGCACGCCCCCCGTTATTCCTGCAAAAGCCCGCGCGGCCAGCAGCAACGCGAAGCTGCTCGCCAGCGCGCACGCGAGATTCGACATCGCGAACAGCGCATACATGGTGAGCAGCAGACGCCGTCTGTCGAAGCGGTCGATGTAGGTAGCTGCAAAAAGTCCGGACAGGCCCGAGCACCACGAATACGCCGACACCGCGGTGGCGAAGCCGGCCGGCGCAATGCCAAACGCGTGCATGATCTGTGGACCGAGCGGCATCATCACCATGAAGTCCATGATGATGGTGAACTGGGTCAGCGCGAGCAGCCAGAGCAAACGGCGCTCCTGCTTTGCGTCAATTGAATACATTGGCAAGGTTCCTTGTTGTTGTTATAAGCGCGCCGCTTGCACGCGTCTGGCCACTCATCGCATAAGCCGGATGCTCGTACGGCGCTCAGTCGTCTATCGTTTCATGCACGGCCGCCGCGCCCTGCTTCCAGTAGCTCGCCGCTCGAATACGCGCTTTGTCCACGCCGCGTTCCGTGCACAGATGATGACGAATCGCGCGGATGGTCGCCGATTCGCCCGCAGCCCATACATAGCCTTCGCCGTCTTCGGGCAGATACGTTTCGCGGACCGCTTGCAGCAAAGCCTCGCCGCGAGAGCCGGTTTCGCTGCGATAACGCCACACCAGATGCAGTTCGGCCCGAGTCTCGAACTCGATGTGAGCCGACGGGTCGGCCACTTCGATCACGGCGGCCACGCGCTTGCCGGCCGGCAGCTCCTCAAGTCGGCGCGCGATTGCGGGCAGTGCGGTGTCGTCGCCGATCAGCAAATGCCAGTCGAAAGCGGCAGGGATCACGAGCGAGCCACGCGG
>JGI25156J39149_1001241_pt1 | contig 11175 bp, 9 predicted proteins | sample AraplaCL_Col_mMS_FD_39149 | JGI IMG/M metagenome (IMG submission 39149)
CTGAAGCAGATGTCCGAGGGGGCTCAGGGAGGAGAGTCGAACGCCATGAACGAACAACCGATTTCACTGCAGACCCTGCTGCCCGTGTTGCTGGAGGAAGGNCGCCGCCGGCGCGTCGCGCTGGGGCTGGTCTTCGCCGCGGTCATGCTGGCGGCACTGGCCNTCGGCATGCTGTGGCCGAAGAAGTACGAGGCCTCCACCACCATCCTCGTGCAGGAAAGCAACATCATCGCGCCGTTGATGAAGGGCGCCGCCACGCCCACCGGCACCGCCAACCGCGCCGACATCGCGCGCGCGGTGATCCTCAGCCACAGGGTGCTGGACCAGGTGCTCGCCCAAGGCGGCTGGCTGGCCGACCATCCCAGCCCGGTCGAGCTGGACCGCATCACCAACGGCATCAAGTCGCGCACCACGGTGAAGTTCTCGCGCGACAACCTGCTGACCATCAGCTACTTCGATTCCGATCCCGCCCGCACCTACAAGGTCACGCGCCTGTTCGGNCAGCTGTTCATCAGCGAGAGCCTGGCCTCCAAGCAGCGCGAGAGCCGCGACGCGTTCGACTTCATCAATGGCCAGGTCGAGGCCTACAAGCGCAAGCTCACCGGCGCCGAGGACAAGCTCAAGGCCTATCGCGAGAGCAATGTCGATGCGCGCACGGGCAGCGAGGCCGCCACCGCCGCGCGCATCAACGACCTGCGCGCCCAGGTGGAAAACGCGCGCATGGACCTGATGGAGAAGCGCTCGCAGGAAGCCTCGCTGNCGGCGCAGCTGTCCGGCGAGTCGGAAGTCTCCGCNGTGCAGACCACGGCAGGCCTGTACCAGGCCCAGCTGGCCGACCTGCAGGCGCAGCTGGACAAGCTGCTGCTCACCTACACCGACGACTATCCCGACGTGGTGCGCGTGCGCCACCAGATGCAGGATCTGCAGCAGCAGCTGGCGCAGGCCGAGCTGCGGCGGCAGAACCCGAGCGGCAGGCCGGCGTCGCTGGGCGGCAATGCGCAGTTCAATCCGCTGTACCAGCAGATCAGGAGCCAGCTGACCGATCTGCGCGGCCAGATCGCCGCGACCACCGCGCGGATGAACGCCAGCCAGGCGATGCTGCAGTCCGAGCTCGAACGCAGCAAGCGCATCGCCGGCTCGGAGAACGCCACCGCCGAGCTGACCCGCGACTACGACGTCAACCGCGATGTCTACCAGGACCTGCTGAAGCGCCGCGAGAACGCACGCGTGTCGATGGACCTGGACGCCACCCAGCAGGGCCTGACCTTCGCCGTGCAGAACCCGGCGATGATGCCGCTGATCCCCACCGGCCTGCGCTTCATGCACTTCGCCGTGGCCGGTTTCGCGCTGGGCCTGGCGCTGCCGTTCGGCCTGCTGTTCGGCATCGCTCGCTTCGATCCGCGCGTGCGCTCGGCCGAGCAGCTGGAACGGCTCACCGGCCTGCCCGTGCTGGTCAGCGTGCCTTACTACGCCACGCCACAGGACCGGCGGCGCGCGCGGCTGCGCAACCTGGCGCTGGCGCTGATCCTGGCGGCNGTGGCGCTGTCCTACCTCGCGATGTTGGTGTTCAAGCTCAAGGGGGCGGCATGAAGCCCGACGAATCGACTTCCGGCACCGTGCTGCGGGCCGAGGCGGGGGATGTCGACCGCTTGCCGCAAGCAGCGTCCGCGCATGCCATCGCGCTGATGGCCGAGCCGCGCGCGCTGGCCCCGCGGCAGCTGGAGGAGCGCCGGCTGATCCACCGCGAGGCCTCCTCGCGGGAGCAGTCGGATACCTTCCGCGAACTGCGCACGCGCCTGCTCGGCATGGGNGGCACCGGCAACTTCATCACCCTGGTGGTGGCGGTCAGTCCGCGNTCGGGGGCCAGTTTCGTGGCGCGCAACCTGGCCGCCGCATTCGCCTTCGACGAGGCGCGGACCAGCCTGCTGATCGATTGCAANCTGCGCTACCCGGAGCAGCATCACGCGCTCGGCGTCGATCCGNCCAACGGCGGCCTGATCGANTTCCTCGAGCACCCCGCGCANGGCATNGCGTCGAAGATCTACGCCACCGGCATGCCGCGCCTGCGGCTGATCCCGGTGGGCGACGCGCGCGAAGCCAGCGGCGAGTACTTCTCCTCGTTCCGCATGCACGCGCTGCTCGACTCGATGCGCCATCGCTACCCGGATCGCTACCTGTTCCTGGACGGCCCCACCATCAAGGGCTCGCCCGACGCGCGCATCCTTTCCGATCTCGCCGACTTCGTGGTGGTGGTGGCCGGCTACGGCCGCGACACCCCCGCCGCGATCAGCCAGGCGATCGCCCATTTCGAGCCGGAGAAGCTGGCCGGCGTGGTGTTCAACCAGGCGCCTTGAGGCCGGCGGTGGGCCGCCGCCCCGGCAAGGCCGCGGGCGGAAGTCGTCACCGCGTCACCCATCGCAGGAGGCATCCATGTCCTCATCCACCCGGCTTGCCCGCGCCATCTCGCTGGCGCTGGCGATCGTCGCCACTCCGGCGCTCGCCGGCCAGTTCAACTACTCGTTCTACGGCGGCGTCGAACACAGCGACAACATCAACCTCAGCGCCACGGCGCCGGTGAGCCAGTGGGTGCTGATCCCCGGCTTCGGCTTCGACTACGCGCAACAGGGCGCCACGCTGCAGGCCCACGTGACCGGCGCAGCGGAATACCNNGACTACATGGGNGGCCCCTACGCGAACCAGAAGCTCGGCGAACTCGCCGGCCTGGCGAACTGGACCGTGCTGCCGGAACGGCTGGATTTCACGGCGCAGGACTACGCCAGCGTGCAGCCGGTTTCCACGCTGTCCAGCGACGCGCCGGGCAACCAGCAGCAGACCAACGTGCTCACGGTGGGCCCGACCCTGCATTTCGACCTGGGCCGCGCGCTGCGCGGCCAGGCGGAGCTGCGCTACATCAACAGCCGCGCCTCGCGCACCACCGAGTTCAATTCCTCGCGTGGCGAGGCGGCGCTGCGGCTGATGCGCGACATCTCGCCAACCAGCCAGCTCTCGCTCAACCTGGAGTCGCAGAAAGTCAATTTCGACGACAGCGGCGAGATCAACTACCGCCGTGACGAGGCGTTCGTNCGCTACGTGCGCAAGCTCGCACACCTGGACCTCGACGTGGCCNCGGGCTGGTCGCGGATCCGCCTGAACGGCGGCCTGGGTTCGNCCTCCGACCNGCTGGCGCGCGCCGGCCTCCGCTGGCATGCGAGCGCCCGCAACACGTTCGGGGTTTCCTTCACGCGCAGCTATTCGGATGCCGCGCAGGACCTGATCAACCTGGTCGAGCCGGCGGAGACCGGCACGCGGGTCTCCGCGCCGCTGNGCATCCAGACCGGTGGTGCGGTGATCGGCAGCGGGATCTACCTCGAACGGCGCCTGGACGCCCACTACGACTACAGCGGCGAGCGCTTCACCTTCAGCGTGTCGCCGTGGTACCGCAAGCTGCATTACGTGGAAGGCGTCCAACCGGACCAGACCGGCCGCGGCGGCGATGTCGGCGTGGACTACCGCCTCAGCGCGCGGCTGACGCTCTCGGGCTACGCGAACTACGAGCGGGAGAACTACACCGCGCTGGCGCGCCGCGACACCACGACCAACATCGGCGTCGCGCTGCGNCAGCTTGTCAACCGCCACTGGAGCTGGCGCGTGTCGTTGCTCGATCGCCACCGCACCAGCNCCGCGCCGAACAGCGGCTACCGTGCGAAGGAAGTCTATCTGGGAGTCGTCTACCAGCGATGACGCCGGCATCGGAACCCTGCCAGTTCGGACGCGANGGAGCGCTGATCGGNATGTACCACGGCGTGGCCGGCCATGCGCCGGTGGGCATGCTGCTGTGCCCNCCGCTGGGCCAGATGCTGCTGCGCACCCATCGCGTCTATCGCCAGCTGGCCAGCGGGCTGGCCGCGCGCGGCATCGGCGTGCTGCGTTTCGACTACCACGGCACCGGCGACTCGGCCGGCGACAGCCTCGCACTGGACTGGCAGCACTGCCTGGCCGACATCCGCAGCGCGGCGGCCGAACTGCGCGTGCGCAGCGGTTGCGCCACGGTGGTCGGCTTCGGCGCGCAGCTGGGCGGCAGCCTCGCATTGGCGGCAGCGGCGACGGCGGGCTTCGCGCGGCTGATCCTGTGGGATCCGGTNCTGGACGGTGCCCGTCANGTGGCCGAGCTCGACGCCGGGCAGGAAGCGCTGCGCAACGATCCGCAGCACTACGTCCGGCCACGCGGCGTGGAGGAGGCGGCCGGNCAATGGCTGGGCTTCCCGGTCAGCGCGCAGTGGCGCGCGCAGCTGGCCGGCTGGCGTGCCGAGCCCGCGCGGGTGCCCACCCTGATCCTCGATTCGCGTCCCGAACCGGTGGCCGGGGGCTGGTCGCCGCTGGCCGAGGCCGGCGCGCGCGTGCTCGCCATGCCGGCGAGNACGGACTGGAGCGACCTGCACCGGCTGGAGCACGCGATCCTCGCCCCCGACCTGCTGCGCATGGTGGGCGCGNCGCTGGAGCCGGCCGCATGATGGCGGAGCGTGCCTTCCGCTTCGGCCGCGCCCGGCACCTGGTCGGCATCGCCGGCCTGCCGCCCATCGCGCGCGGTACGGTCGGCGTGATCGTGCTCAATACCGGCCTGATGCATCGCGTCGGCCCGTTCCGCCTGCACGTGGACCTGACCCGCCGGCTCAATGCGCTCGGCTATCCCACCCTGCGCTTCGACTTGTCCACCATGGGCGACAGCGGCGCCAGCGCGGAAGCGGGCTCGCGCGAGGAACAGGTTCGCGCCGACGTGCGCGATGCCGCCGCGCTGCTCACGGGCCACGCCGGCTGCACGCGTTTCGTGCTGGTCGGCCTGTGCCGCGGCGCGCAGAGCGCGCACATCGCCTGCAGCGAGGCCGGCGTGGCGGGCGCGGTCTTCCTGGACGGCTACATCTACCGCACCTTCGGCTTCAAGCTGCGTCACTACCTGCCGCGGCTGCTCAGCCCCGCGCGCTGGCGCGGTTTCCTCGCGCGCAAGCTGCGCCAGGTGGTGGAGCCTGAAGAAGTCACCTTCGGCAGCGTCTATCCACCCCGGGCGCAGGTGCGCGGCGAACTCGCCGACATGCTGGCGCGCGGGCTGCGGTTCTGCTTCGTCTACAGCGGCGGNATCGGCGAGCAGCTCAACCATCCGCGCCAGTTCCGCGAATGCTACGGGCGCCGCGTGGCCGACCATCCGGCGCTGCGCATGGATCTGCTCGACGGCACCGACCACACCTACACNCTGCTCTGCGACCGCGAGCGCCTGTTCGGCCACGTCGAAGGCTGGCTGCTGGAGCAGTTCCCGCCGACAGGCTGAACTATTCCGCCACCTCNCGGGCGGCGGATGCCGTCCCGGCACGCGTGCGATGCGGCGGTGGCGGCAGCTCGTAGTCGCGCCAGTCGCCCGGATTGCCGGTCTTGCCGGCCTCGGCGGCCTTGATGATGTTGTACATCTCGCGCGCGGTGACGTANTGCAGCACGTGGTTNGTGCCGTCGTTGTACGCGCGCTCCAGGTGCGCGTGCATGCGCTCGGCCGCCTCGCCCAGCAAGGTGTCCATGTCGCGCTCCTGGGTGCCGTGGGTATGCACCTTGACGAAGATCCACTCGGGCCGGCCTTCGACGTGGATGCCGGTACGCACCCAGTGGTCCACGCGCGCCGGGGTGGGTGGGCAGCCGCGGCGCACGTCGGCGTTCTCGATGCGCGGCACCAGGCCCAGCCGTCGTTCGCGCCAGTTCAGGCCCAGCGGGCCCTGCACGATCATCAGGTCGCCCGAAGGCGCGCCGCCCACGCGCACCGGCACGCCGGTGTCGTGCGACTTCGGGCGTGCGGGATCGTCGGTGGCGTAGTAGATGCTGTTGACCGTACTCGTCTGCGTCTCGCTGGGTGCGGAGGGCAGGGTGAAGTCGGCGTAGCAGCCCAGCTCGCGCAGCAGGATCAGCTCGTTGTTGATCCCGCACCAACGGCCGTCCGCGCGCGAGTTGTCCAGGCACCAGTTGCCGTGGATGAAACCGAAGCGCAGTTGGCCGGTGGCCGGGTCGCGCGGCAGCGCGCCGTGGCGTTCGTGCAGCAGCTTGTTGAAACGATTGATGGTGGCGGTGAAGTTTTCCGGCGTGTCGTTGTCGTGGTGCAGGTGGATCTCGATCTCGCCGTAGCCGTCGGCGCAGAGCGCGGCGAGCTTGTCCAGGTGCTCCTCGACGTATTCCTCTTCGGGGTAGAAGAAGCTGTGCTGCGGCGGTCGGCCGTCGGCATCGCGGTGGCGGTCGGCCAGCGCGCGGTAGTCGCGGCACCAGCGGTCGACGCGGGCGCGCTGGGTGGCGAGGTCGACGCGGCCCCAGTTCGGCTCGAAGTGGTCGACGAACGCGAACATCACGTGCACCGGCCCGCTGGCCGGGCGCGGCGGCAGGCGCCGGCGCAGGTAGCTGCCCAGCCAGATCTGCATGTGGCGCGCGCGGATCGCCAGCACCACGACCGCAGCGGCCAGCAGCACCAGCACGGCAAGAACGACGAGTGCGACGGTCATGGCTGCACCTCCGGCAGCAAGCCGAGCAGCTGCTCGGCGTTGTTGCGCCACTGGCGCTCGCGCACGATGTACTCGCGCGCGGCCGCGCCGACGCGGCGGCGTTCCTCCGGCTGCATGGCCAGTTCCAGCACGCGCTGCACGCAGGCCTGCAGCTGGCGCTGCGGGAACAGCCAGCCGGTGCGGCCGTCGCCGACCACCTCGGCCACCGGCGCGTAGTCGGGCGCGACCATCGCCACGCCCATCGCCATGAACTCGAACAGCTTCACCGGCGAGCCGTAGTGGTTGGAGTCGGGCAGCACCGCGTAGTCCATGCAGGCGATCCAGGAGGGTATCTCGGCGTGCGGCACGCGGCCGGGCAGCAGGATGCGGTCGGCCAGGCCGCGNGCCTGCACCAGNGCGCGCACCTCGGGCAGGCTGCGGCCGTCGCCGACCAGCAGCAGCACCAGCTCCGGCGCCTCGGCCAGCCGTGCGGCGACCGCCTCGACGAAGCCGTTGACGCCGTGCCAGTGCACGAACGCGCCGACGTAGCCGCACACCACGCGTCCCGCCACGCCGCGCTCGGCGCGCAGGCGCTCGCGGTCGTGGCGCTCGGGATCGAAGCGGGCGAGGTCGGCCGCGTTCGGCGAGACCACCGAGGGCGCGATGTCGCCGTAGGCGGCCACGGCCTGCTGCTGGAACCAGCTGGAGATGAATACCAGACCGGTCGCCTTGCGCAGGCACCAGCGCTCGATGCGCCGCGCCAGCGATTTCAGCCACAGCGGGCGCACCCGCTCGACCAGTGCCGAGTCGTTGATCTCCAGGATCACGGGCATGCCGCGCCGCCGCGCCAGCCACACGGTGGCGAACAGGAACAGCGAATAGCGCTCGTAGACGAGCTGCGGCCGGAGCCGCGCGAATGCGCTTGGCATGCGCACGAGGGTGACCAGGTTGTAGCCCAGCTCTAGCGCCTCGAACAGCACGCCCGGCATGCGCGAAACGATGGCGCCGAGTCCGCCGCGCTGCTTCGTCCGCGCGGCGCCGGCAGCCGGCTCCTGCTCCGGGTCCGCGCCGGGGAAGGACAGCACGCTGACTTCGTGACCCAGTGCACGCAGTGCGCCGACCACGCCGCGGATGTGCACGCCCTCGACGTCGCGCCCGCGGGTGCGGTGGTGGTAGAGGATCCTCATGCGGCCACCGCCGGCAGCGCGCGCAGGCTGCGGCCGGCGGTGTGCCAGGCTGGCAGCAGGTGCGCGAGGATCTGCGCCGCGCAGTCGCTGTCGTCGTGCATCAGCAGCACGTCGCCGTCGGCCGGCGGTCGCTGCAGCAGCCGTGCGGCCAGCTCATCGGGCGGTTGCGGCTGGTAATCCAGGCTGTCGTAGGACCAGTAGGCCAGGTTGCGTCCGCGCCGTGCGAAGGCCAGCAGCAGCCGCAGCGACACCACGCCGCGCGGTGGCCGGAAGCGGTGTGGGCCGGAACGGTCGAAGTCCGCCAGCAGGCGGTCGGTGCGCTCCACCTCGTCCAGCTGCTCGCGCAGGCTGAGTCGGTGGAACAGCGGGTGGCTGTACGAGTGATTGCCCAGGGTGTGGCCCTCCGCCACGATGCGTTCGACCAGCGCGGGGTGCTGCTCGATGCGCTGGCCGATCAGGAAGAAGCTCGCCCGCGCGTCGTGCCGGGCCAGCAGGTCCAGCAGGCGGGGCGTGTGCTCCGGATGCGGGCCGTCGTCGAAGCTGAGGTAGAGCGCGCCCGGCTCGCGCGGGCCGCGCACCAGCACCAGGCGTTCGGGCAGCAGGCCAAGCACTTGCTGTCGCGTGGGCCGGATCCTCACCGCAGCACCTCAGCCACGGCCTCGTTGCGTGCCGCCTGCCGCATGATCGCATCCAGCTGGTCGATGTTGCTGTCCCAGCTGAAGCCGCGCGCGTGTTCCGCGATGGCGGCGTGGTCCCAGGCCTGCGCCGCCGCTTGCGCCAGCGCATCGGCGAGCGCGGCGCGGTCGCCCAGCTCCACCAGCCGGCCGGCGTGTGCAGGCACCACCTCGGGAATGCCGCCCACCCGCGTGGCCACCACCGGCGTGCCGCAGGCCATCGCCTCCAGCACCACGTTGGGCACGCCTTCGTTGTGACTGGGCAGGCACAGCAGGTCGGCGGCGCGGAACCAGTCGGGCAGCGCCGCGTGCGCCATCGCACCGACCAGGCGCACGCGCGCAGCCAGGCCTGGCGCCTGCGCACGCGCGGCCAGCGCGGCGCGNCAGGNGCCCTCGCCCACGTACACCAACTGTGCCTGCGGACACGANGCCGCCATCGTCGCGAAGGCTTCCAGCAGATCGAGGCAGCCCTTGCTCTCCTTCAGGTTGCCGACGTAGAGCAGCAATGGGTCGGCCGCGATGTCCAGGCCGAGCCGCTTGCGTGCATCCGCCTTGTCTCCGGGGGCGAAGCGCGCAGCGTCGACGCCGTTGTAGATCGCGTGCACGCGCGCGGGGTCCGCGCCCAGCGCCACCGCCTTGCCGGCCAGCGCGCGGCTCACCGCCACCACCGCGGCGGCGCCACGCAGGCTNGCGGCGATCTGCGGCCGGCGCAGCGCGTGCGTGGCCTGCACGTTGAGGTCGCTGCCGTGCACCTTCACCACGTACGGAATGCCGAGCAGGCGCGCCAGCCAGCCGGCGGCCACCGCATCGGGATAGGCCCAGCTCGCGAGGATGCCGTCGTAACCGGCCGTGCGCAGCCGCCAGCCGCGCTGCAGCAGCAGCGACAGCANCCANCAGGCCGCGTGCAGCGCGCGGCCGAAGCGCGGCGGGTAGACGAACACGAAATGATCGGTGCGCAGGCCAGNCACCTCGACGCNGCCGCGCCGCTTGCGCAGGCGCTCGCGGAAATCCACCGCGGTCAGCACGTGCAACTCGTGGCGCCGGCCCAGGCGTTCGAACTGCTGGCGGTTGAACATGCCGCGCAGNGGATCCCAGGGCGTCGGGAACAGGTTGGTCAGCACCAGCAGCTTCATGCGGCCGGCTCCCGCGACTCGTACAGCGCGGCGTAGCGCGCCGCCATCGCCTCGAGCGAGCCGCGCGTCTCCATCATCGCGCGGGCGGCTGCGCCGCAACTCGCGGCGCGCTGCGGATCGCGCAGCAGGTCGAGGATCGCCTGCGCCAGCGCATCGGCGTCGCGCGCCGGCACGATGCGGCCGGTGACGCCGTGTTGCACGATCTCGCGGTTGCCGCCGACGTCGGTGGCCACGATCGGCAGCGCGGTGGCGGAGGCTTCCAGCAGCGCCATCGAGTAGCCCTCGCTCACCGAGGAGAGCACGAACACGTCCAGCCCCTGCAGCAGCTCACGCACGTCGCTGCGGTCGCCGAGGAAATGCACCGCGTCGGCGAGGCCCTCGTCGCGCGCGCAGGCTTCCAGCTCGGGCCGCAGCAGGCCGTCGCCGACCAGCAGCAGCGCGCTGTCCGCCTGCTGGTCGCGCACGCGGCGAAACGCACGGATCAGGTTGGCCTGGTCCTTCGCCCAGTTGAGCCGCCCCACCGTGCCGACCAGGCGCGTCTGCGGCGACAGCGCTAGCGCCTGGCGCAAGCGCTCGCGCGCGGCCGGCGAGGCAATGGCGAACTCCTGCACGCGCAGGCCGTTCGGCACCACGCGCAACTTGCGGCGCGGCACCAGGCCGTGCTCGATCGCGCCGTTGCACGCCGCCTCGCAGACCATCGCCACCGCGTCGGTGCGCGCCAGGCTGGCGCGATAGAGCATTTCCGCGCGGTTCCAGCGCTGCATGCCGCCCATGCCGTGGCGGGTGTTGATGAGCTTGTCCACGCCCAGGCCTAGACTGGCCAGCACCGCCAGGTAATGCGCCACCGCGTTGTGGCTGTGCAACACGTCGGTGTGGTGGGCGCGGATCAGCCGGCGCACGCGCGACAGCGCCTTGAGGTCGAAGCCCCTGCGCTTGCCGCAGGCATGCACCGGGATGCCCGCGGCATCCAGCTCATGCGCCAGCGTGCCGCGTTCGAACAGGCATATCACCTGGCAGTGGTGGCCTTGCTGCTGCTGCAGCTTGACCAGGTCGAGCACGACGCGTTCCAGTCCTCCGCGGTTCAGGTTTTCCACGACGTGGGTGATGTTCATTGGCGCATTCAGGAGGAGGAAGGTGGAAGGGCGGAGACGGTGACGCGCAGCTTGCCGCTGGGCGTCAGGGGAAGTTCGTCGACGATCCGGCACTCGAGCGCGACGCTGTCGCCGACCACCTTCGCCAGCTCGCGGCGGATGTACGTCATCGAGGCGTCGTCGAAGCGTTCGTCGCAGACCAGCGCCAGTTCGAGCCGGTCGAGCCGGCGCTGCACCAGCTGGAAGCGACGCAGGCCCGGCACGTCCTTGAGCATGTGCGGGAAGAACTCGCCGGGCAGCAGGTGGCCGTCGGGCGTGCGGATCGCATCCAGCTTGCGGCCGTCCACGTGCGCCAGCAGCGGCAGGCCGCGTCCGCACGGGCAGGTTCCCGTGCCGGCCGTGGCCAGGTCGCCGTTGGCATAGCGCAGCAGCGGCATGCCGTAGTTGGAGAGGTCGGTGAGCAGCACCTCGCCACTGGCGCCGCTCGTCGCCGCGCCGTGCAGTTCCACCACCAGGTGGTCGGCGTTGACGTGCAGGCCGTGCCGCTGTTCGCACTCGGACGCGATCAGCATCACCTCGCGGCAGCC
>JGI25156J39149_1001263_pt1 | contig 11003 bp, 9 predicted proteins | sample AraplaCL_Col_mMS_FD_39149 | JGI IMG/M metagenome (IMG submission 39149)
ACCGGCATCACCGACAGGCGATTGCCTTTGCGCAGCAGGGTCATGCCTTCCAGCTTGGGGTGCTGCTTGAGTTCATCCAGCGTGACCACGCGCTTGAGCTTCTTGACGTACTTCACGTCCACCAGCATCCAGCGCGGGTTATCGCGCGAGCTGGCCGGGTCGAAGTACTTGCTCTTGGGGTCGAACTGGGTGGGATCGGGATACGCATCGCTGGCCACTTCGGCGATGCCGGCAATNCCTGGCTCGGCGCAATTGGAATGGTAGAAGAACACGCCATCGCCCACGCGCATCTCGTCGCGCATGAAATTGCGCGCCTGATAATTGCGCACNCCGTCCCAGGCTTCGTGCTTTTTGCGCTTCAGGTCGTCGATGGAGAACGTGTCCGGCTCCGATTTCATCAGCCAATACTTCATGCGCTTTGGTCTCCTGGCGTGTCCGCGCGGCAATCGATCAGTTCACGATCCGTGGCGATGAAATCCAGCGAGACGTCCCAGCGCTCGGGCGCAATTTCCGGCAACTCCTGGAAATCGTAGGCAATCCCCACCAATAGCGGCTCGGTGGGGCGCAGCTGATCCTTGAGGAAGGCAAAGCTGCGGTCGTAATAACCGCCGCCATAGCCCAGGCGGTTGCCGCGGCGATCGAAGGCAAGCAGGGGCACGAACACCAGGTCGAGCTGGAACGGGGCGAACCATTCGCGCGGTGTCACCGGTTCCGGGATGCCGAAGCGGTTGGGCTGTACCGGGTCNCCCGCTGCCCAGGGGGCGAAGCGCAGCAGGTTGTCCTGGCCGATCAACGGCAGCAGGAATTGCTGCCCGCGCGTGGCCAGGGGCGGAATCACCAGGTTGAGCGGCAGCTCGCCGTCGCAGGCCCAATAGCCGGCGACGCGCGCGTCCGTATGGTATTCGGGGAGNAGTTCCAGGCTGCGCCGCAGGCCTTGGGCGGCGGCGATGCGTTGGGGCGGGGGGAGGGCGCGGCGGCGTTCGGCCAGGCGCTGGCGNAGTTCACGACGTCGTGCGGCGGTGTCCACGTCGCGCGTCTCCTCAGGATGGGGGTGTGTCCCGGCGCCCCCGTAGGCCTGGATGCCGTGTGAAGGCATCCAGGCTGGCATGGGGTGGCGTAAACCGCGATGCCGCTGCCCACCAAACGACCTTGATCCAAATGGGATCAGGTGGGAGGGAAATTAAGGCCTCGAGGCTTTCCGCACGCGGCGGACATGCACAACAGCCTTAAGTAACCGTCCCGGGTCGTATATAGGAACAAGGCAATATGTAAGAGTGTGCTGGCGCACACCGCAGAAAACGCCGAGGTCTATTTTAGTGGCGCGTCGAGTGCGGCTTCAAGCTTGCGGCGCAATGCAGCCAAACCTTCGGCGATGTNAGGTTCAGCCGCGTTGTGAGTCACATGGTTGGCACGCTTCTGCAATTGCAGGTACTCGTGCGTGATGCTGATCGCCGCCAGCACCGCCAGGCGGTCGAAGCCCGGCGTCTTGGCGTGCGTGCGCAAGTCGCGCATCTTGCGGTCGAGAAAGCTGGCCGCTTCCAGCAAGCCGTCGCGCTCTTCCGGTGGGCAGGCGATCAGGAATTCGCGATCGATCAGGCGCAGCGAAACGGGTTCGTTGGTGGACATGCTGATGACGTCAGCCATTGCTCTCGAGCGCCTTCAATCGTTGAATCATCGCTTCGACCCGNCTGCGNGCCTGCTCGTTGCGCGCCAGCAGGCTTGCGCGCTCGCTGGCCAGTTGTTCCTGGCTATGGCGCAGGCTGCGGTTTTCTTCGCTCAGGCGATGGACGTGTTCGAGCAGCCGATCAAGCTGCTGACTCAGGGCGGCAAGCTCGTACTGGGCGGCGTCGGGTGTGTTCATGGCGGAAACTATATCAGGACGTCAGCGGAAATCTGCGGCCTGGATGGCCAGGCTGGAATGGTGCATTAAACTTGCCGCTTGAACGTTAACGGAGAGCGCGATGGCCGCCCCAGAATCCATCGGTTACGACGAACTGGACGACGTCGTCGTGCACCTGCGATTGTCCATCCCCGCCAGTGAGTTACACGGTTCCCTGTGTGGTCTGCTGGCGGCCAACGGCAGGCCGGGCAGGCGGTCCGTGCTGAACGCCCTGCATCTCGAAGCCGGCAGCGACAGCGTGTCCGAGCACGACCAGGCCATGCTCGATCAGCTGGCCCGCCAAAGCGAAGCGGAACTGGCCGACCCTGAACTGGGTTTCGAACCGTTGTTGCCTGCGGACGATCGCCCTCTGCCCGAGCGCGCCGATGCCCTGGTGGACTGGTGCCGTGGTTTCCTGGGCGGTTTTGGCCTGGGTGGCACGGATGCGCACGGGCGGCTGTCCGAGGAAGGTCGCGAGATCCTGGGCGATCTCAGCGCCATTGCGTCCTCGTCGCTGGATTTCGGCAACGACGACGAAGACGAGGACGCCCTGATCGAAGTGCACGAATTCGTGCGCATGGGCGCCATGCTGCTGTTCACCGAATGCCATCTTCCCCACCAGGCTGCCAACGGCACCTTGCATTGAACATCGCTTCCGAGGAATTCGCGCGGCGCCGCCGCCAGCTGATGAAAATGGCCGGGGAAGACGCGGTGGTGCTGATCGCCACCGCGCCCGAGCGCATGCGCAATGCCGATGCCGCGTGGCCCTATCGCCAGGATTCGGATTTCCATTACCTGTCCGGCTTTCCCGAGCCGGATGCAGTGCTGGCGCTGCTGCCCGGCCGCCAGCATGGCGAGGTCGTGTTGTTCTGCCGCGAACGCGACGCGGAACGCGAACGCTGGCACGGGGAATTGGTGGGGACCGAACGCGCCGTCGCCGACTACGGCATGGATGATGCGTTCCCTATCGACGACATCGACGACATCCTGCCGGGCATGATCGAAGGCCGCGCGCGCGTCTACTGCCATTTCGGCCGCGAGCCGCAATTCGATGCGCAATTGCTGGGCTGGATGCGCCGCTTGCGGCAACTGCGTGGCGGCGGCGTGGTGCCCAAGGAATTCGTGGCGCTCGGCCACCTGCTGCACGACCTGCGGCTGTACAAGTCGCGCGCGGAGCTGAAGCTGATGCGCGCCTCGGCCGCCATAGCCGTGGAAGCGCATCTTGTCGCCATGGCCATGGCNCGCGCCGGCCGGCACGAATACGAAGTGGAAGCCGAACTCTTGCGCATGATGCGCAGCCGCGGCGCCGTGGCGGCCTTTCCGCCCATCGTGGCCGGTGGCGTCAATGCCTGCGCCATGCATTACCAGGCCAATCGCGCGGTGTTGAAGAACGGCGATTTGCTCCTGATCGACGCCGGTGCGGAGCTGGAGTGCTATGCCTCCGACATCAGCCGCAGTTTTCCCATCAATGGACGTTTCAGCCGCGAGCAGCGCGCGCTGTACGAAATCGTGCTTACCGCGCAGGAAGCGGCGATCGANGAAGTGATGCCNGGTCGCTCCTACAGCACCGCGCANGANGTGGCGGTGCATGTCATCACCGAAGGCTTGTGCGCGCTCGGCCTGATCAAGGGCGATCCGGCCGAAGCCATCATGCAGGGCAGCTACAAGCGGTTTTTTCCCGCCAAGANCAGCCATTGGCTGGGGCTGGACGTGCATGACGTGGGGGATTATCGCGTCGACGGCGAGCCGCGCATGCTGGAGCCGGGCATGGTGCTGACAGTGGAGCCCGGCATCTACATTGCGCCCGACGATATGACGGTGCCCGAAGCATGGCGCGGCATCGGCATTCGCATCGAGGACGACGTGGCGGTGACGCGCGATGGCCACGAAGTGCTGACGGCGGACGTGCCGAAGCAGCCGGAAGAGATCGAAGCNGTNCTGGCGGCGCGTTGAGGTGGCTGTACGTTTCACGATGAGTGCGATCCACCGCCAACGTCCCCAAGCCGTCTCCTCCATGTCGCATGCTTGCAACCTTGACGCTCCACCATCGCGCCGCATCGCCCTGCACAAATTAAGGAACGCAGCATGTCTTCGATGAGCCGTCGCCGGTTCCTGCAACTGCTGGGCAGCACGTCGCTGGCCTCGATGCTTCCCATCAGCATTGCACGCGCGTTGGAAATTCCTGCCAATCGCCGCAAAGGCACCATCGAAGACGTCGAGCANATCGTGGTGCTGATGCAGGAAAACCGCTCCTTCGACCATTACTTCGGCGCGCTGAAGGGCGTGCGCGGGTTTGGCGATCCACGTCCGGTGAATCTCACCTCCGGCAAGACCGTCTGGTATCAGCCCGATGGCACCGGCTACGTGCTGCCGTTCCGTCCCACGGCGCCGGACCTGGGCTTGCAGTTCCTGGAAGACCTCGCACACGACTGGACCAGCACGCATGCGGCCTGGAACGGCGGCCAGTACGACCAATGGGTGCCCAGCAAGGGCACCACCACCATGGCGTATCTCACGCGCGAGGACATTCCGTTCCACTATGCGCTTGCCGATGCGTTCACCGTTTGCGATGCGTACCACTGCTCGATCATGGGCCCCACCGATCCGAACCGTTACTACATGTGGACAGGTTGGGTGGGCAACGACGGCAGCGGCGGCGGTCCGGTGGTCGACAACGCGGAAGCAGGCTACGGCTGGTCCACCTATCCCGAAGCGCTGCAGCAGGCAGGCATTTCCTGGAAGATCTACCAGGACGCCGGCACCGGTCTGGACGCTGCCGGTTCCTGGGGCTGGACCGACGATGCCTATATCGGGAACTACGGCGACAACTCGCTGCTGTATTTCAACCAGTACCGCAACGCGCAGCCGGGCAGCCCGCTCTACCAGGGCGCGCGCACCGGCACGCACATTTCTGCCGGCGGCACGCTGTTCGACGATTTGCGCCGTGACGTCCTCGACAACAAGCTGCCGCAGGTGTCATGGATCTGTGCGCCCGAAGCGTATAGCGAACATCCCAACTGGCCGGCCAACTACGGCGCCTGGTACGTGTCGCAGGTGCTGGATGCGCTGACCAGCAACCCCGATGTCTTCAGCAAGACNGCGTTGTTCATCACNTACGATGAAAACGACGGCTTTTTCGATCACGCGGTCCCGCCGTGCGTGCCGCCCTCCGAAAACCAAGGGCAGTCCACGGTATCCGCGGCCAACGAGCTCTTTGCCGGCAACGTCTACTATCCCGCCGGCCCGTACGGCCTTGGGCCGCGCGTGCCGATGATCGTGGTGTCGCCATGGAGCAAGGGCGGCTGGGTGTGCTCGGAGGTGTTCGACCATACCTCGATCATCCGTTTTATCGAGCAGCGCTTTGGCGTGCAGGCGCCCAACATCACCCCATGGCGCCGCGCGGTGTGTGGCGATCTCACCTCGGCGTTCGACTTTGCCAAACCCAACGGTGCGCAACCGGCATTGCCGAGCACGAACGCCTACGTGCCGGCGGATGATCTGCGCCATCCCGATTACGCACCGATGCCGCCCGCCAAGCAGGCGCTGCCCACGCAGGAACCNGGGATAAAGCCGGCGCGTGCGCTGCCTTATGAACTGCAGGCAATCGGCCGCTGCGATGGCGCGCAGTTCCATATCGATTTCCACAACGCGGGGCGCTTGGGCGCCTGCTTCCACGTGCGTTCCGGCGCGGCAGCCGGCGGTCCGTGGTATTACACGGTGGAGGCTGAAAAATCGCTTTNNGCGAGCTGGCCGGTGCAAGGTGCTTATGCATGGCACGTCTATGGCCCGAACGGTTTCGTGCGCAGCTTCAAGGGCGATAGCGCATCGCGCAAGACAACCTTGCAGGTCACCAGCCGCTACCAACGCGAACAAGGCGGCTTGATGCTCGCGCTCGCCAACGAAGGGAAAGCGTTCTGCAATGTTACGGTGGAGAACCTCTACAACGGCGAATCNATGAGCTACCTGCTCAAGCCCGGCGAGCATGCCGAGAAACNTTGGTTTCTGGGTGACAGNCATGGCTGGTACGACTTGATCGTGCGCGCCGATGCAGAGGCCGGTTTCGTGCAGCGTCTTGCGGGCCATGTGGACATGGGCGGCCCNAGCGTGACCGATCCGGCGATAGGCCAGGCGCGCTGGCGGGACTATGACGAGCTTTGATGGGCGTGCAATTTCAGNGCAATTGCGTTCAATCGAAGTGGGCATCTGGATCATCGCGACGAACGGCTCCCTCCCCTGCGAAGTAGGAGAGGGAGCAAATTCCCGCGCGGTTGACCTTAGTGCAGTAGCGCCTCGCCCTGTGCGTTCCGCTCACCCAGCCGCCGCGACCGATAAGCATCCACGGACAAGCGCTCCACGATGCGTCCTTCGCGCATCACGGCAACCTCGTCGACGAGCGTGGCAAGCTTTCCCANCCGGTGCGTGATGACCAGCAGGCTGCGGCCTTTTGCGGCAGCGGCAAGANTCTCGTANAGCTCGCTTGCGGTAAGCGCGTCGAGTCCTTCGGTGGGTTCGTCGAACACCATCACCGGTGCACCCACCAGCAGCGCGCGGGCGATGGCGATGCGCCTGGCCTCGCCGCCGGAAACGCGGATGCCGTTTTCGCCCACCCATGTATCCAGGCCATGCGGCAGCCTGGATACATAGACGTCCAGACGGGCCTGTGCGATCACGTCATGAAGCATGTCGTCCGTTGCGTCGGGGCGTCCCAGTCGCAGGTTCTCGCGTAGGCTTGCATCGAACAGATAAGGCTGCTGCTCGACCACCGCGATGCGGGCGCGCACATCGTCGCCTTGCCAGCATTCGAGCGGTTTGCCGCCGAACGTGATGTGGCCCTGATAGGGGTACAAGCGCAACAGCGCGCAGAGCAGGCTGCTTTTGCCGGCACCGGACGGACCGACCACCGCCAGGCGGCTGCCTTGCGGAATGTCCAGATCCGCACCGTCCAACGCCCACGGTGCGTTTTCGTCATAACGAAGGCGGACCNGGCGAAACANCAGGTCGCAGCGATCCGTCGATGGCGAAGGCTGCGCCGGTTCGACGACGGCCGGCGGCGTATCTGCCAGCGCAAAGACGCGCCGCGCACTGGCCAGCGTTGCGCCCCATTGCGCCCATGCCTCGGGCAATGGCGCGATGGCTTCGAACACGGCTTGCGCNAGCAGGGCCAGCATCACCAGCAACGGCGCGGCAAGCNCGCCCGCATGCAGGGAAGCCAGGCCGCATGCAAGCGCACTGACCACGGCGAGCTGGGCGCACAGCATCACGCCAGCGCCGCTTGCCGCTTGCAACGCATCCACCTTCCGTCGTGCCTGCTGTTGCTGCAGCGTCAGCTGCCTCACGCGATCGGCGTGGCGCGATTGCGCGCCGTACAGCACCAGCTCTGCGCGGCCACGCATACCATCGGCGGCGATGTCGCGCAGTGCTTCCGTATAGGNCACGGTATCGGCGCTCGCCACCTTGCCGTGGCGCCACGTCCACCACGGCAAGCCCAGTCCGCCGATCAACAGCAACAGGGACAGGCACACGCCAAACCATGGCAGATACCAGAANGCGGCCAGCAAGACACTCAGGCTCACCAACACGGCCGTCACCAGCGGCACGGCGACGCTCAGATACGCATGTTCCAGCGCGTCGACATCGGCGCGCAGGCGGGAGAACAATTCGGCACTGCGCAGCACACCGAGTCGCGCCGGNGCCAGCGGTGCCAATCTTGCGAACAGGCCGGTGCGCAGGCGCGCGAGCTGCCGCAACGTTGCATCGTGCGTGATGAGCCGCTCCAGGTAACGCCCCAAGGTGCGCACGATGGCCAGCAGGCGGATCAAGGCGGCCGGCGTGTAGTAGTTGATGGCCAGGCTGCTTGCACCGGCCAGCGCCATGGCCGTGATGAAGTGGCCGGCGACCGCGATCAAGGCGATGCCGGCCAGCGTGCTCACCACGGCGATCGCGGCGCCTGCGGCCATCCATCCGCGTTCCTCGCGCAGCAGGCCGAACAGGCGGCGCGCGATCGCCTTGGCCGGCATGGCTTGATTGAAGTGGCTCATGCGGCACGGTCCGCGGCAAGCAGGCGCGCAAAGGCACCGTGCGCATGGCACAGGGTTCGCGCCGTGCCGGCTTCCACGATGCGGCCATCCGCCATCACTGCGACCTGTTCATCCGCCTCGATCGCGTCCAGCCGATGAGCGATGCGAATGACGGTGCGCCCGCGACGCAGCCTGGCGAGCGAGGCGTCGATCCGGGTTGCAGTGGCCGCATCCAGATGCTGGGTGGGTTCGTCCAGCAGCAGCAAGGGCGCATCGCGCAGCCATGCGCGCGCCAGTGACAGGCGTTGCCGCTCGCCACCGGAAAGCCCGCGTCCATGTTCGCCAAGCGGTGTATCCAGCCCCTGCGGCAACCGCGCGATCACGTCGGCCAGCGCGGCAGCGTGCACGGCGCGCTCCAGTTGCAGCGCATTGGCGGTGGGGGCGGCAATCAGCAGGTTGTCGCGCAAGCTTCCATGAAACACATGCGCGCGCTGAGGCACCCACGCGATGTGCCGCCGCCAGGCGTCCTGGTCCAGATCGGCAAGGTCCTGGCCGTTGACCAGGATGCGTCCGCCGCGCGGCGCGGCGAAACCCATCAGCAGGGAAAGCAGCGTGCTTTTGCCGCTGCCGGTGGCGCCGACGAGGGTGAGGCAGGCTCCGGCTTCCACCGTAAGATCGATGCCGTGCAGCACGTCACGATCATCCTGATAGCCGAAGCGCACGTGTTCGAACGCTATGGCTACCTGCCGCGATGCAAATACCGGCCGCTTGGTTGGCGAGCTTTCGGCGGCGCGGCTTGCCTGTGTTTCCAACAACGTCGCCAGATCCTCGGCTGCCGCCGCTGCTTCCATCTTGCGATGCCGTTGCGTGCCCAGCGCGCGCAGCGGCAGAAAGAATTCCGGCGCCAGCAGCAGCACGAACAGGCCNGGTTCGAAACCAAGCNTGCCCCAAAGCAGTCGAAAGCCCACCAGCACGGCCAGCACGGCGATGCTGACGGTGGCGAAAAACTCCAGCACCAGCGCGGAAAGAAAGGCGATGCGCAGCACCGCCATGGTTTCCTTTCGATACGCTTCGCCGGTCGCGGCAAGAAAGGCCTGCTCGCGATTCACGGCACGAAACAGGCGCAGGGTGGTGAGCCCGGCCAGCGCATCCATGAAGTGCGCGCCCATGCGGCGCAATCGCTTCCAGCGGCGCTGGCTGGCCTGTTCGGCCGCGCGGCCTGCCAGCAGCATGAAAACCGGTATCAGCGGCGCGNTCGCCGCCAGCACCAAGGCCGACCAGGGATCGGCCAGGAAGGTACAGGCCAGGATGACGCCCGGCACGATGCCCGCAAAGGCAAGCTGCGGCAGATAACCCGAGTAATAGGGAATCAGCGCGTCGATGCCGTCGACGAAGCGCGTGACGACGTCGCCGCTCGACTGCTGCATCGCCCACGCCGGACCCAGCACGCGCATGCGTTCCTCCAATGCCTGCCGCAGTTGCATGCTGACCTGCGCGCCCGCTTCGAATGTCGCACGCCGCTGCCGGATCGTCAGCGCAAAGCGTGCTATCGCAACCAACGGCAGCAGTGCCAGCAGTGGCCAGAGCGTTGCCAGCGAAGCGGATGCAAACATCGCCTGCGTCAAGCCATGCGCGACCAGCCATGCGCCCAGGCACATCAATGCGGCTTGCAGCGCGCCGGCAACGATGCCGCCGGCCAGCAGGCGGCGCACGGGGCGCGCCTGTTGTCGCAACCATTGGCTGGCGCCGGGCGTCATCGCGGTTTTTCCTGATGCGGCTGCGCGTATCCCATGCAGCCGCTTTTCATGCGCTCGGGGCTTTCGATGCTCGCGCGCGGTGTTCGTCCTGCGCGTCAAGCATGACGCCGCCGGCTGCGGCGATCATCACGATCATCACCGTGCCGACCAGCCAGGCGAAATACCAGGCNCCGGTATCGCCAAGGATGACGGCGATGACGATGACCAGTACCGCAATGAGCATGAAGAGCGTAAACAGCAGNAAGGTTNTCATGGCAGCTCCTCAGTAGGCATGCTCGTCGTTGACGATGTGGTCGGCCTTGACCTTGCCGCGCATCACATAGAACGCCCAACTGGTGTACCAGACGATCAAGGGCACGAACACCAGGGCGAAGCCAAGCATCCAGGCCAGCGTGAGTCGGCTGGAACTGGCGTTCCAGATGGTGAGACTTTGATCCGGCGTGCTGCTGGACGGCAGCAGGAACGGAAACAGCGCCGCGCCGGCGGTGCCGATCACNCCAAGCCAGGCCAGCGCACCCAGCCACCAGGCCAGATGCGAGCGGCGCGCGCCCGCGGCAAGCACGCCCAGCAACATGCCGGCAAAACCAAGCAACGGCACCGCCCATAGCAGCGGATGNGCACTGAAGTTGGCAAACCATGCACCGTCGATACGCGTCACGCTCTGTTGCAGCGGCGTTTGCGGCACGCCCGCGCCTGGACCGTGGGCGATGGCGTAACCGCTCATGCCGTGCACCCACACGCCGCCGATCGCGAACAACACGATCGCCGCGATGGCCGACAGGCGCGCCAGATGGCGTGCCCGCTCATACATCGCAGCCTCCGCGCCGTTCATGACGGTGACCGAACCCATGTAGACCGAGAGCGACAGCGAAAGCAGGCCGCACAGGATCGCGAACGGATTGAGCAGCGCCAGGAACGAACCGGTGTAGTGCGAGGTGAGGTTCCATTCGAACTGGAACGGCACGCCGCGGAACAGATTGCCGAAGGCCGCGCCGAATACCACCATCGGCACGAAGCCGCTGATGAACAAGGCCCAGTCCCACAGNTTGCGCCAGCCCGCCGAAGGCAACTTGCTNCGGTATTCGAAGCCCAGCGGACGCATGATCATGCTCCACAGCAGCAGGAGCATCACCACGTAGAAGCCCGAGAACGCGGTGGCNTAGATCAGCGGAAACGCCGCAAACACCGCGCCGCCACCGAGAATGAACCATACCTGGTTGCCATCCCAATGCGGNCCGACCACGTTCANTGCTACGCGGCGTTCCACGTCGCTGCGGCCCACGTAGCGAAGAATGGTGCCCACGCCCATGTCCATGCCGACCATTGTGGCCAGGCCGATCAACAACACGC
>JGI25156J39149_1001267_pt1 | contig 10982 bp, 16 predicted proteins | sample AraplaCL_Col_mMS_FD_39149 | JGI IMG/M metagenome (IMG submission 39149)
CTGGTTCGCGCATTGGCTCGCGCATTGGCTCGGTTACGCAGCGATTTTTCAGCTAGAGAGATAAGACGAAAGCCCTGCGCCAGGTTGGCCGGGGCTTTTTTATGGCGGTTTTGGGCGGTGCCGCCGTTGGCGCAAACACGACAGCAATAGTGCGCGAAAAAAAGGACCTGAATCTTTCGATTCAAGTCCTTTGTATTCTTGGTGGGGCGTGAGTGGCTCGAACACTCGACCTACGGATTAAGAGTCCGCTGCTCTACCAACTGAGCTAACGCCCCTCTCTGTTTGAGAGAGGACGCATTATAGGATGGGGTTAGCATCTCCGCAAGTTCTTTTTTCTTTTCTTCATCATGCTCTGCTTCGATAGCAGCGGCGATCATCGCTTGCTCCACGCTCAATCCCGCTTTCACGGCGCATTTCGCCGCATGGTAGGCCGATAAGTGGCCTCTTTTCTTCGCATTCGCAATTGCAGCAGTTGTCACGCCTAACCAGCGTGCCATATCTGAATCTCTATCGTTTCCACGGGCTGCATAGTAAAAATCAATAGTATTCATGATGAAAGTCCTTGTTTGAGTGCAATTTTATGGCTAACATGATGTTACTAACCTGATGTAAGTAACATCGTGTTCGTTACATGATGTGAACAATAGCATAAAACAAAAAAGGGGTAGCTATGGGTTGTTACAGCGCTTGGGTGATATTGCCTCTTCCTATTGCACGTGGGCCAATCTCAGTCATATGGAAGTCTTTGTGTACTTGCTCAACATTCGGGACATTGCTGTATCTGATTACACGATATCCGGCGTTCGTCAGTAAAGCTTGCCGCTCTCTATCCTGTGTTTCTCTATTTTTATGGCTGGCGTCGTCCAACTCAACTACGGCTAAGACTTCAAATGCCTTATTGAGAATTACGAAATCTGCGACCTTTCTGTCAAACCGATTTCTCGTTGCTCGCGATTTGGCTTTAATCATCGCTGAAAAAGCAACCTGCCCTAAAACCACATGCCCGTTTAGTGCCTCTACCAACCTGAAGTACATCGCTTGTTCTCGTGGCGTGAGGACATGCCGTTTCGAGATTCCTCCAACTCGACTGTTTGCTTTCGTTCGCTTAAGTAAAGCGGCGGCAATGACAAGAATTATCGCGAAGCTGATAAGCAAGGCTGTATTCATTTTTCTTTCTCCCCGGTTTGTATTGATGGGAGATTTTACTGTTCGCTATCCGTTTGTTGTGTCTCCGAATTCTCAACTTTTATAACCTGAGAGGGGAACGCAATGGCTCGTCCTGTCCGTCAAGATTTTCAAATCTATGTCTACCGTCCCAACGGATGGCTACTCACCAAATTCACCGAATCCGCCACCACATCCAAGGCGGCAGTAGCACGCGCAAAAAAGCGCATTTATCAGCAAGGGCGTCTAGCCCATTTCTATACCTACGTTTCTAAATCCATCAACTAAAGGAATCCTCATGTCCGCAATTGATAACAAACATCTGATCGATATCGTCGCCATTTCTCACGCTGCTGGCATCAGCAAAAAAACCGGCAATGCGTGGGAAATGTACCGCGCTCAATGCGTTGTCAGCGGCCCCGACAATACCGTCAAAGTCGGCGAACTGTTGTTGCCCAATACGCTGAAAGACACTACCCCTGGTCGCTATCTGGCCGAGTTCGAACTCGATGTGAGTTTTGATCGCCTCGTCGTTCCTCGCATCACTGCATTGCATCCACATGGCTCCAACAAACCTGTTGCCAAGTCTGCTGACGCAGGTAAGGCAACCACGACAGCCTAACCATGCCGCGCTATGTCCTCTACTGCTCGCAAGACACGCCGCCGACTGTCAGTGCAAACGGCACGTTGTCGTGCGAGGGTGGGGCGTCTGCGATTCAGGTCGGCTTGCTCGAAGCGACGATGAATACGCCGGATGTCGAGGCCATAGGAGCGGTGTGGTCTGCGGCGTTCACCATGGTGCTGCTGTGTTACGCGATCTCGCGTGGCATCGGTAGCGTTTTACAGATGTTGAGAGAGGGGTAAGGCATGACACTGAATCTGCCTGTCGGCTTGCTGTCGCTCAGTGTTTCGGCCTTGTGGGTGCTGGACATTGTGTTGTTCATCAAGCTGTTTATCTAAGCCGAATTGCCCATGTCGGGTAAGCGTTGCCGGACGTTTTCCGGTTCCATTAAAAGGAGTTGCAAATGAAGTTCATCAAGAAAGTCAAAGCTGTTGCTGTGGGTACTGCGCTGGCAGTTGGCGCACTGGTTGGTGGTCCTGTTCACGCTGCCACCTCCGTCGACCTGACGCCAATTACCAGCTCGTTCACGGCTACGGATATCACGGCAGGCGTGTTGGCGATCGCCGCTACCTTGGCGGTGGTGTATGTGACCATCAAGTCCGCAAAAATCGTCCTCGGCATGCTGCGCGGCGGTTAATTCAACTTTGCGGTAACGGGGACGGTGTAGCGCTGCATCGTCCTTTTTTTACGTCTGTTGTTCGTTGGGGGCTGCAATGGATTATTCGAATCTCTGGTATCTGTTCGTGTTTGGATGGGGCATTGTCTGCGCCTGGGCGGTCATCGTGGGCTTGGAAGGCAAATCGTGATGCGTCGATTTTTCGTCCTCTTCTTCGCACTGTTCTTTGCATGTTCACTCTCCTTTGCCGGTGCGCTCCCTGTCTCGAAAATGCAAAACGCTGTGTCTGGCACGACGCAAGCAAAAATGCAGGCGAGAGGATTCGCGAGTAATGATCCCCGATGGGTCAATACGTTAAGCAATGTCGGCTCTGCTATTGTGGGTGCCGTAGCAGGTGCGGCAACGGTGACCGCGCTTGGTGTTACCGCTCCGGCTTGGGCAACCGCCGCAGCCGGTGCTGCCGTTATGTCCGTCGTGGCGCTCACCGTTGATGCCGCCGTTAAATGGATATTCAAACCTGATGGAACGGTGCAGGTTGGCGACAATCCGGCTTCGGTCAACACGCCGGCAGGTTTAATTGTCCCCTCAACAATCTACTTTTCCGGCAACGTGGTCGCCACCTCTCCCGAGGTCGCTTGCAACGGACAGCCCTATCTCCAAGGCCAACTGGATGCGAATGGGGCTACCTGGTCAAAGCACTATGTGTGGGATGGTACTAAGTGCAATGGCTGGCAAACCAACACGTCAGCAGACGGCAAGACGTATCCTGAATTTAATTCCGGCTATATCAATATCGGAATTTCGACAGGTAATACGACGCTTTGTCCCGGTATTGGTTTGACGGCTAGCGCAGGAAAATGCCCGGCATCAAACTTTCCTGAGCCGCCGTCTGCGCCGGTCAAAACAGTTTCCGATGCGGCGGCGGCATTGAGCGATGCTCAGAAGGCGCAACCGCTCAATCCGCAAGTGATCGCTGATATTGCCAATCATTTTTGGCAAGAGGCTGCGTCGGCACCGGGATACAACGGCTTGCCTTACGATGCAACTGACCCGATTACCGCTGCCGACGCCGCTACATGGCAAGCGACCAATCCTAATTACTGGCCGACCGTAGGCGATTACGTTGCGCCGCAGCCTGCCCCTAGCGGTGGTTCGGCTGGCTCTCCGTTCTCTATACCAACTTCATCTACGCCGCAGTCGTCTGCTGATCCGGCAGAGCCTCCGCAAACCGGCACTAACCCCAGTACGCAACCGCTAGAAAACCTCGGCCCCGATCCCGGCATTGGCGCGCCCTCCCTGGAGCCGATACCGACCGCGCAACAGATTTTGCAGCCGCTGTTGAACCTGTTCCCGACATTGAAGAATTTTGCGGTCCCGAATCATAGTTCGGTCTGTCCGAAATGGACGCTGCATTTGTTCAATCGTGATTACGTCATGCAGGACCATTGCCCGATATTGGAGAACATCCGACCGACGTTGTATTCGGCGATGGCCGTAGCGTGGGTATTGATCGCTTTATTTATCATTCTGGCCGCGTAGGGGGTATCACTATGTTCGGTATCGTCTTATCCGCATTGAATGCCGTATTGGCGTTTGTGGTGCGTTCCATCATCGTCAAATTCGTGATGTTCTTTGCGCTGTTTTTTGTGACGACGGAATTCATCGCTGTCATTAGCGACATCTTGCCAAGTGGTGCGGCATTATCGACTGCGTTGGGCGGTATCCCGGGGGACGTCTGGTACTTCCTCGATCTGTTCAATGTCAGTAATGGAATCCCGGTGTTGCTGTCGGCGTGGGTGACGCGCTTCATCATCCGTCGCATTCCGGTGATTGGCTGACCATGGCGATCAACGTCTATACCGGCCTGATGGGTTCCGGTAAAAGCTATGAGGTCGTCGCTGAGGTCATCGTCCCGGCCATTGCCAAAGGGCGGCGTGTTGTAACCAACGTCGATGGCGTCGATCAAGAGAAAATTCACGCCTATATCGAGGCCAACTATGTGCCGGTGCCGGAGGTACTTGGTGAAATCGTCCACGTCACGAACGGTGATGTATTCGAGGCAAAATTCTTCCCGTATTACGACAGCGATAAAACCGCGCATACCGATACCGTCGTGCAGCCTGGGGACTTGGTGTGCATCGATGAGGCGTGGCGCTTCTGGCCTGCGACCGGAGCAAAGATTCCAGCGGAGCACAAAAGCTTTTTTCTGGAACATCGGCACTTCACCAATGAGCAAACTGGTATTGCCTGCGATCTGGTGTTGATGATTCAGGACATGGGGACGCTGAACCGCTTTGTTAAAAACGTGGTGGCATTCAATGCGCGTACGCATAAGAAAGTCTCTCTGGGCATGCCCAACACCTACAGCGTGACCCTGTATGAAGGGGCCAAGCAAACCAAGGCGAACAAGATCAGCACCAGCGTGCGCAAGTATCGCAAAGAAATATTCCCGCTGTATTCGTCGTTCAAGGGTGGTGCTGCCGGTAAGTCGGTCAATGTCGACAAGCGACAAAACATGTTCGGCAATCGCGGCGTGCTGCTCGGCATGGTTGCCACGCTGGTGGTGGGTGTGGCCGGTCTCGTCTGGACGATTCACTTTTTCTCGTCCAAGCATGCGCAGCCGGATGCCGCCAAGGCGTCTACTGCAACACCAGCTACCAGCGCCAAGTCGAGCGCAAGCATTCCGAAATTCTCAGAGGTCTGGCGATTGGTCGGCACTGTCCAGCTAGGCGATACGCGCTATGTGTTGATTGCCGATAGTGCCGGACGGCTGCGGTATGAGTCGCCCTCGATGTTCGTTGCGATGGGGCCGCAAACCATCGGCGATATCGACGGCGCGAAAGTTACACGCTATTCCGGCAGCGTTTTATCGCCCGGTAGAACTGAGGTTAAAAAATGAAACGTCTTTTGCTGATCGGCTTATTGCTGCTGTCGCGCCTCGTCTTGGCGGCTCCGAATGAGCCAACATCATTTGAACTTTCACGCGTGAAAGTCGCTGAAGCGGTCGAACTCATGTACGTGCAAGTGCTGAAGTCTCCCTTTGTGATCCAGCCGGACGTTGTGGCCGACGAACGCATGGTGTCATTCCGTTTCAGCACTGGTAAGGATGCACGGCAAGATATTGCCCGGTTCCTGACGGCTATCGGGCTATCCGTAAAAGCGGTCAATGGCGTCGACATGATCGGCACTGAGAAACAAGCCAAACCGGACAAGCAAGCCTATGTCTACCGGCCTAAATATCGTGAGGTGACCTATCTGGTTGAGTTGGTGCGCTCGCTGTTTCCTGAAGGTGAATTCAGCACCTCGCGCAGTATCCACGGTGCGCCGCAAGAGATTGCCGCTGACAATGCCACCGGCCAGACCAAAGCGCCGGTGCCGTCCGGTTCTGCCGCCTCGTTGATCGACAGCACTGCCGACGCCTTGGTATTCAACGGCACCGCGGGGGATATCAAACGCTTGTCCGCATTGCTCGATCAACTGGATGTGCGTCTGGGCGAGGTGCTGGTGCGCGGTCAGGTGTTTGAGGTGTCGACTGGTTCGGCGCAGGGTTCGGCATTCTCCTTGGCGCTGTCGCTCCTGGGCGGGAAAGTGACGACAGGGTTGTCTACCGCATCGAGCTTGGACGGCTTCATACGCCTCAAAAATGCCTCCATCGATGCCGTGTTCTCTGCGCTGTCCAATGACAACCGCTTTAAAACGATCTCGGCGCCGTCCTTGCGTGTCCGTTCTGGCGCCACGGGTAAATTCTCGGTTGGACAGGAGGTGCCGGTGCTCGGCTCCGTCAGCTATCCCGGCAATGGCAATGCGCCTGTGCAATCGGTCGAGTATCGAAGCTCGGGCGTCATCTTCGATCTGTCGCCGGTGGTGCGGGATGCGGTAGTCGACTTAACCGTCCAGCAGCAGCTATCCAACTTCGTCGTCACGCAAACCGGTGTCAACAACTCGCCCACATTGACCAAGCGCGAGGTGCGAACGTCCTTGTCGGTGGCAGATGGCGACGTGGTGATTATTGGCGGTCTTGCTGAGGATCGAGAGAGCGCCGCCCGCGTCGGCTTCTCGTTCTTGCCGGAGTGGATGCGCTCGGATACCGGTCAGAAAAGCAAAAGCGAAATCCTGCTGGTGCTGCAAGTCACAAAGCTTTGATCGTCTTGTTGCCGACCGTGGCCGCAAACCATCTCCTGCAGGTGATGACGCCGCATGTAGCGGTCGTGCGCAGCACGATGATTGCCGTAGCAGCCGGGTCGGAGACCTGCGCAACGCGCACTGCGTAGCCGGCAATCAAGCATGCGGCGACGCGCTGACGATAGTGCATAACGTGTGTTGAATGGCGCTGCTGAGTTGCGCCGCCGCAGCGCCAGCGAGGACGGCGCGAGCGAAGCGAGCGCCTAGACTTGTACCTAGAACACTTAAGGAAAACGAAATGACGGTAGCTAGATAAAGGATTGAAAAAGAGGTTTTTGATAGACGTAAAAATACCCGGATCAGCGCGGCAACGCTGCCGGGTTCACACATCGGTGATAAGGGGGAAATGTGCTTAACGCGAGTATAGACAAAGCAACGGCAAATGCAAATCTCAAGGCCAGTTTAGGCCAATACTTCTGTGGTACGGATGCACATCGGTTCAAGACCATTACGCTGACCGAGTTTCCAAATGGTGTCGAGGTTTATGTGGATGAAGGCAGAGAGGCGTTTAGCGATGGTGCGATATTCGATTACGCGACCGAACAGGAGCAACCGACCGTGCGCGGCGAAGGCGATCATGAGAAGGCAAGAGCGGTTGCCGCCAGACGTGCCAAGACCAATGTGCGCCGCCTCGCCAAGATGTTGCAGGCGGATTGCATGTTGACGCTGACCTATCGGGAGAATATGACGGATTACGACCGCGTAGAGGCTGATTTCAAGGCTTTCAGGGCGCGTCTGCGCTCTTTGGGTGAGTTCCACTATGTCGCCACCTTAGAGCGCCAGCAAAGGGGCGCTATTCATATCCATATCGCCTGCCAGCATTTCCCGGCCTGGCTGAACAATGAACATGGTGTGCGGGTACGCAGCTATAACTTGATTCGCTCGATGTGGCGGCGTGTTGTTGGTCGGGACAATGGCAACGTCGATTTGACGCGGCCAAAGGGTAAGAATTGGGCACATCGCATTGCCAGCTACATTAGCAAATACGTCTCTAAGAACATCGAGGAATCGCGCTTTAACAAGAAAAGCTATTGGTCCTCACGCGGCATTCCAAAGCCTAAGCAGACCAAGCTGTGGTTTCCGATGGATACGCCTGTGCGCGACATTATCGTGTTGGTGGCGCAGGAATTTGCAATGAAGGGTTACGACGATTTGAAGCAGCTCCATGATGCATTAAACGGGTTCTACTGGTTCAGCGCAATGAAGTCGTCTTAGGTTCCGTTGGTGAGGAAAATTGAGAATTGCAGTACGGCTATTTTTCTTTACAGCGGTTAACATTTTATCTTCTAAGGTCGGGGATATCTAAAATGGTGCCGGGGAAGACTTGGGATGATGCTGTAGAACGATGGTTGCTAGAACAGTCGCATAAGGCATCTATACATTCGGATAAATCTATTATCCGTTGGCTTAATCAGTACTTGGCGGGAATCCCATTAGTCGATATCGATAGATCAGTCGTCTCTAATATCCATCACAAAAAACTCGCTACCGGTGTCGCAAATGGCACAGTCAATAGGACGCTGGCGTTGCTTCGTGCAATTCTTCTGCGGGCTGCTTATGATTGGGAATGGATTGACTCGACACCAAAGGTACGATTGCTTCGCGAGCCAGTGCGGCGCATACGTTATTTGACGCGCTCACAGGCTATTCGCTTACTTCATGAACTACCTGAGCATTTATCGGACATGGCAATGTTCTCTTTAGCGACCGGTTTAAGGAAATCCAATGTCACTCGTATGGAATGGCCACAGGTAGATATGAAGCGCTCCTTGGCATGGATTCATCCAGATCAGGCTAAAGCGAAAAAAGCGATCGCGGTTCCGTTAAATGCGGATGCTATGCGCATACTCATTAAGCGGATCGGAGTGCATCAGAAATTTGTGTTTAGTTACAAGGGAAATCCAATCGAAAAAGTAAGTACTGCGGCTTGGTATAAAGCCCTGAAGCGAGCAGGAATTCAAGATTTTCGCTGGCATGATTTACGGCACACTTGGGCAAGCTGGCACGTGCAAAGCGGTACTCCGTTATATGTAGTGCAGGAATTGGGGGGATGGGAGAGTTATGAGATGGTCCGTAGATACGCGCATTTGAGTGCTGCTCATTTGGCGGTTTTTGCAAATAATCTTTCAAGTTTGATGCAACATTAATCTTCTTTGCAGATAATTACGCGAACATCTTACGCAATCGTACATTCAACAATGCTTCACCTATAATGTGATCTTTGACATTTAATGAGGTGCGGTATGGACGTAATCCAGGCAATAGACTCAAAAATTGGCGAGGTTCGAACCGAAAGCATTGATATGTCAATTGGGGAAATCATCGGGCTGCACCAGCAAAAAGAGTTGGTTATTCAGCCGGATTTTCAACGTTTATTTCGTTGGACGTTCCAACAGAGGTCCCGCTTAGTTGAGTCGTTGCTGTTAGAGCTGCCTATTCCGTCTATATTTGTTATTGAAAGGGCCTCTGGCGTCTTCGAACTCATTGATGGTCTACAGCGTGTGAGTTCGCTTCTTCACTTTGTCGACGTGAGTTCGCTCAACGCAAGCTCGAAAGAAAATGTAGCCGAAGCTGAACTCGATAACGAGCTTGGTGATGGCGAGCAATTAGAAGAGCTTGCGCCATTGCGCCTCACGGGATGCGATTTAGTAACAGAGCTCAATGATTTGACATTTGAAGAACTGCCGCTGACTGTTCGGTTACGCTTGAAACGGACACCGATTCGAGTAGTAGTCATTAAGAGGCAAAGCAGCCAATTTTTGCGATATGAGATGTTTAAACGTCTCAATACCGGTGGCTCGAAGCTCTCGGATCAAGACATTCGAAATGTAAATGCCAGGATGCTCGGGGAGAGCGGTTCCGAATTTTATGCCAAAATTAAGCAATGTTCGATTGATGCAAATTTCCGTGTCACTACCGAACTTTTGCCGTCTACAGCAGTTGAGAATCGTCTTAATGAAGAGCTAGTGCTTCGCTTCTTTGCCACGATGGAATTGAGGGGGCAATATAAGGGTAACGTTGGTGATTGGCTGGACGATTATATGGAAGATGTCCTTATCCATAAGCGTCCTTTTGGTATGGCCCAGATTGACTTGTTTAAGCGAATATTCGCGCTCTTGGCGGAGAAGTTTGGTCAGCACGCTTTTGTTAAGTACAAAAATGGAGTTCCATCGGGAGGTGTCGCACCAGCTTATTTCGAGGCAGTATGTGCTGGGGCCTTCAATTCGTTCGAGAAGTTGCAGGCACTATCGCCTGCCGATGCGAAAATTCTGTTGGCAAAAACTGTAGAGTCGGCTGAGTTTAGGCAGGTAACTGGGCCAGGTGCCAATTCACTGCCAAAGTTGGAGGAGCGGATCAGGCTGATTGGAAAGGCGTTTGCGGAGGCATGAGCGCGTTTTCAGACCATTTCGTGCGGCAGATTGAGGCCGATCTCAATTGGCGGGAAACTGAGTTAGCAATTCTTCGTAAGCAGCTATTGCAAACTGTTGTCGGGAGTACCCAAGAGAGAGCGTTTCTGCGCGCTAATTTGGCAATGATTTATTCGCACTATGAGGGGTTCTGCAAGCTCGCTTTTAGTATCTTAATTGATGCGCTTAATCAACTCTCCTTGAAACGGGTGGACCTTCGATGGCAGATTGCATCCCACTCACTTTCGTCGTTTCACTCCAAACTTCGCAACATTTCTGATCCAGAGTTATTTTTCAGGGAGTTATTTTCGGAATTGGATTCTCATTTGAATTCAGTTGCTGAGTATGAGGGAATGGAGACCTCTAATTTGTGGCCTGACTTACTGCTGAAATGGCAAAAACGTTTTTGCTTGAATTCTTCCAACGTACAGAATGAAACCGCTCGTTTGACTACGCTTGTTAAGACGCGTAATCAGATTGCGCACGGAAAAAATTTAACGGTTGCGAATCGAGCAGAACTGGATAGGCATGCGCATGCCGCGACACTCGCTATGCATGAAGTAGCTATTGAGATTGCTGAATCGCTCGAAAAAAGAAGCTTTGTTCGAGCTTCTTCGGTTAACACTATTTTTGCTCATGCAATTGCCCTTTGATCCGAATGTGCATGGGCAATGTGCTTGAAAAAGTATTGCTGCAGTTTATTGCCTTATAGCGATTCCAATTGGGAACGGCAGCAGAATCAATGCGGCAATATTTTGTGATATCGATGTGCCTTTTTACGTGGGACTGGAAGACAAAATGCTGAAGATTTTTTGTCTTTAAGGAAGATATTTTTAAGAGTCCGCTGCTCTACCAACTGAGCTAACGCCCCCCGATGAAGAGGCGTGATTATAACCCGATTAATTTCAAACTTGGAAGCCTCTTTTTGAAAAAAAGCTAAAAAATTATCTGTCCCCTGCAAAATCAAGGCAGGCGGGGTCCATTCTGATTC
>JGI25156J39149_1001273_pt1 | contig 10953 bp, 8 predicted proteins | sample AraplaCL_Col_mMS_FD_39149 | JGI IMG/M metagenome (IMG submission 39149)
GCTGTGGGCGATCGTGGAGCGCCGCGCCCCGCTCTCGTCGCTGACGACCGAGGACGCGATTGCGTACCGCGGCTTCCTGCGACGCCCGGCGCCGGCCGCGCGCTGGACCGGGCCACGCTGCCCGCGCGGTTCGCCCGCCTGGCGCCCGTTCACGCGGGGACTCAGCGCGCGCTCCGCGGCCTGGGCGCTGGCGGTGCTGCGCGCGCTCTTCGCGTGGCTGGTCGACCAGCACTATGTCGTCGTCAATCCGTTTGCCGGCGTCACGGTGCGCGGCGGGCAGGCGCGCACCCCGTTCGACACCGCGCATGCCCTCGAGGGCCGCGAGTGGACCACCGTGCGCGCGCTCGCCAGCCGGCTCGAGCGCAGCCAGGCCGGGCCCACCCGCTGGACGACGCCGGCCGCGCAGCGTCTGCGTTTCGTGCTGGATTTCGGCTACGCCACCGGCCTGCGCGCGCACGAGCTCGTCGCCGCCACGCTCGGCGACATTGCGGTGGAGGCACGGGGTACGTGGTGGCTCAATGTGACCGGCAAGGGGGCGAAGGCGGGCTGGGTGGTCCTGCCGCCGCTCGCGCGCGACGCGCTGCGGTCGTATCTGAAGGCAAGGGGCCTGCCGGTCCGGCGCGGCCGCTGGCAGCCGGCCACGCCCCTGGTGGGCACGCTCGACACGCATCATGCTGCGGGCCGGCATGGCACAGCGCTGGCTACAGCCGGCATCAGTGCGGCGCGGCTGCGGCAGATGATGGGGGAGTTTTTTGGGGAGGCGGCAGAGCACATCGAGGCGCGCAATCCGGCACTCGCAGCGAAACTGCGGCACGCCAGTCCCCACTGGCTGCGGCATACGCATGCCACGCACGCGCTGGATGCGGGGGTCGAGCTCGTCGCGGTGCGCGACAACCTGCGGCATGCGTCGATTGCAACGACCTCGACCTACCTTCACGGAGACCAAGCGAGACGCGCCCGACAGGTCGGCACCGCATTCGGGCGAACAGTGGCTCGCAAATAGCGCTCGCCAGCGGGCACCCATCTCCGCTTATCCTATGCAAAGGACTCGAACGCGTCGAGGCGATACTGCAGGACGTCTAGGACGTACAGGCGCGCGATGGGCGAACTCATTTATCCGTCGCGTGATAGTTGGCCACGTCTCGCGAATTGCAGGAAATGGCCTCCCCAGCGACTGCTCAACCGCTTGAGGGGGCGAGAACCCGCAACGCGACTGGACTACAACATGTGGAGGCACGATGGTCACTTCGAACGTCAAACCGCCGATCGTCCCTCTCGATACGTTGAGAGACCTTATAGCGCAGGCCGTCGCCACAGCGAAGGCTTATGACATTCCCGAGGTATGCGCACGCTTCGGCGTTCAAGATGAAGTCGGGCCGGACGATGGGCAAGAAGCCTTTGGCAGCAAACGGCTCTATGTTCGGCGCCGAATCCTTGCTTGGGACGAACCCGCGCTCCTCGACCTTGCGGCACGAGTGCTTCGCGAGTATCACAGCAACGATCTTGCCGAGACGTTGACCGAGATGACACGCCACGCTGAACATCGCGTGAGTCAACTGGTTCGCCGCGACGTGCTCAGAGTCCTTAATTCTTTACCCTCTCTCTTTGGTGAACTCAATCTGATTGACAGCGTCGCGGAGGTATTTGGCACAGCAGCGCTTCGGGCCGGAGACTCATGGTGGGACGAGAACGCGAGCTTGCGCGAGCAAATTGTCCAGCATTGCGTTCGCAACGATGACTGGTCGCACGGAGAGCTGCTAGTGCAATGCGGCGCGCTGACCTGTAGCCAGACGCGCTTCTTCGCGCTGCTAGACAAACTATTGCACCCGTTAACGCGCCGCGATCACGAGCAGGCGGAGCTTGCCGTTGCGCTTGGCAGCGCTCTGAAGCGAGACGGCTTTACGGTGCGACAAACCTCGGTCGAGTCCGGGTACGCCATCTACGGCGTTGTTCGCGCACAGCCAGGTGTGTCCGGCGCAATGAAAAATCTGATTTTCGCGTCGATCGGAGAAAAGCCTGAACTGGTCATTAGCGATGCCCTCAACAACGACGTCGAAATCGTAAAGCATGCCGACAAGGTGCTCGTTTTTGACCGCCCGCTTCCAAGCTCTGGCCTTTTGCTATGGACGGACCTTCGCGACTGGTATGCCGAACTCCGGGGTATCGACGCTGCAGGTAAAGCGAAGGAGGAGCTTTTCCTGCGCCTTCGTGAATCGGTTATTGGCACGCGCTCTCAGGGTGAATTCGCACTATTTCAGGGCTACTACCAGCGCTATGGCAAAGAGCTTGGCGAGCGCCTGCCAGCGCTCATTCCGCAGGTTTATTTACACTACGACCCTTACACGCGTCGCGAGCGCGGTGACGAGCAGTTCCTCGCGCGTCAGCGCATGGACTTCCTTCTGATGCTCGACCAAGGCATACGCATCGTAATCGAGATTGACGGTCGTCACCACTACGCAATGAAAGACCCAAATGCGCCCGAACGCTACATCGCGAGCGCCCAGCGTTATGCCGAGATGGCAGCGGAGGACCGCCGATTACGTCTTATGGGCTACGAGGTGTACCGGTTCGGTGGTCACGAATTCCTAGATGTCGACCTCGACCAGCGGAAGGTCGGACCACGTGCACAACAATGCGTCATGGATTTCTTCGACCGCCTGCTGTCCAAGCATAGTGTCAGATAGTTGGCCATGACTTCCGTCAATCAACTCATTTACGACGCCTCGCTCGTCCTTTCCACCATGCGTGAGACCAAAAACAGGACGATGCGATTTGCATATTCTATGCACACTCAGTTCCTCTTCGCTTCTGAGGTCGTCCGCTTTCTGCAAGCACCGTTAAAAAGAGGCGCGTCATCTGTTGATTTTCGGCGAATCAAGACCCAAAATCGGTGACGCATAGCACTTAGCGTGATACATCGCATAAGAGCTGCCCTGTCTCATTTGAGCAGCAGAGGGGAAAATGACACGCGAGAGAGACCTATCCTCCGAACTCGTGGTTAAACAATCACGCGTTTACCGTAGCCAAAGCACGCCCAAGATGAACGTCTACGACAGCACTCCCGCGCGGCTGCTGCTTCAGTTGCATTCTGAGGCCTCGCCATGGCAGCACGACAGCTATTGCGCGGGCTTCGAGATAAGTCAGTGGCGATGTTCGGCGCTCGCCGACCACATCATTGAATGGCTGCCCGACTATGCTCTGAAAGAGGACGAACTGAACGTAAATCACGGCAACATCTATGTTCGCCTGAAAGAGGCCGCAGCACGAGTCTACTCCACAAAGGCCTATGAAAAGCGTGGGGAGCTTGGCGAAATTACGCTGCACGCAATCTGCCGTGACTACTTCAAAACGATTCCCCTCGCGCCTCGTGTCTTCTACAAGACGGCGTCGAACGATGTTGTCAAATCCTTCGACATGGCACATGTCAGATACGTTGATGACGGCACATTCGAGATTTGGCTTGGCGAGTCGAAGTTCTACAAGAGCGGCGTCGCGGCAATATCAGCAGCAATCAAATCCGTGAAGGAACACATAGATGCGGGGTTCCTCAAACGAGAGAAGTTTCTGCTGGGTCCACAAGTAGCGCAATCGCTCCCCCACGCAGACAAAATTCGGAAGTTACTGGCAAATCAAACCTCCATTGATGCGCTTTTTCAGAATGCCGTTTTCCCAGTATGTATCGCGTGCGATAGCGATGCAGTGAACTCTCACAAGAGCCACACCGCCGAATATGTCCAGGGTGTCTATGGTGAACTGACGGAGTTGCGCGAGAAATTGGAGCAGTCTGGCCTGCCAAGTAAGATCAAAATGCATCTAATCTACGTCCCGCTAGAGTCGAAGGACAGAATTGCAAAGGCGTTCGACAAACGACTGAAAGGTTTGACCATCGAGGACTAGCCATGCAAATCTCTAGCGAACAATGGAACCGGATTTCATCGCAACGAGGCAACGATTTGAAAGGAACGGTCTTTGATATCCTGAGAGTTGCGGCGAGCGCGATTCAACGCGAGGAACGTGACGACCCGGATATCCTAGATATCGTTCCGAGGCTCGCGCAGCTCATAGAAGATCGACCGGAACTCGTATCGTATCGGGAACCGTTCAGTGCGCTCGCCAGGGCGTCTGGTCTATGGAACTACATTGACAAAACTGTGGCGTCGGAGCCTGACCTCTTGCTGGCAGAATCGGTGACCGTACCAGAGTTGGACGGCATCACACTTCATCGCGAACAGGTAGAGGCGTTGAATGAGTTGCTTGCCGGACGAAATTTGATTCTGAGCGCACCCACGAGCTTCGGGAAAAGCCTCCTTATTGATGCGCTTCTCGCGTCCGGACGGTACTCACGCGTCGCGATCGTACTCCCGACCATTGCACTGCTCGACGAATTTCGGCGACGCTTGCGTCGAAGATTCGATACTCGCTTCGCTGTCGTCATGCATCCTTCTGATGAGGCGCCCGGAGATACCCCAACCATCTTCCTCGGGACGCAGGAGCGTCTGATTCATCGGACTGACCTTGGCAGGTTAGACCTCACTGTCGTCGATGAGTTTTACAAGCTCGACCCAAGCCGCAAAGACCGTTGCCGGTTCTATTCTGCACATCTACGCTCATCGAGGGGGTGAACACCGCAGCGAAAACTGTCTTGATATACGACAAAAAGATTAATAAAGAGCCATACGACTTCTTCACCTACTCCAACATACGTGGACGCGCGGGAAGGCTTGGACAACACCATGTGGGGAAGGTCTTCGTGTTCAATGAGGCGCCAGAGCACGAAGACATGGAGGTAGCTCCAACGTTGTTCGCCGATGAAGAGTTAGCGCCGTTGGATTACGTAGTTCAATTAGATGAGGAACCGTCTCAGAAGGCAGCGGATAGCCGGGTTGCGTCAGTCCGTAATGCTCTGGCGCTCGACTGGGCAGGACTGCGATTGGCTGCCTCGCTGGGCCTCGACTCGGCTCAACGGCTGAAAGCGCATGTCGAAAGTGCTCTTGACAACCGAGCATCCCTCTCGTGGACGGGAATTCCGCGGTACAAAGATATTACGGCTGTTGTAAACGTGCTATGTTGCGAGCGCTCTCCTAGCGAGTTCGGCGCACGCACAGCCAAGGCACTGACGTACTTCATCAACGGGTTGAGAATGGCCGGAAGCATGAAAGGCTTCTTGAACGAATATGACGCAAAGTATCAAGGCTCCGCGGAGAACTACGACAGTGTTTTTCGCTTTCTCCGCGCTTGCGAATACGGTCTTCCTCAGTGGTTTTCGCTGGTCGAAGCATTCGTAAAGTCAGCAGGAGTTGTCGCCGACTATAGCCTATTCGTTCAAAAAATGAGTCGATGGTTTCTTCCGGAGGAACTCAAAGACCTCGATGAGGAAGGAATACCTATTCAGATATCAGAGCGATTTTACATGGGGGAAAGCAAGGCCGCCCTCACAGATCGGCTTGCTGCACTCGCAAGATTTGGTTCTGCCGAACTTACGCAGTTCGAACGCGACTGGATTATCTCCGCACTCGAGCTTGAAACAACCACCTCGTAGTTCGCTGGCTTGACATTGTTGGTTCACGTGTGACGATCACTCTACGTAGCTGAATAAGTTCGCTGGCGCTTCCAACAGCATGGTGAGATCATCCTCAGCCTCGGAAACCTGTTCCACGTGCAAATGCGTGCGCAGGAATCTAACGATCCACGCTTTCGCCGTCGGGTCGCCAATTTGTGCATCCATTTGGTGAATAAGGCTGCCGGCACCCCAGGCGCCCTAAAGGGTCGAAAGGACACCCGGATACTGGGCGCCGAATCAATCCTCCTCGCTTTCGTCAATCAAAAGCAGTGATCGTCTAGCCTTGGCCAGGCGTCGAGCAGCCTGCCTAAGGCAATTTGGCGTAAGCACAACTGTGAAGTCGCCACGCTCATCGCTTCCGTCGATACGGAGGCGCGGCCCGTCGTCATCTTCGACCAAGGTCATCGTTTGACGACGTGTATCGAAGTAGTATGGGAATCCATAACCCTGAAGATCATCAATCTCGATTTTCATCCAATTCGAATCGAACTGGAACGTGACGCTCAATTTGGGGTTATTCAACCAATTCGGCTGATTCCTCCAGGCCTCTACGTATGTCTTCACGGAAAAATATCTGCCGTCTTTGATCCAGCTTTTCCCGAGTGCCGAAAGAAATTCGTTGATCGCGCTCGTCCTCTCCATAATTCCTTCATCGTCAGTTTGACTGGATGGGCAGGCTAATGGCAAAAGACTCACCGGCTTTGATCGCAAGTGCTCAGACGGGGCTGTTTTCAACAGCGACGCACTGCAATTGCCTGCTTCACTGAACCGCCACCGACTATCTCCCTTCGCGAAACCTTTGTCGAGATCCTCCCCGCTAGGCTTCCCTCGGCGCACGAAGATCACGCAACTTGTTGTAAGTGTCGCGCGCCACTTCCGGAGAGGTTCGGATGAATTGGCCTTGCGTCGCGATAATGCCAAACAATCCATCCTTCTCTTCACCGTCCGTCTGGGGTGGCAGGTTTTCCCAAAAGCTAGCAACTTTTGAGAAAAATCTGGCGGCATTCTGACTAGGCTTGCAGGCGGCAAGCTCGTTAACTATCTGCAGGCCGTATTGCAAATCTTTCAGGACGAAATCGGTAATTTCCGTTGCCTGCGACCACGGCGACTCGACAATGCCGGACTCCACGCCCTCAGGCAACTTGTCAGTATCCAAAACTGCAGCCGCCAAATCATCGTTGGCTGCCATAACAACAAAATAGATCTTTGCCATAGAAATTCCGTTGATGCGCGAGTAGATCGCGCTGATCCGCCAGCATTTGTTAACGGCATGAGAAAGGATTTCCACAGGGGAATCTAACGCCCCCAAGCACACGATTCACGCCGATTTCCACTTTCGAATCTTCTGCAACGCTTTGCATTGCAAACGGGTGGACCAATGCGGGCCCCACCCGACCGGTAGCACTATCGCTTCATCATGCGAAGTGCTGCGCGCTGGATCGCTTCTGTCTTCCTCTGGATGTCGCGCTGCTTCTTGTTTAGCGGCCGATCCCCTTCGTCGTTATCAGATGCCTGCCGTGAGACTGGGCGCATCGTAGCGCTGTCGAGTTTGTCTATCGTAAGGGCATTCAGAGCGTCCCGGCCCTTCTGTGCCATCGGCAACAAAACCATCAACGCGAAGTTCGCCGGGGTAAAGAACACGCGCGCTGCGTCGCACTCTTCGAGGACGCGTCTTGCATCTTCCGGCAAATGAACTGACTCGTTGAATAGTTTCTGGAGCACCGCAATATCCACAGCTTGCGGATCGGCAGCGAGCAACGCGTCCGCGCGACGCCAGAGTGAGGAAATCCGTTGTTCGGTTAACGACAGTGCGCCCGAACCGCGGATGACGCCTTTTTCAATTTCCTTGTAGCGCGCGTCAGCGCGGTTGCGCGCCTGCCCAGACGCAATCATGTCACTGATTTCGGATTCCGAGCGCTCGACTATGTCGGCCACTGCCAAAGTGGCACCACCATTGATCCGTCGTCTCAGTTCCCGGTCTGCCTCGGGGCAAACTGTGGCGAAAGCCTCGACACGACTGACCCACTTCACCGCCTCGTGGTACGCGGCACGTACCTGGCGCTCTGTTCCCTCAAGTGCCAGTCGGTCAAGCAGGACCGGTAACATCGCATCCCGACGTCGCGATTCCGATAACTTGAGCATCTCCAGCGTAAACTTCGACGAGAACTTGTCCTTGTCTGCGCCACAGACGTGGCCAATGTTGGAGACGGTGCCGTCCTCAAGTTCGATGATCACCCCCACCTTGTGCGGTGTGCCGCAGTTCGTCAACGCACAATGCGTCTCGGATGGAAAACCGTAGGGCCAGATGACGCGCCGCAGGCCGACCTGTGCGGGGTTGACCTTTGCTACGTAGCCCGGCAGGTTTCGAAGTTCGGCTGGGGTTCTGACTGTGCGGCACAGTTGATCAATGTCCATCGGCGTTGGTGTAGTTGTCCGGTTGCAAGATCGTAACGCTGGCGCAAACAGCTTGTAGAGGCAATCGGCATCCAGCGCGCTGCTTAGAGAATCAGTTTATTCTGCTGGTTGAAACCACGTAGGGTGCCCAGTTTGCCGGATGTGAAAATCGGACAGCGCCTCCGGACTCATGCACCGACAAAAGTTCTAGCTGTGCTTTTTGCAGTGCACGAGCCACGCTCTTTGATGACGCGAAGTTGTCTATCGATTTATAGAACAAGCCAAAGAGCGCAACTGCGCTCTCATCAATCGTCTCCCACATACTCGAGAGAACTACCTTGACTCCGGCACGTAATAGCGTGGTCGTAAACCCGTCGACATCAAGGTCACGCCGAGCAGTCCCGCAAGCGGAGAGAGCAAGGAACGCAGTGTCACAACCTCGCGCCCGTATCTCATCCTTCAATCGTCCCAAGGTCAGATCCCCATCTGCCAGGGACAGCACGGAACGTTCCTCGCTGGTGGCATTGAATCTGGCATGGGTCGCAATGTGGAGCGCACCTTGCCCATTGCGAGGCCGTGACACTTCGCGCAGGAAAGCATCAATTGTTGACTCGTCGTCAAGATACCCGGCGCATTCGACGTCATGCGTCGAATCAAGCAGCGTGTCATGAACAATCGCTATCTCCGCGGAAGCACCTGGCAACTCCTCGCCAGGCAAGTGCGACACTGCGAAAAGTGCCACATGGTTCGAACCTTGCGCGTCAGTATCGAGCGCTTGAACCTGTGAAGGCCTGGCACCACGGTTGAGGTTGACGATCGCAAACCGCTCAATCAAATAGCATTGTCCGTCGTGCAAAAGTGCGAACGGGATAATGCCGAGCACATCGTCAACTTCGATAAAAATCGTCGATACCGCATCGGGGATCAGGCTTTCAATAGGTGTAAAGAGGATTTGATAGAGGGACTTTGATGCAGACAACATCACGTTATCCATCGCATCGGACGGCGTCCGACATGCCTGCCGCAGATTAAATGCAACCTGCAATAGGTCTTTCTGATCGACATTCACCGTGCGCGATATCTGCTCGCCTCCAACCGAAACAAGTATCGACAACCTATTATTCGCGACGACATACTGCAGCATCGCGCAGTCACTCCTGTCTTCGTTGCGCTGTGCGTGTGTTTCGTAACGATGTTCGTCGATAGGTTTTTTCAGGGAAGATTGAAGGCCGCCCCGGATGTCACCGTCAAGTCGCGCTAAGGCACCGGCGACCGTCTCAATTGCGGCTTTCGAAATCGAGCTCCGCGGCGTAGCCGCATTTATTACAGCCTGCAGACCTGAAGTCTCAATCGCATCCTGTTCGAACGACGTGACGGCAACATTTTCCGCCACCTCTTCGGCACTGGCCACGGATCGCATGAACCTTTCGTACTGGTCGAGTTTCAATAGTTCGAACGCCTGCTCTGCCTCGTTAAACCTCCCGTTCCCAACAAGCAACGATACAAGGTACCGATGAGTAGCACCGCGCGAGTGTACGTAAGTGCTGGCAAGGTCTTCGCCTGTTTCTGGCAACGACGAATGATGGACCGCGCGGACAGCCCCCTTCGCGAACAGGATAGCGGACTGCTCCTCCCCAATTCTGACCAAGGCTTCACTATATGTCAGCCTCACGTGCGAATCCGGAACAAAGAAATCTTCCAGGTCCACTATCCGTTCGACATCCTTGGTCCGCCCAGACGTTAAAGCGACCGCAAAGTTGCGGTGTACCGCTCCCGCGGATCCTGTGTAGCTGGCGACGGTCCCAGCAGCTGACCAGGCGCGGGCTTCGTGAGGCCGGTTGAGGCCAAGGTCCTTGAAAATCCCGGTCGCCTTGTTGAGGAAGGTCGTTGCGTGGTCAAACAGGCTCCGACGCTCTCCTCCCTGCGTATCGCGTGCTTCATTCGAGTAAGTGAAGCCGATCCCAGCGTAGGCATGAGCCAACTGATATGAGAGCTCGCGGTCCTCCGGCATTGCCCCGTCAACCGAGAGCATGCTGACGACAGACTCAAACTGAATTCTTGCAACCTTGTTGTAGTCCGATAGGACATGCGTCGCGGCCAGCCAGGTGTTTGCGTAGTTAAGCTTTATTATCGCTCTTGACTCGAGGTCCAGATTTTCGTCTGAGATTTCAATCAGGCGATTTGCAAGAGCACATGAAAAAATTCCGAGATAGGCGTAGCTAGTCCGCTCAAGCCCAAAGATGAGCATATCTAGGTCCATCGCTTTCGATTTAGGCTCTTTCGCCTCGGCCAAAAGATGGTCGACACCAGACATAACAATCGTTAGAGTCGGGCGCGTGCGTGTTGGAAGCATCGCTGCCCGGCAAAGACTCTCTATCCATGCAACATGAACCTGGAGAGGGTCGGCATCCGGTCGCAGGCCGGCGCAATTCTCTGCCTGCGTAAACGATGTGATCGCGCGGACGATCCGGCAATTCAATGCCTCGCAAACGCCAATGAGAGAATAGATCAGCTCGCCCCCAAGCGGATCGCTCCCCCCGTTTTCGAGCACGCGACGCGCGCAGTGGAGCAATCTGAGAGCTGCTATCGTGCGCCCTGCGGAGTCAGCCGCGAACGCCAGCCTGACATAAAGCATCGCGCGATCCTCGACCGCAGACCTGTGCTCACGCGCTAGCCGCAGTTCCATACGCGCCAGTTGCAATGCAAACCAGCCATGCCCTGACTGGGCTGCAGCCCGGGCGGCGGCCTGCAGGACGCCCATCTGCCACCGATGAGAAGCGGGAAGCAAAATCTCGGTTAGCCATAACAGGAACGCAAATCGTTCATTCAACGGCACCGATGGAAATAACCCCTTCTCGCTTTGGAGCACGTAAGCACATGCATCGAGAAACGCTCGCCCGACCCCAACGGCAGCGCGCTCCCTTTGGGACGCAGCGAGCAAAACGCTCGACGCATCCCCCCCGGCCCTGTATCGCTCCAGCGCACCCCCCAGAAACGTC
>JGI25156J39149_1001287_pt1 | contig 10889 bp, 9 predicted proteins | sample AraplaCL_Col_mMS_FD_39149 | JGI IMG/M metagenome (IMG submission 39149)
GATGCCTCGACGGGCGTTGACGCAGCTTCCGGGATAGCCGTCGTCGCCTTGTCATGCTTGTTAGCCGATCCTAGAATAATCAGGCCGGCGATGACAATCGCACCCACACCCGCGCCCATCCCGGCGCGTTTGGTCTTTGAGCTGTGGCAATGTGGGCATTTCAATGAAACGGACCTACCTTTCGGATACCAGGTGTGCCCGCAGTCACCGCACTTGTTCAGCGGTCGTTTCGTTGTTCTCGGCGTAACCATTTCAGCGACAGATGACTGTTAGGTAGCGTTATCCAAACTGTGTGATTGAGCGCATTACGGCGCGCAACTCATGCCCATGTCCCGGTACCCATAGTTGCATTCATAACGCCCCCCATCGGTACTCAAATGCGCGTTCGGCGGCACATACACTGGCACACAGCCATTCGCTGATGGATGAAATCCGCGGTCGCATTCCCAACCCGAGGCCGTATTTGCCAGATGCGCATTGGGCGGTGTTACCAGGGCGGTACAAGTATCGCCGGTCCGAGCATACCCAAGGTTGCAGACCCAGCCGCCGTAGGCGCCCTGTCGATGTGCGTTTGGTGGCATCGCGGGCACAACGCACCCCGTCGGGTCCTGCTGATAGCCAGGAGGGCACGCTGGCTGCTGATATGGTCGCGGTTGCGCCGCAGCCGGCTGCCCGGTGTCCCCACTCGGGTTCACAGTGGGTCGCGCGACTGCCGGTGCGGAAACGGCAGGCAACGAAGATGGAGATACCTCTGGGACGACGGCAACAGGCCGACCGCGAAATGCAGACAGAAACGAGGCAAGCCCATCGTCCGTCACCGAGGCAGCCGCGCTTGTCTGGGCGAACACGAGTCCGGGAATAGCGAGCGTGACGATCCCTAAGGCTACTCCGCCGAGACCACCAAAGCCACTTCGATAACTCATCATGACTTGCTCAGTGCGAGGTCAGCCTCGGCCTGGTCCAACAGGCCTGATGCGGCGTCCAACCGCAAGCGGGCCGATTGCCTGACTGTTAGCGCAGATGCATGCAACTGTTGAAGTTGAGTAAGCCCGTCTCGCAAATCGCGCTCACGTTGAGTGCGCTCCGATGCAATTTTCGCATTAACAGCATTGACGTCCTGTTGGGGTACGCCTTTCGACGGATCGAACCGGAATCGGCCTTCCAGACGGCTTCGCCACGCAAGTAAACGCCCGGCCAGCCCATCGCCAAATCCCTGAACGCGAATGATTGCGTTGTATTCGAGATCTTTCGCAGTCTCGATGCCAAATGATGCCAAGGCACTGATCCTGGCGGGACCGATTCCGTCAATTTCACCCTCGGTAATGAGAAATCGGTCAAGAAACGCGGCAAGCTGCTTGTCCCGGAGGGTCGCGTGAAGGTCCTGCATCAACTTCTGCTGCCTGGCCGGCAGAGCGTCGATGGCGTTCTTCGTACCTTGCAGCTTGCGCAACTGATCCGCCATCCGAGGATCCTGAGTCAGCTTCTGGTAGGTCGCCAGCTCGGTATCGAACGCGGCCTTGGTTGTCGCTACCGCTTTGACGAGCTGCCCAATCTTCTTGCCTTCTGGATGCCGGAGGACAGTCAGCAAAAATCCTCCGACGCACAATGACAGAATCCACAGAGGCGGAGCAGCCAGCGTCAAAAAGAACGCCACGGTGACAATGGCAGTCACAGCGAGACGATATTTCGAAATCGCGGCCTTAGTGGAAGCCGTTGCTCTGCCCACTGCTGCGGAAGGCGGTCTCACATACGGCGCGAGAGCCGGGAGAGCTGCGACGGTCTGAATTTGCGCCCATATGGACGCAACATCCCCTCCCGTATGAGTTCTGGTCGATGACCGGTGCACCAACTGCGAGATAAACGGAGGGCGTCCTCTGCTTTCCATCTCGCACCACGGACACTGGGAGAGATGCGAAGGATATTTGTGATTCTGTGCCTGCCCACAGGCACGCAGCGATGCCCGCAAGTTCTCGAGCATGCTCACCCATTCCTTCGCAGTCGGGCGCGCAACCTTCGATCCCTGCTCTGTGAATGCGCGCTCGAAGGCGCGTCCGATCTCCGGCGGGAAAAATGAAAGGGTCAGCGCATCTGGCGGCGAATCGATCTGCCGTTGACGTCGATCGGACGCGTAAGCAAACCGGAAATGAGTTATCGAATCCTCAATCGAGAGATCACCTTTGCTGAGTGGAACGCCGGCGAAAGGGTGTCTGCCCAACACGAGAAGCTGGAAAACGAGAACCGCCAATCCGAAGTTGTCGTGATTTGCGGTTCGCTCCTTGCCACGGAAGGTACGAAGACCTTGCAGTTCGGGTGGTGTGAACAGTCGCACCCCGACGTCACACAAGTACCGGTTGGAGCCGTCCGCTATCTGGAACGAATCGCAGTCAATCAACTTCACCGTTCCGTTGCGGCCGACGAGGAAGTTATTCTCATTCACGTCGCCGACCACATGGCCATGCGCATGCACCGCGTCGAATGACGCCGCAACGTTCCTCGCAACGTGAACGACGAAAGCGTAGTCAGCGTCAGGGAAGATCTGCTTCCGGCTCGCGGGGCTTGAAAGATTGTGGATAGGTTGATAGCCCTCAATCTTGGCCATCACAAATCCAGCGACCGCTCCTCCGGCCTGGCGCAGCAGAACCTGCGTCGGCCATGCGGAAATCTGATGAAGGTAACCGTTCCCCAGCCGCGCCATGGCGCGCAGCTTCGATTGCTTCTCTGGGGGCAGTGGTCCGTGATAGACCTTGGCGACGCTATCAGCGCTGAGGTGGTGAGACTCAAAGACGCTGCCCTCGCCTCCTCGCCCTATCTCCTTGCCAAGGAGAACGGGTTTACCGGCCTCGTCAAACAGCTGCGTCACGTTCGACCTCAGGCGGTCTTACAGCAAGAATGAGGGTTTTGTCATCATCCGTGCGCGCATTTACGTTGTCGTTCGCAAGAAAATTCGCGAGAGAAGTTGACAGGTCGTCGCAATCGGTATCAGCTGTCTTGCGCAGGACCGAGAACATGGGAGCGAAGAACGGGTTGTGGACGCTACGATCGGCGAACACCAGCGCCAGACGCTGCAAGCCGTCAGTCATCACCGCGAATTCGACGGGTGCTTCCTCAGCGCATACGTGCAAATGCTCAGTGGCACGCTCATCAGTAACGAAGTACGTCATGTTTGCGTATTCGCCCGACTCTGGCCAGAAGACGCATTCCAACTGGTCATCGCGCCGCACAACAATCGCCCCGTCCCCTACCTGGAAATAGAACGCCCGTCGCTGTCCAACGACTGCGGCGACCAGCGTGCATGCATAATCCCTCGTCGAAGTATTGGCCCGGACCGCCTCTTCCTCGATAGCAAGACGGATCGCGTGCAGTGTTTCCCGGGCAATTACGTTCAAGTCGTCGGCCACCGCAACGGTAGCTGAGAATCTGTCAGAAAGAGCATGCCCGCCCGTCTCGCACGCGAGTTCCGCACCACGCTCCGCGCGCACCGCACTTCCCGCGCCGTCAGACGCAATTGCAATTAGCCAGTCCTCGCCGTCAGGCCCAGTGACCACGGTGACGAAGCAGTTGTCCTGACATGGTAAGGACATGCGTATGTGGGACGTGCCCGCAACACACGCGCTAACATAGCGCCAGTTCACACAGACGCCCAGCCGCCCGGGTTCTTCAGCGCAACCTCGGTACCGGGAGTCGATTGCGAAACAGAACTGAGCGAACCTGACAGCCACTGGAAGAGTTCCCGGAACTTCAGTCCCGTCAGGCTCAGAGGTTCACGTACAGAGATCTGTCTCAACGCCTTCATGTCGGCGTTATTCACACCGACTGCAAAGAAGGCAAACTTCTTCTGCGCCTCACCGTCACGGATTCTCTGCGCTGCGGCCTGCCAGGCGTCAGTGGGAGCGCCGTCCGTGATCATAAAAATCCACGGGCGGTAGTGACCGATACCTGCAGTTCGATATTCGTTCTTTCGGGATTCCAGTGCGTCAAGCGCCAAATTGATCGCGGCACCCATCGGGGTATCACCGCCCGCGGTCAGAACCGGCGGGATAAAATTATGCGCCGTGTGAAACGATGTATCCATCGTCACGGGCCCAAACGAAATAACCATGGTCTCAACCCGCTTGGCAGCGAGCGAGTCCGACAGCAATTCGCTTCTGAAGTCCGCGAGCCCCGCATTAAGCGCATCAATTGGAGCGCCGCTCATTGAATATGAGCGGTCAAGCAGCAATACACATGGGCACCGCGGCTCCGGATTGTCTGCAAAGCTGTCCGTGCCGAATGCCGTTTGCATCGCAAACGGGTTTTCGTTTTCGATCATGGTCTTTCCTCGGCGCCACGGTGTAAACTCGTCCCGCGACGGTTTTCGTAATATTTTGGATGCTGATAATAGCAGCGGGAAAAGCATGCAGGCAAGCAAAACACCGGCTTATATTGCACTGGCTGTGGCCGTTGCAACAGGCGCCCTTTTGTCCCCTCATCATAGGAGCGGGAACGCTCCGTCGGTTAGCTCAGAACCGACCACGTCTGCTCCAGCTCCGGCTCCACTTCCGGCGACGCCTGCGCAAACTGAAATCAGCTGGCGTGACGTCGCACTGACGTGGGAAAACGTTCGACTGAAGGTCAATGTTCCGCTTGACGGCGAAAATGCGCCTGACTGCCATACGCCCACCGGAAATGAAAACGAGGTGGGCACATGCGTTGGAAAAATAACGGGCGACAGCCCGATTGTCTGGAAAATCAGCACTGTCACCCAGCGCGACCGGTTTGTCCCGCCACGCTGGTTCGTGGAGGCGCGCAAAGACATTCGGCTTAGCGTCCCGGCGGACCAACTTGCATCTCGACTCAACGCAGATGGTCAAGCTACGTCGTCTGTAAGCCTCCAGAATCCGTCGCTCGCGACTACACCAATGCTCAAGAACGAGCTGGCAATCGTAGGCCAGGCATCGTACAGGGAGAGTGAGGGTGCGCCGACAGTGCCGATGACCTGCGTCCTAGCGTATGTGCTTGCAAGCAATCGTCCAAGTCAGATCTTCTATTGTGCGGCCAATAGTGAACGTGCGCTCACGGACGCCGGGCGGCTGATAGCAGCGATGCATAAACAGAACCCGTCACTAGACCTTCCTCGCGGCTCGTTGCAAGCCATTGAGCGAACGACTTATCAACACCAGCTAAAGAAGAGCGGTGGCGCAGCAAACAATCCGACCTTGATTAGCGGTGAAATCGAGTTCTTCGCTGCGACTCAAAATTCCTGCCAGAGCTACGGCTCGATATCTCAGGAAAGGTTTGTGTGCTATGAGCAGCATGCCAAGGCGCGCCTCGACCAACTGTATGCACTTAACGGTTAGCATTCGCGCAGTGACTATGCTTGTAACTGTTGCGAATCAAGAGGCGAAAAACGTATGAGGGCAAGCAAGCCAGCTCCGACTCGCTTCGCCGATACATCTGGCGGCCCATAAACAAACCCCACTATTCTTCGTAATGCGGCATCTTTCCGAAGCGTAGGATGCATCGCCCCCGGAGCTGCACGTCCGCAGCTCGTGTCCTCGCTCAGCGCGCGGCGTGACGCCGTCAAGGTTGCATCCGGCGCTCACCCGGGGCCAGCCAAATTCTGGCACTACTAATCGTCAAAGCTTAGAAAGCTTGAAGCGCAAAGATTCGGGTGGACGTGCGCTGTATAAAGAAACAGGCTGTATAAGCGAACACCTACTCCCCGCTAGCCCTTACTGGACGGGCGCTCCGCAGTACTGCACTTTCCACAAACAGTACAGTACATTTGGAGCCAGATACGTCGCCGTTTTCTCAATTCTGGTGAGAACTCGTGAGAAACGCACAACCGCGATGTCTCCGACAGTATCGAGCGGATCTTCTTCGAGGGCCACCTTGTAGTCGGCGAGTGCACCATTTTTTACCCTGCCGATGTCCGCCGTTGCTATCACCCGCCTTCCGCTTACCATGCCACCCGGCCAGAGTTCAACTGTCACTCTTAGCATTTTCGACTCCCAACCGTCGTGAATCTTCCGGTTTTGTTGGTCTGGCGTCACCACCGGGCTCGTTGCGCCATGAACACTCATTCTTTCTCAGGTCGATGTCGGTAATCCGGACCCAAAGCAGTTACCGCCGTTGAACTCCCGGAGGCGAAGGCGCTGTGCACCGACATGGCACGTGGCGTCGCCGCCCGCTAAATCAGGCGAGCCGCCGTGGTGGCCGACGGAGGCTGGATTCGCGCCTTGCAGCATTTGGCGCGGTTCTTTAGGCCTCGGGGTGCTGGGCGCGCCTCCTTCGTCGCGCCGGCGTTCCCCGCTAGATAGCGACGCGTAGCCGTTTTGCCCGTTCCTTGAAAGCCTGCTCGCCGCCTTCGAGAATGTCGCAAACATGTTTACGGATACTCGGATTTTCCAAGCTGCCGCTTTGGTATGAGATCTCCGGCAACCGAGACGGCCGGTGCGGTCCGCAGGTCGCCACAATGACTTGTTCTGCGTCAGTATTGACAACAAGGTTTGCGTTATGGGTGACAATGATGATCTGTCGGCGCTTCTTTGCCTCGCGGAAGCGATTGACCAGTTCTTGGAAAATCGACTGCGGGTCGAGGTTCTCCTCGGGCTGGTCAATGATGAGCGGTCGATCATCCTCCGCGTCGATGGCAAGGTAAAGCAACAGGAGCACAATCCCCCGGGTGCCCGGAGAGAGTTGCTCGATGTCGACACCGTCGTATTGAAGACCGTAGCCAACAGAAATATGCTCGGTGCTATAAAGCCAGTCGGATACATCCCGTGCCCAGTCACGGAAAACGTCGCCATCGGGAATGTGTGCCCTGAGATCGGCTTCGTTTGCCTTCACAAACTCGAGCAACGCACCGGCAGCGGTGGCCGCGCTGCCTGTCGACCAAGCGCTAAACAGCTTTTCTGTGGCACGCTTTTGCAGTTCCCCACGCCCTCGAAAAGGGCCGGTCTTGCGAAGATCGAGCAAGTTCTCACCTTTGGTGGCCCATTTTCCAATGTCGACGGCGCGTCTAACCGAGAAAGACAGCTTCGACAACGATCCGCCGGCCTGCTCGATTCTTTCCTTGATCGGCGCATACAACGATGCAAGTTCGGCTTCTTCCTCGACGATCCCCGCGAAAATCTGTGCGTAGGCAGCGCGTCTCGCCTCGACGAGTTCCCTTATTTTGTCGTCTGACGCTTTGGCCCGCTCGATCTTTTGCAACACTTTTTTGAGTCCCGAGTCGGCCTTGGTGATCTTCTCAGACAGACTTGCGTAGCGCTTTGCGTTCTGGACGTCGATCCCTACGAGATTCTTCAGCCGGTTGAATTCGCGCTCAAGCAAGGCAAGTGTCTGCTCGCTCAAGACAGCGCCGTCCGAGATCAATGCGACATTCGCGTTGGTCGCTGGCTCCGGTGTTGTCTGCAATCCCTCCACGGCAACGACACCTCGCCGCGCCTCGGCAAAACGGGTCTCAAGGAGGGCGTCGACGTCGCCCGCGAAGTCGAGCTTGAATTGATCCCAATCCTGCTTCGATAGCCCCGTTTCTTCCCTTCGTTGCTTGAGGTCTTCAAGATGCTCCACCGCTTCACGAGCGCGGAAATCCGCGACATCTTGTTTTAAAAGCTGTAGCCCACGGAGCTTCCGTTTCGCGCGGTCTACCTCCTGGCGCTTTCGGTCGACCGCTTCTGATACCTGTTCTAGTCGAAGGGCGCGTGCCGCGTCCCCCTTTCTGATCAGTGAATTCCGGTCCTTCGTATCCTTCTCGATGGCAGCCTGTCGCTCGTCGCGGTCCTTCTCCAAGGCCCTGAGACCATCCTTTCTTACCCGCTCTTCCGTGAGTTCTGCTGACGCTCGTTCAAGGGCCTGCTTGTTCCGGGCTTGCTTGTCATGCGAGGCTTCTAGCCTGATGCGGAGCAGCTCCTGGAACGTGTCAGCGCCGAGCCTGTCAGGATAGGGATGTGCGTTAAAAATCACGCGTTCTATCTCTTGCACAAGTTCGTCGTTTGGTCCATCGGCAGAGCATAGCTGATCCACGAATTGCTGAGACATGTATTGCACATGCGGGTGGTCCAGCAGTTCTTCGGGGTCAGTCGGTGCAAGCTCTGCGCAGGTCTGCTCACCGGATGTCCACCGCAAACGAGCCTCGCTTCGGCCGAGAAAAGGTTTTGCTCGGGAAAGGAACGATTTATCGTTGAACCTTGGCGACAGCGAGAGGCCGGCGGCCGCGATAAGGTCAGCCAACGCTGTTTTTCCTGAACCTCGGGCTCCAATGATAGCGACGAGTCCCGAGTTGAGTTCGATCTCGCTCTTTGACAACCAGCTTGCGTTGGATACAGAAATTGAATCAACCGTCGCGCCGCTCAGTGCTCCACTCGGCGGTTCCTCGCCGATAAATGCGCGTTCGCCTGGCTCAATGCACACCTGCTTCAACGTCTCAAACGCGAGATCGCCCTTTATCCAGCAGAGACGTTTGATGTCCGGCACTCCGACCTTACTTGCGGTGTGAGCGTCGGATCCTTGCAGGCAGGGTTTTGGCCCGTTGTATTGCTGCTGCAGTTCCTCGACAGACAGAATTTCTTTGCCAAGCCAAAAACTCGCTTGCTTTGGATTGCCACTGAAGATGATGTTGGCGAACCGCTCGATCTCCTTCCGCAAGGCAGCAAAGGATGCAGTATCGTCCCGCAAACCCGACGTTCCATCCTTCTCACCGCCGGCGACAGCGAAAAGAACGTTCTTCTGGGCCCACTCTGAATTGTCGACGGCCCGTTTGAGGTCCGCGAGCGTTACCTTAAACTGGTTGGCGCCTTCGGTGCGAGCTGCGCCGTCGTCCACGATTTTGGGGTTATGGGCGCGACCGAGGCGGATCAGGTCCGCGCGCTCGCAACGGTATGATTCGCCTTGGTACGAAAACTGGAGCTCGCGCAAGAACCGGTGAATTCGGTCGACATGGTCAAGGTCGTCGGGGCAAAACAGCAAATGCAAATTGATTGCGGAGGCCCTTGACGTCTCAATGCTGAGCCGGAGTTCAACGTTGGGAAAAATGAATTCAACGTTTGGAAGACGTCCATCTTCCTTGTATTTGACCGCCGTCACATAACCGTCAATTCCGAAGTAATCGGTTATGCCCAGCGCGCGTAGTGGTGGGCTTACGCTTTCTGCGGCATTCAAAAATGCGTCCCACGAATCAGTGCCGTCATACTGGTCATTCAGCGCGGTCCCAGGCACATGGATGTGCGGATCCCAGCGATGCCATACCGATCCCCGCGCATTGCCCCCGTCGAATCCCTTCGTCATTTTGGTTCCCGGATCTGTTAGCTGACCGGTTGCAAGCGTCTACCCGTCCCGGTCTCGGCGAAAAGTCTAATGCATTCCCCGTTGCGACAGGTTTATGCAATCAGCATAGCCGGTCAGTTGAACGGCCCTTCTGCGATATCGTGCGTAACAACCGCTTCCTCGAAGCGCTTGAAACAGCTCAGCACCGTGGCCAGCTACATTTCTTCGGCGAGTACAGCGGGGTCGCTGATCCCGCCTCCTTTGCCCAGTGGCTGGCGCCGCTGCGCAACTGCGAATGGGTGGTCTATGCCAAGCGCCCCTTCGCCGGACCGGAGGCGGTGCTCGCGTGCCTCTCGCGCACTGCTCGCCAACCCAGTGCGCCGCGCCAATCTCGCAAAGGTGCGTGAACTGCTGCACGTCACGCCCGAGGTCAGCCCGTCACCCGGACACCGTCATCGAAACCCGCCCCGCGTTCATCTGCCGACACTGCGGCTCGCCCATGATCGTCATCGACAGCCTCACGCGCGGCGCTGCATTCCGTCCGCCCCCACGCGCCGAGGCCGGACATGAGCGCGACGGTTCCTCCACATCCGAGCCGACCGTCGCCTTTGCGGCAACGCGGCGCACGAGCGGACGTCCTTTCAAGCAGAATGGCGCTGTGTCAATTGCGCAGCGGCGTCGGCTTGCTGTTGGCCAGCGCAGTCAGTTCTGATCCCCCGCCCGCTGCTATGATCTTGTGAGTCGACAACCAACGACCGGGGCGGGCATGGGAGAAAATGATGAACTACAGCGAAAATGGAAAGTGACTGGAGGGGACGGTGCGATGGAGGTCGAATTGGCGAACTTCATCAACATGATAGGTTTGGATCGGATCGCCCCCGGTCGATACAGCTTTATCCTGATACTTCACCTGTTCGGGGGCTGGAAGTCAGGCTTTCAGGGTCCCGAAAAGATCATTCGCGAAATCCAAGCGCTGGAATCCGGCGCGTCCACAGGCCTCAAAGCTCCGATTCAGAATAAGTATCCGCCGCTGAAGGGATTGTGGCACAAGCACTATCTGCAGGACGGGTTGCCGTCTCTGGCGAAGAACGTGCAACTCGCGCTTAAGAAGTACGGGATGCCATATTTTCAGCAGAAGATCCGGGAGGCCGAAGAGGCAGGTGAAGAGCGCTTCATGACAGCAGAAGATTTGATGGCTGTCGCAAACGATGTGGTGCACGGCAACCTTGGGCGACGCCGTGAGGATGAGGCTAATGACCGGCGAGTGGCTGGTGTTCGCCAAACACGAAGGGGAAAACTACTATCTGGCCATTACCACGCACGATGCCAGCGCCCATCCTCAAATCCGTCAACAGATCGACACCATCTGTTGCCACGAATTTCCCTTTCTGACCAGGTTGTTGTCAGAAGCATGATTTGCACGACAACAACAGGGAGACGTGCACGGCGTACACGCAAGCTACAGGCGATCCTTGCCTGCTACCGAACGCTGGGACTTCCGTCATTGCAGACGTTGAGGTCTCGGCCTGAAGGCCTGCCTCGCCATGCGCCTGATTGAGGCGCCGAGCCGCTTCCAGTTGTCCGGCATAGAGAGATCGTAATGCGTCTTTGGTCTCCGACTTCTTGAACGCGTGGAGATCGAG
>JGI25156J39149_1001289_pt1 | contig 10885 bp, 10 predicted proteins | sample AraplaCL_Col_mMS_FD_39149 | JGI IMG/M metagenome (IMG submission 39149)
CGCGCGAAGCCTGAGCGTGTCCTCGATGCGGCCGAGCGTGTAGATTCCGTCGCAATTCGACTTCAAGGGAAAGGAACGTGGGGAGGCACCCGTGCAGATAAGCAAGTCGTCGAAAGCAATCGCGGACCCGTTCGCCACCACCTCACGTTCGAGGATGCGCAACTCGGTCGCCGGGTGGGACAGGTACATGTCCACCTGGTGGTCGCGATAAAACGCGTCGTCCCTATACTGAACTTCGTCGAACTCCTTCGCCCCAAGCAGCACATCCTTCGAGAGCGGCGGCCGGTCATACGGCAAGTGCGGTTCCGCCGTCACGATCGCGATCCTGCCGTCATGCCCTCCCCGCCTTAGTTCTTCGGTACAGCGCAGTGCGGCGAGGCCGCCGCCGACGATAGCTACCCGCCGGCTCGTTGACTTGATCGCATTCTGCATGGTGCCTCCTGCTGTTTCGTTACTCAGTGCGGCACAAGTCCGTCAGGCGAATGGCCTCGACCGGGCAGCACGCCATCGCGTCTTGCGCTTCCTTGATATCGCCGGGGCTGCTGCACTCGCTCCTTATCACCATCAGGCGCGAGTTCCCGTCGAGATCGAAAAGGGTCGGCGCGAGGGAAACGCACATGCCCGCGCAGATGCACTTCTTCATGTCAACTTCGACTCTCATTTGACACTCTCCTGATGGAGGTGGATCACCGGCTTGGTCAGTTCTCTTGCGAGTTCGAGCAGCCACATGCGGTATTCGACCGAATACTTGTCGACGCCCTTGACGTGCATCTCCTTGGTCAGATCTTCCGGCAGTTCCTCTGGACGCTGCGACTCAACAACCCATCTGTCCTGGTCGTAGATGAGCTTGACGAAGTCGCCGAGTTCTTCATTCACCTTGGACTTGTCGCCGAAATCGCGGTGCGAGACAGTGAAGTTGCGGGTCTTCCTGGGCCCCATTGGCGTCGGGTGGAACAGCAGGTGGTATCTGTTCCCGTCCTGGAACGAGATGTCGTACACGCAGGTTAGCGGCATGAACACACGCCATTTGAAGTACATGCGCAGATATGGATCGGCCGGCTTGTCTTTCCCGCCCCATGCTGCCGAGTCGATCGGCACCTGCACCCACGCGCCTTCTCCCTGGACGTTCTCGAGCTTGTTGCCGTTGCGGAATACGTCGTGCGGCGGCACCTGCGGAACGGTACGGTCCGCGAGAAAGCCATCGTGAAGGATCGCGAAGTGCGAGTAGTCGGTGTAGTTCTCCACACGGCGAGGTGCGCTGCAGTCCCAGTCTTCCGCCGGCGAGACGGCCACGTAGTGAAATTCGGGGTTATCCCAGACCGGATAGTCCGGCAGCGGGAAATGCGGCTTGTCTTCAAGGCAAGCCCATACCATGCCGTACTTCTCGACCGACAGGTACTTGCGGGTTCGGGCGCGCAACTGCCCGGCAAGGTCGGGACGCTGCGGCGCGAGCGTCAGCTCGCCCTCCTGGTCGAATTGCCAGCCGTGATACGGGCACTCCAGACGGCAGCCATCACGGACATGCCCGAGAGAAAGCCGCGTGCCGCGGTGCGGACAAATATCGTCGAATACCGAGATTTCGCCGTTGAGCCGCACGATCACGATGTCCTTCTCCAGCAGGGTAAAACCGACAGGCTTGTCGGTGACCTCGTGCGAGTAAGCGACGACATGCCAGAAGTGGCGAAGCGAACGATATACCCTCGCCTCACCCTCGACATCCAATTCGTTTTCCCGGGTCAGAACCGGGACTTCTTTTACGTTCCCAACAGTCACTTCTTGTCTCCTTGATATGTGCGGACGCGAGCGTAGTGGGCGCACGGCGTGCCTGCGCCCACTGGCGCCGCCATCCGGGTTGCTTGCGCCGATGCGCAAGCAGAGTTTCTCGACAGGCTGAGTTCCGCGCGTCAGCTCTTCTGCGATGCAGTGAAGTTCTCGAACAGCCACCGGCGGTACTCGATCGAAACGATGTCTGAGCCGCGTACCGGAGTCTCGCGATCGTCCCGGTTTTCCCCGTTGAAGCTGAACCACTTCGGCCGCTGCGACTCGATGATGGCCTTGTCCTCGCCGAGGATCGTGTCTTCCAGTTCAATGAAGAACCGATCCTCCATCGGCTCCGTGCGGAAGTCCCGCGCCTGCCACCAGAAGATGCGAGTAAGGTCCTCTGTAACCGGCGATGCGCTCATGAAAAGCACGTACCGCTTGTCGTTCGGCATGCGGAAACTCGCGTGCACCGTCGCCGGCAAGAAGATGTGATATGCGTTGACCGGCGTCACCCTATCCGTTTCCCGTACGGGGAACAGGAACTTGTAAAGGTCGGGATTAGGCGGCAGATAGCCGCTACGGTCGAAGCGCAACACGTGGCCTTCGCGCCAGACCTTGACCGTCTCCACGGCGGGGTTGTCGCGGGCGCCGATGGTGCCGTCGTGCACGTAGGGAAAATGGGCGAAGTCGACGAAATTTTCGAGGCGGCGCGGCGCGCTGGTCGCCCATTCGTAACTCGGTCCCTGCTGGATGCGAAAGCTTGGATCGCTCAGTTCCGGGAAATCCGGCAGCGGTGCGATCGGCTTTTCGAGTGCCACCCAGATGATCCCGACATGCTCGGCCGCGTAGTAGCAATCGATCGAGACATTCATGCCTTCGGTCAGCTCTTCTCGCGCCGGAACCCGGACGCACTTTCCGCCGCCGTCGAATTGCCAGCCGTGGTACGGGCATTCGATCTTGCCATCCACGACGTCACCCAGTGCGAGCGCCGTGCCTTTGTGCGGACACCGTCCATGCATCGCGCGGATTTCGCCATTGAGCCGCGCAATGACCACCGACTCGCCCAACAGCGTGACACCGAGTGGTTTGTCCTTCAGCTGGCCCGAATAGGCGACGGCGTGCCAGTATTTGCGCATCGCGGTGAAAAGCTCCGGCTTTTCGCCCTTTTCGACGTTAATTTTGATATCCGCAAGATTCGTCATATCGATTGTTCTCTCATCAAATGAAAATAGGCGATGCCTTCAATCAATCGGCTTACACCCTTGCACTCGCCACAAGTTGCTTTTGCCTCACAGCCGTCGCTCTAAATATCCAGAGTCAACGCTTCGCCCTTGCACCGTGACACGCAGATCATCATGGTCTGGTTCGATGCGCGCTCCGCCGGCGTCAGCACGTGATCTCGATGGTCAGGCACGCCTTCGACCACCCTGGTTTCACACGTCCCGCAAATGCCTTGCCGGCAAGAAGACAGCATGGGTACCCCGTTCTCCCTCAGCACTTCGAGAATCGAACGGTTTGGCGGCACCACCAGGGTCTTGCCTTGCCTTGACAGCGTGACAGTGAACGCCCCCTCGGCCTCGCCCAGGGTGTCAGCAACTGGCGCCTTGAAGTACTCGAGGTGAACCCGCTCCGGCGGCAAGCTGGCAAACGTCGTCGAAAAGGCATCCATCAACGGCGCCGGGCCGCAGCAGTAGAAGTCCGAATCCGGTCGGTGCGCGGCCCGGACATCGCCCAGATTCAGGGACGTCACCCCCGCTTCGCCGTCGAAAACACAATGGAGTGCGCGATCTGGGTAAGTGGTTGCTGCCAGCTCCTTTAATTCACTCAGGAACGCAGCCCTGGCTGGCACACGGGCGCAGTAATAAAAGTCCCAACTGAGTCCAAGTTGGCACAGCCGCCGGACCATCGCCAGCAAAGGCGTTACGCCAATTCCTCCGGCGATGAGAACCGAGTGCACCGCTGCCTCATTCAGCGGAAAGTAATTGCGCGGCGCACTCACGATCAGGCGGCTGCCGAGCGCCACGGAATCGTGCATGGACATTGAACCGCCGGCGCCGCCTGGATCGCGCTGGACGGCGATCACGTACCGGTGGCGCTCAAGCGAGTTTGTCAGTGAGTATTGCCTTGTCATGCCGTGTGAGAGATGCACGTCAATATGCGCGCCGGCTGTAAATGGCGGCAGCTCCCCGCTAACCGGCCAAAGCTCGAACGAGCGCACGGTTTCCGCTTCAATCCGGATGCCGCGCACCTCGACTTCAAACGTCTCCGATGATTTCATCGCTCCTCCAGATGCTCAGAGCAGGACATTATTGATTCGGAATACGTTACGTTCCGGGTCGAGCAGAACCGCCTGATACCAGTGATAGTAGGTTTCATATGGCGCTTTGATCAGCGTGGCGCCAGCCGCGATCGCCACGGGCACCAGCTTGTCCACGGCCTCTTTCGTATCGACGTCGAAGTTAAGCAGAAACTTGATACCGCTGGTTTCGCTGAACTGCGCGAGTTGCAGTAATTCGTATGCCTCATGCGCATTGAAGCCAATGCAGCTCTTTCCGGTGTCGAGCCCGCGGAAGATTGGCGACCGGATCGATTCGATTTCCTGGAAGCCGAACACCTGCTGGTAGAAAGCGCTGAGCGCCACGATATCGCGGGTGAAGATGTTGACGTAAGACAGATCTGCCATGTTCTTTTCCTCGGACTGTCGCTCTGATTGCGCCACGGGCGCTATCACGTTGAAGCGATTTTGTGCATGCTGCACAATCAAAGTCGTCACGAACATGTTCAGTACGATCTTCTTTTCTCAAACGTTTCGGATCGGGCCATTGAACGTGCAGGCCGAAAGATCTGCACAGTGGACGTGCACCAAAACGCATGGGGCTGTCACTAGCAAGAAGCAACTGCCGGGCAAGAGAAACTCGACATAGACCAGTCGCGGCCGGGCATTTACACACTGCGTACGATTGACGACGCCCTGGCCATCAATGAGAAGATTCTGCCTGGCGTCAGAGTGGTGATCATCGGTGCAGGCTTCATCGGATCCGAGGTGGCTTCGAGTGCTGCGGCGAGTGGCGCGCAGGTGGTCCTGTTGAAAATCGCCGAGACTGCGATGTCCCGTGCAGTCTGTGCGCGGCTTGGGCCTTGCGTTGGGCCAGTTGCACAAGGAGTTCGGTGTCGGTCTGGTGTGTAATGCACGCGTGACTGGCTTCGGCGGAGAAAGCCGCGTTCAATCAGTCTGGCTGGCGGATGGCCGGGAACTGCCAGCCGATATCGTGGTGGTTGGCATTGGCGTGTTGCCGAATAAGGAGTGGCTAGCGGATTGCGGCTTGAGGCTCACGATGGGATTCTGCGTGACGGGACGCCCAATGCAGGACCAGAAGCGGTATACGCTGCCGGCGATGGCGTGGCGTGGACGAACGAATGGTGGGGCGGCGTCATGCGGGCAGAGCAATGGCTCATCGCGGCGGACCACGGAATGCACGCTGCGAAGAACCTGTTGGCCGGCCGTGCGCAGGCCCGACCATTCTCGACCATACCTTGCTTCTGGAGCGACCAATACGACCGCCGCATTCGGGTTGCCGGGCAACGCGTTTCACCTTTTCACCATCGCTCGGATATCAGCCCTTGCGCGTTTCCGCATGGCACATTTGCCGTTTGTGATTCATTCGCGGCGCCGCCGTTCGCACAGCCGTAGATGCGTTGGGTTCACCGGCCGAGTCCGCCAGGCCTGTCTGCATATGAGGTCGGCGTGAGGGAACCCGACCATACCGAGCGTTCCAATTGTGAAACGGAGCGTATTTTTATCCCCCTGTTTCAATGGGCTAGCCGTCGATAGAATCTCCTCAAGATGCAATTTCAGCTGGAGGCATCGCAGTTGAACTGCATAACAAAACTACAGTCGGAGACTCCCATGATTGCTTACGCACCACCATCGGCGGCACACGTACCTGCGAACAACAAGATCTCGGCCAACGACTGTGAAGCGACAACATTGTCCATCGCATCCTCGCCTAGACGTGAATGGACGCTGCTCGAACTACTGCGGATCGAGCGTCAACGAGGTGTGAGCCTTGTCAAGCAGATCGTTGCCAGCCTCGACGCCTTGGTCGACTCGGGCCGGCTCCGTCCGGGAACGAAGACACCGTCAGTTCGGGAGCTTGCAAAATCCCTTGACGTCAGCACCTTTACAGTGGCTGAGGCATACGATGTGCTGGTCTCCCGGGGCGTACTGAGTTCGCGGCCCGGCTCCGGGTACTTTGTCACTTCGCGCGCCGCGCACGTGACAGCATTGCTGGATGAGCCGCCGAAAAGAAAGGAAGCGGCCTCCGGCTCATGGTTGCCGGTGCTGGTGTGGAACCAGGACCCGGACCTGCAGCCGGTTGGTTCCGGCGTGCTTCCGCCGGAGTGGTGTAGCGAGAGCACGCTATTACAAGCGGTCAGGCAGGCCATCAAGATGCCCGCTGAGCGTCTGGTCGGCTACGGTCATCCGCTCGGCTTCCAGCGCCTCCGCCAATTGCTCGCCCGCGGATTTACCGAGCGATTCTGCCCTGTCTCGCCGGAGCAGATCATCCTCACGAACGGGGTATCGCACGGTCTCGACCTTGTCGTCCGAACCATTCTGCAGCCAGGTGACACGGTATTTGTCGAAGAGCCCGGTTACTTCAACACCAACCATCTTCTGCGCAGCCACGGCGTGCGCATGCTTGGTGTTCCTCGGGGAGCGGATGGACTGCACGTCGATAAGCTGGCCGCGATGGCCGCGGAGCACCGGCCCAAGGCGATTTTTCTCAGTTCGGTCTTGCAGAATCCACTTTCGTCCACTTTGCCGGCTTCGCAGGCCTACCGGGTCATCGCGTTGGCCGAGCAATACGATTTCCTCATCGTCGAAGACGATATCTATCGCGATCTCGCTTCGCCTTCGGACCCCTCCTTGACATCACTGGATGGGTTGAATCGAGTGATCTGCCTGGGCGGCTTCTCCAAGACTATCGCCCCATCCTTGCGAACAGGGTTCATTCTTTGCCCTGATCATCTGGTTTCCGGTATCGTCCGGACGAAGATGGCATCCGGCCTGACGACATCGGAATTGAATGAGCGATGCATATATGAGGTCTTGGCAGATCCGGGCCACCGCCGTTATATCGATCGACTGCGGATGCGCCTCGCAAACGACCGCGAGCAATTTCTTTCGTTTCTGTCCGAAGTCGGCATAACCCCTCTCGCCACGCCCCGCGGTGGACTCTTCGTCAGTGCCGGATGGCGAATCCAGCCAACCGCCCAGTTCAATGCGGAACTGGTCACAGCAGAAGCCAGGGCGGCAAAGATTGCCCTCGTCGGAGGTGATTTATTTATGCTCTCGCCATCCACGGACAGCGTCTGGTTTCGCTTTAATGTCGCTTATTGTGGTTCGCCGGAACTCCAGAACTTTCTCCGAGGCATCTCCGCGCGTGTGCCGAAGGCGTGAGCTGGTGCGCCTTTTTCATTGATCAGGCCACACATCGAACAGGATCAGTCAGCCGGGCCAGCATGCCGATTGAAATGGCAGCGGGTCCGCTGCTGCACCTCAACAGCATCAATCCCGTCAACGAGTAGTGGCACCCACATATCGTAAAACGGTCGCCACTACCCGCTCGATCAAAACGCCAAGGCACTCTGTGGTCGACCAGTCAGCGCAATGCTCCTGCGTGGTGCGCGATATGCTCTCCGATAAAATTGCTTATGAAGTAATAGCTATGGTCGTAGCCAGGGCGTAAATTCAGTCGCAGCGGATGGGCCGCCGCCTCGCAAGCCGCGCGAAGCAATTGCGGTTTCAACTGGTCCTGAAGGAACTCGTCGCCCTCGCCTTGATCCACCAGCAATGGCAAGCGCTCGACTGCGCTCTTCAACAGTTCCACCGTGTCATACTGCTTCCACACTTCACGATCTTCGCCCAGGTAAGCCCTGAATGCCTTCTTGCCCCACGGCACCTCGGTTGGCGCGACGATCGGCGAGAAAGCCGACACACTTCGGTAGCGGCCTGGGTTGCGTAGTGCAATTGTCAATGCGCCGTGCCCGCCCATCGAGTGCCCGCTGATTGCACGCGCGCCGTTGGCTGGGAATTCGGCCTCGACTAGCGCCGGTAACTCGTCGACCACGTAGTCATACATGCGGTAATGCGTCGCCCACGGCTCCTGCGCAGCGTTGATGTAGAAACTCGCTCCCTTGCCGAGGTCGTAACCCGGGTCGTCGGGCACATCGTCGCCGCGTGGGCTGGTATCCGGCGCGACGATAATGAGGCCGTGTTCAGCGGCGTAACGCTGGGCGCCAGCTTTGGTGATGAAGTTTTGCTCGGTGCAGGTGAGGCCGGAAAGCCAATACAGAACCGGGCATTTCTGACCGCGTAAGGCCGCATTAGGCATGTAGAGACCAAACCTCATCTCGCAGCCAAGGGTCGACGAAGCGTGTTTCCAGACTTCCTGGTAGCCGCCGTAGCTGGCGTGCTGCTCGATGCGTTCCATAATCAAGCCTCGCTGTGGGTGCTCTTGGCCTTGGCCGAGTGAGCAGCCAGGATGTCGATCAATGCGGGACTTAGACAATCGTAGAGTTCCAGCCCCTTCTCGCGTAGCGTCTGACGAACTTCGACCATGGAAGAAGGCGCGTTGCCACTTTCGATAATGAACGAGACGAAAGGCGCGAAGCCAGGGCCATCCCAGCCAGCCTCCGTCGACAGTTCAGTCTGAATGAAGTCCAGCCCGTAGAAAGCGCGCTCCTTGTTTTCAATACGTCCGTACAGATGGGTGCCGCAGGCAGTGCGGGCGTGGCGCTGAATCAGTGCCGTATCGTCCCTCACCTTCAGTTTTTCGCGATGCGACGTAACTGCCACCTTCTCGCTCGGAACTACACCCACGACCGAGGACAGGGTGTGCTTGGTTTTCCTGCATTTAGTACAACCACACGCGTGGTTGTACAACACTTGGGTGTCGACGCGTACCTCTACCGGATCATTGGTGCACGAACAGCGTAAAGTGCTTCCGCCGAAGTCACTGCAGCCTTTTTGAATGCCGTGGTCGACGGAGGGATGAATTGCTCTGGTCATGGTCCATCTCCTTCTTGGAGTACTAGTAGTGAACAACGGTGCGGATTGACTTGCCCTCGTGCATAAGGTCAAACGCTTCGTTGATGCCGGTAAGCGGCCGGGTATGTGTTACGAATGGCGCGAGTTGAATCTTTCCGGCCGTCGCGTCTTCGACCATGCCGGGCAACCGCGAGCGTGCCTGGACGCCACCAAAGTCCGCCCCTAACCACCGGCGGCCTGTGACAAGCTGAAACGGACGGGTGCTAATTTCACCAGCACCTCGCCCTTGCGAGGCGGCTCGACATCGATCTCGACAATTTTCAGCGGCTTTCCTGGCTCAAATTCAACGGCAACTCGAGATTGCATAGCATTCCTATTGCCGAAAGAAAATAGTCAGGCGACCTCGCGGACACTCGCTCAAGAGTATTAACGGAGACAGAAACGTGCGAGTGAGTCCGCGTCCTCAATCGACATCTGCGATGTACCCTTTAGCTATACCAGAAGGGAAAACTCTTCTCGCAGTATGTTTATGCCGCCGACTGGCGCTATTTCTGGGTAATGACGCCCTTGACGAACCACTCCATTTTCCAGAGATCTTTGTCAGAGAGCACCTGACCTGCGGACACGCGCAGTTGGCTATCGCGGTCACTGAGGGGACCCGCGTAGATCTGCTTGCCCTTGATGATGGCGTCACGCTCAGACTTGATTAGTGCCTGCTTGTCAGCAGGTACGGCGTTGCCGAAGCCGGCAATATCGGTTCCCCCATCCTTCATTTCGATAAAGGCGCCATACGGTGCCGGCTGCCAGTTGCCCGCTTCGATTTTGCGGATTTCTGGGATCAGGAATTTGTCCCATACCCACACGGAAGAGCAAACGGTTGACTTGGGGGCATACTGTCTCATGTCTCTGTGGTGCCCAGTCGCGTAAACTCCGCGCTCCTGTGCAACGAGTTGAACTGTCGGGGAATCGGTGTGCGCGCCCAGCACGTCGTCTCCTTGGTCTACCAGGGCGGTCGCCGCTGCGCGTTCCTTCACCGGATCATCCCACGCGCCGGTGTAAACGACCGTGAGCACCGCATTGGGATTGACCTTCCGCGCGCCCAACTCATACGCGTTGATGGTCCAGTTAACCACGCCGAATGGGTGGGCAGCGACGAAACCCAACTTGCCAGTCTTGGACACCGCTGCCGCCGCCATGCCACAAAGATACTGACTCTCGTAGGTACGGCCGTAAAAGGACTCGAGATTAGGGCCATTGGTTGTACCTGCTGCATCCAGGAACGCGACATCGGGGTGACGTTTTGCGAGATCCTTGAACGCATCGGAGTAGCCGAACGCAGTGCCGATAATGATGTTATTTCCGCGCTTGATAAGTTGCTCAACAGCGGGCACGACAACGGCAGCATCTTCGGGGATACTTTCGACGTAGGGAATCTTCTCGCCAAGCGCCGCTTCCATTCTGACTCTTGCTTCGTCGAACGATTGAGTCCATCCGGCGTCATTCTTCGAGCTGAAGTACACCATGGCGATCTTTGGTTTTGCTTTCAGGGTAAAGCCGTCTGCATACGCCGTCGTGGCAACGCCACAGCAAGCCATCGACATCGCAACCAATAGAAATCGAGAGTTCATACATTGCCTTTTTAAATAACATTAGGAATACGATGTATTAATCGAGTGAGAGATCGAGTGGCGAGAATTCCCATCCCTACAGCCAACGACAAGGGACTGCCGATTGCCCCGGTCGCTGTTGTCTCGCCAACCGCCCGCATATCGAACACTGGACCGGCTACGTTCTGGATCCGCGAGCTCAGCGTCGTTCCTCGCGAACATAGGGTTCTCCGAGGGCGCATGGCGTTTCATCGCTGCCGCGGCGCACGATAGCCCCCTGGATCATCACGGCAAGGGTGATCAGGTATGGCGCGCAAAGCACATAGTACTGGGGCATACTGATGCCGGCGGCCGCCATCTGCGGTATGAGTGCCTCGATCCCGCCGAACAGCAGAGCGCCAATCAGGGCACGACCTGGCGACCAGCGGGCAAAAATCACGAGTGCCACTGCAATCCATCCGCGCCC
>JGI25156J39149_1001291_pt1 | contig 10873 bp, 10 predicted proteins | sample AraplaCL_Col_mMS_FD_39149 | JGI IMG/M metagenome (IMG submission 39149)
TGATCGCCGCTTTAGTGATGGTGTTCAAGGCTCGCATTTTCCAGTCTAGCTTTACGTCCAGGTGACCCAGACTCAATGACCCGCTCAAATACTCCAGGCGCTGCAACCGGTGCCGGGAATAGCAACGAAGATTATAACGTAAGCGCCGACCCCTCCGACGCGTTGGGCCCGGATTCCCTCGACGACGATCTCGGCGCCGACGCGCTCGGCAAGGGCGCGCTCGCGAGCACCGTGCCGACGGTGGCAAACCGCGTCGCGGACGAAACGCCGCGCAGCGTCGTGGTGCCCGACGAGCTGGCGGGCGAGCGCCTCGACAAGGTGCTCGCGCGCGTCTTTCCCGAATTCTCGCGCAACCGTCTGCAAAGCTGGATCGAGGCCGAGCGCGTGCGCATCGACGGCAAGCCGGCAAAGATTCGCCAGCCGGTGCCGCTTGGCGCGACCATTGAGCTCGTGCCCGACCTGCTGCCCGAACAGCTCGCGTTCACACCCGAACCGGTGCCGCTTGACATCGTCTACGAGGACGACACGCTCGTCGTCATCAACAAGCCGGCCGGCATGGTCGTGCATCCGGCCGCCGGCAACTGGAGCGGGACCGTGCTGAACGGTCTGCTGTACCGTTACGGCGACGCGGCGGCGGGCTTGCCGCGGGCGGGCATCGTGCATCGGCTCGACAAGGAAACCTCGGGCTTGATGGTGGTCGCGCGCACGCTCGAGGCGCAGACCGACCTCGTGCGCCAGCTGCAGGCGCGCACGGTGAAGCGCCGCTACCTCGCGCTCGTGTGGGGCAATATGCCGGAAGAAGGCACGATCGACGCGCCGATCGGCCGCGATCCGCGCGAGCGCACGCGCATGGCGGTGGTGACGGGCGCCTCGGGCAAACCGGCGCGCACGCATTTCCGGCGCGTCGACACGGCGCTCTGGCAACGGCAGCCCGTGACCGCGATTCACTGCGATCTCGAAACGGGCCGCACGCATCAGATTCGCGTGCACTGCGCGCATATCGGGCATCCGTTGCTGGGCGATCCGGTGTATGGACGCGCGCGCGGCAAGCGCTCGGTCACGCCGCTGCCCGGCGACTTCGCGCGCCAGGCGCTGCATGCGTGGCGGCTCGGTCTGATTCATCCGAAAACCGGGCGGACGATGCAATGGCGCGCGGATGTGCCGGAAGATATCGCGGCACTCTCGGCGGCGCTGGGCCTCGGTCGCGACGATGCAGGCGAGTTCGACGAAACGTATTATGAGGAAGACGGCTACGAAGCCTCGTTCGGCGACGAGCCGGCCGATCTCGCCGAATACGATGAAGACGAAGCCGCCGACGATTCACATGAAGACGAGGACGACCGCGCATGACGCACCTGCCCGAGCTGACTTTTGCTGACGTCGTGCAACCGGCGTGGAACGTCGCGCCGCGCGTGCGCGCGCTCGTCACCACGCGCAACGGCGGCGTGAGTGCGCCGCCGTTCGGCCGCTGGCACGACGGCGCGGACGAGCCCGGCGGTCTCAATCTCGGCATGAAGTCCGGCGACGATCCGGCCGCGGTTGCGGCCAATCGTGCGCGGCTTCTCGCGCTCGCCGGCGTGAGCGAGGCGGCGTGGCTCGCGCAGGTGCATGGCGCGCGCATCGTCGGCGCGCAGGCGGCGCTGCGCGAAGCACAGGCGAGCGGCGCGCCGCCGCAAGCGGACGCGAGCGTGACGGACCGCGCGGGCATCGCCTGCGTGGTGATGGTTGCCGACTGCATGCCGGTGCTGATCTGCGACGAAGCGGGGCGCGCAGTGGGCGCCGCGCACGCGGGATGGCGCGGACTCGCGGCGGGCATCGTCGAGCAAACGGCGGCGCGTGTCGCCGAACTCGCCGGGCGAGAAGCGAGCGCGCTGCGCGCCTATCTCGGACCGTGCATCGGGCCGCAGTCGTTCGAAGTCGGCCCCGATGTGCGCGACGCCTTCCTGCATGCCGCCATGGCCGGCGAACGCGACGCCACCGCGAGTGCGTTCGTCGCGCATCCGCGCAACGCCGGCAAATATCTTGCGGATCTGCCGGCGCTGGCCCGCCTGCGCCTGCAGCGCCTCGGCGTCACGCGAATCGCGGGCGGCGATCTGTGCACGGTGACCGATCGCGAGCGCTTCTATTCATACCGGCGCGATCGCGAAACGGGGCGCATGGCCGCGTTGATCTGGCTTGACGACGGCGCTCAGACACTCGGCGACTGATGCGGGCGCGAACCATTTTGCGAAGCGCCATCGAAAATGGTTGTTCGCACATGCGACGATGTGTTTTTGCTGCGCTGCCGGAAGGCGTTGAGTCGAACGGGACGGGCCATTCAGCAGCGCATGTGAGCGGTCGATAAATGTGAATTAAGCGCGGCAATACCGCGTTTTTTTCGCTAGCCGCCATTCAGTTGACATATGTCTGAAAATGTCGCTCGGCGATACAGGGAAAACGATAATTAAAAAACTATCGCACTGCGGCAAAATCGGGAACAAGCATTGACATGCCTTGCGATGGGGAGCAAGAATGTTCCTCACAGCTCCTCGTACATGGGACAGGGCGTGACGAGGTCGCGAGCGATCGCCCACGTGCGCAGAACCTGCCTCTCAACCGTCCGCAAGGACTCACCGGTCAAAAGCAGGTATGGCAGCTTCTCATTCCTCAGCTTCCCCCAGCACCGACTCCTCGAAGGAGCATACGCAGCAGTCCGATACGAACGGCGCAACTCCTGCCGCGGGCATGCAGCAATTTTTCGACGCATGGTTGAACGCGTGGCGCTCGCTCGGCGCGGGGGCGGCCAGCAACGGCGCGCCGTTCGCGATGCCGCAGGTTGCGCCGGTGCAAGGGACGACGCCCTTTGGTCTGCCGCCCATGCCGTCGTTTCCCGGCATGCCTGACTTCAGCAAGCTGGCGGCGGGCGCCATGCCCGGCATGCCCGGCATGCCATCACTCGCCGGTTTGAACATCCCGGCCGCGGCGATTCCGCCTGAACGTCTGCAGAAACTGCAAGCCGACTACACGCGTGAAGCGATGGTGCTGTTGCAGCAGGCGGGCGGCAGCTGCGCCGCGCCGATTGTGCCGGAGTTGAAGGACCGCCGCTTCAGTTCCGATGCATGGAGCGCGACGCCGGCCTTCGCCTTCACCGCCGCCTGGTATCTGCTGAACGCACGCTATCTGCAGGAAATGGTGGACGCGCTCGAAGCCGAGCCGAAGGTCCGTGAACGCATCCGTTTCGCCGTTCAGCAATGGACGGCTGCCGCCTCGCCGAGCAATTTCCTCGCGTTGAATCCGGAGGCGCAAAAGACCTTGCTCGAAAGTCAGGGCGAGAGCTTGCGGCAAGGCGTGATGAATCTGCTCGCCGACATGCAGCGCGGCAAAATCTCGCAGACGGACGAATCGCGCTTCGTGGTCGGCGAAAATCTCGCGACCACCGAAGGTTCGGTCGTCTTCGAAAACGACCTGATCCAGCTGATCCAGTACAAGCCGCGCACGGCGACCGTGCGCGAGCGGCCGCTTCTCATCGTGCCGCCTTGCATCAACAAGTACTACATCCTCGATCTGCAGCCGGAGAACTCGCTGGTTGCGCATGCGCTCGATTCCGGGCACCAGGTATTCCTGATTTCCTGGCGCAATGCGGATGCGTCCATCGCGCATAAAACGTGGGACGACTACGTCGGCGAAGGCGTGCTCACCGCCATCCAGACGGTCAGCCGGATCAGCGGCCGCGAGCAGATCAATACGCTCGGTTTCTGCGTCGGCGGCACGCTGCTCGCCACGGCGCTCGCGGTGGCGGCGGCGCGCGGCGAACATCCTGCCGCGTCCATGACGCTGCTGACCGCGATGCTCGACTTTTCGGACACCGGCGTCCTCGACATCTTCGTCGACGAGGCGCACGTGCAGATGCGCGAGCAGACCATCGGCGGCAAGAACGGCGCGCCGCCGGGACTCATGCGCGGCATCGAATTCGCCAACACGTTTTCGTTCCTGCGGCCGAACGACCTCGTGTGGAATTACGTCGTCGACAATTACCTCAAGGGGCGCACGCCGGTACCGTTCGACCTGCTGTACTGGAACAGCGACTCCACGAGCCTGCCGGGCCCCATGTACGTCTGGTATCTGCGCAATACGTACCTCGAAAACCGTCTGCGCGAGCCGGGTGCCGTGACCACCTGCGGCGAGCCGGTCGACCTGTCGAAGATCGACGTGCCCACTTTCATCTACGGTTCGCGCGAAGACCACATCGTACCGTGGCAAACGGCGTATGCATCGGTGCCGCTCCTTACCGGGCCGTTGAAGTTCGTGCTGGGCGCGTCGGGCCATATCGCCGGCGTGATCAACCCGCCCGCGAAAAAGAAACGCAGTTACTGGACGCTGGAAGGCGACGTCAAGACCTTGCCGGAGAATCCGGACGAATGGCTCGGCGACGCGAAGGAAGTGCCCGGAAGCTGGTGGCCCGAGTGGACCACGTGGCTCGATCAGTACGGCGGCAAGAAAATCAAGCCGCGCGCCGCGGCGGGGTCGGAGGAATTCCCCGTCATCGAACCGGCGCCGGGGCGCTATGTGCGGCAGCGCGAGTAAGCGTCCGGTCGCGCCGGGCGCAACGAAGCAAACGAGCAGGCTATTTCACGAGCAACGAGATTTTTAACTTGACGGGCCACGGTCTGCTGGACCGGTAAGCCCGGAGGATATGGAAATGACTGATGTTGTGATCGTATCGGCCGCCCGCACGGCAGTGGGCAAATTCGGCGGGTCGCTGGCGAAGATCGCCGCGCCCGAACTCGGCGCGACGGTGGTTCGCGCGGTATTGGAGCGTGCGGGCGTGAAGCCCGAGCAGGTGAGCGAAGTGATCCTCGGGCAGGTGCTGACGGCGGGCTCGGGCCAGAACCCGGCGCGCCAGGCGTTGATCAAGGCGGGTCTGCCCACAGCGGTGCCCGGCATGACGATCAACAAGGTCTGCGGCTCGGGCCTGAAAGCGGTCATGCTGGCGGCCAACGCGATCATCGCGGGCGACGCGGACATCGTGATCGCCGGCGGCCAGGAAAACATGAGCGCGGCGCCGCACGTGCTGCCCGGTTCGCGCGACGGCTTCCGCATGGGCGACGCGAAACTGGTCGACACCATGATCGTCGACGGCCTGTGGGACGTGTACAACCAGTATCACATGGGCGTGACGGCGGAAAACGTCGCGAAGGAATTCGACATCACGCGCGAGGCGCAGGACGCGTTCGCGGCGCTGTCGCAGAACAAGGCGGAAGCCGCGCAGAAGGCGGGCCGTTTCGACGACGAAATCGTGCCGATCGAAATTCCGCAACGCAAGGGCGACCCGCTGCGCTTCGCCACCGACGAATTCGTGCGTCACGGCGTGACGGCCGAGTCGCTGGCGGGGCTGAAGCCAGCGTTCTCGAAGGAAGGCACGGTGACGGCGGCCAATGCGTCGGGCCTGAACGACGGCGCGGCGGCAGTGCTCGTCATGTCCGCGAAGAAGGCGGAAGCGCTCGGCCTCACGCCGCTTGCGCGCATCAAGGCGTACGCGAACGCGGGCGTCGATCCGAAAGTGATGGGCATGGGCCCGGTGCCGGCGTCCAAACGCTGTCTGGAGCGCGCGGGCTGGAGCGTGAACGACCTCGACCTGATGGAAATCAACGAGGCGTTCGCCGCGCAGGCGCTCGCCGTGCACAAGCAGATGGGCTGGGACACGTCGAAGATCAACGTGAACGGCGGCGCCATTGCGATCGGCCATCCGATCGGCGCGTCGGGCTGCCGGATTCTCGTCACGCTGCTGCACGAAATGCAGAAGCGCGACGCGAAGAAGGGCCTGGCTTCGCTGTGCATCGGCGGCGGCATGGGCGTCGCGCTCGCGGTCGAGCGCATTTGACGAAGCGCGAGCGCGGCGCGTTCAGGCGCCTTTGAAGTGGGAAGCGCGCTGAACACGTGGCGGAAAGCGCGGTGTAGAAGCGCGCCGTTTGCCATAGACGGCGCGCGGGTGAGAGCAGCCTCGCCGGCCGGTCGCCCGGCGGCATGTGAATCAAGCATCAGACGAGGCAGAGGTAGCCGGTCGGGCGAGCCGGCCGGCGCCTCAAAAACGACAATGGAGTCCAGGTTATGACACAGCGAATTGCGTATGTAACGGGCGGGATGGGCGGCATCGGCACGAGCATTTGCCAACGCCTGCACAAGGAAGGCTATAAGGTCATCGCGGGCTGCGGCCCGAATTCGCCGCGCCGTGTGAAGTGGCTGGACGAGCAGAAGGCGCTCGGCTTCGACTTCGTCGCATCGGAAGGCAACGTCGGCGACTGGGAATCGACCAAGGCCGCGTTCGACAAGGTGAAGGCCGAAGTCGGCGAAATCGACGTGCTGGTGAACAACGCGGGCATCACGCGCGACGTCGTGTTCCGCAAGATGACGCACGAAGACTGGACCGCGGTGATCGACACCAACCTGACGAGTCTCTTCAACGTGACGAAGCAGGTGATCGACGGTATGGTCGAGCGCGGCTTTGGCCGCATCATCAATATTTCGTCGGTGAACGGGCAGAAGGGGCAGTTTGGCCAGACCAACTATTCGACGGCAAAGGCCGGCATTCACGGCTTCACGATGTCGCTCGCGCAGGAAGTCGCCACCAAGGGCGTGACGGTCAACACCGTGTCGCCGGGCTACATCGGCACGGACATGGTGAAGGCGATCCGCCCCGACGTGCTGGAAAAAATCGTCGCGACGATTCCGGTGCGCCGCCTCGGCCAGCCGGATGAAATCGGCTCGATCGTGGCGTGGCTCGCCTCGGACGAATCGGGTTTTGCCACGGGTGCGGATTTCTCGCTGAACGGCGGTTTGCATATGGGCTGAGCTGGAGGCGCGCCGCTCACAAGGCAGCGCGTCGGCTCGGATGGTTCCGGCGGCGTCCCGGTTGCGCACAGGCCCGATTGCGCAGCCGGTACGCCGTCCGCGCTCTACTTGCGCTCAAAGGCGTTACATGACCACTACTACAAAGAAGGCAGCCGAACGACTGATCAAGAAGTATCCGAATCGGCGGCTGTACGATACCGAGACAAGCACGTACATCACGCTGACGGACGTGAAACAGCTCGTGCTGGACCAGGAGGATTTCAAGGTTATCGATGCGAAGAGCAACGAGGACCTGACGCGCGCGATCCTGCTGCAGATCATTCTCGAAGAGGAAAGCGGCGGCTTGCCGATGTTTTCGTCGTCGATGCTGTCGCAGATCATCCGTTTCTACGGCCATGCGATGCAGGGCATGATGGGCACGTATCTGGAGAAGAACATCCAGGCTTTCATCGACATTCAGGCCAAGCTCGCCGACCAGTCGAAGAACCTGTATGAAGGCAAGGCGATGAACCCGGAGGTCTGGTCGCAGTTCATGAACATGCAGGCGCCGATGATGCAGGGCATGATGACGAGCTACATCGAGCAGTCGAAAAACATGTTCGTGCAGATGCAGGAGCAGATGCAGAACCAGGCCAAATCCATGTTCGCGACGTTCCCGTTCGGGCCGGGCGGTGCCAATGCCGCGGCGCCCGCGAATCCGCAGCCGAATTCGGAAGCGGAGAAGAAGTAGGACTTCCCGGGCTGCATCCTCGCATGCGGGCGGCTGCCCGCGGCGTGGGGCTTTGCGCGCTCGCGGCAGGCAGGGCGCCCGCGCGCTGCGCCGGGCGCTCCCGGGGCAAGCTTGGCGGCGCGCGGTACAATAGCGGGTTGCGTGCGCGGCACGCTACATCACAACCGGCGCCTGTGCTTTTTCAGTCGTCCGTCATCGCCGCGCCCTCTCCAGTACCGCCCTTTGTCGCCACGTCACCGCTATACGCCGGATTCACCTATGTCGCAGACCACTCCCTCCGCCTCGCCGACGGCTTCCAGTCCGAAGGTTGGCTTCGTCAGCCTCGGCTGCCCGTAGGATAATTTAAATATACCATGTGTTCGGCGCTCCCACCCTGATGGACTGCTACGATAAAGGGCCGAAAAGTTGACGGGAGTGCCGGGCGTCATAGCGCGCTCGAACATAAAAATGCCAGCTAGCCTGATCCTTCCCAAAAAAGTGTCCGTCGTGACGCTTCCTTCGACGATGGCGTTCTTCGCGTCGCTGTATTCCCATGAGGGTGAAGAGATCCATATCGATTGCAGTCAATTCGACTTTGCAGATCCCATGGGGCTCTGCTTCCTCCGTTATCACCTTGACCTCGTCACGTATTTGGACTGCACAGTCCACTTGGACGGACTAGTAGATTGGCTGGCACTGTACCTGGAGCGCATGGACTTTTTTGCAGGGCTCGACAAGGTTTACTGTCTGAATAAGCCCGCAACGCGAGTTCGTGCCTCGCTTGACCACGTCCTAGTGGAAATGACCAAAATCGAGTACGAGCACGAAATTGATGCGGCGGCGGGTCGTTTGGCGAAAGCGATGGTCGGTGCTTCCGAGACTTCGACGGAGCCTGACCCAGATGGGATGAAGCCCAGTCCAGCCGATCGCCTCCAAGCGGTGTTGCAATACGTTTATTCCGAATTGATCAACAACGCCGCATTCCATGGTCGTGCGCGTGGTAGGAAACAGTCAGAGATCTGGGTTGCCGCCCAGTATTACAAAAAGAGCGGCGACGTGCGCTTGGCTATCCTTGACGATGGTTGTGGATTTCTGGAAAGCTTGCGCGGGCATTCCGCCCTAATGGAAGAGACTGACGCGAGCGCGATTGAGGCTGCTTTACGTCCGCGAGTTAGCTGCAATCGAGACGTGCTTAGAGGAAGAGGCCTCGACTCGGCAAACCAGGGCATAGGATTGACGGCGTCGAAAGCACTGACGATCGCGGCAAAAGGAACTGTCGATATTTTTAGTGGCCGCGCATGGTACCGGGAAAACCCGACCGGTAGACACTTTCGACAGCTACGATTTCCTTGGCAGGGCGTTGGTGTGGCCCTGACTATGGAACGTGCATTGCTTCAGGAAATCGAAATTGCGAGTATTATCAGCAATGTAGCACCTCTGCGTGAGCGGAGAAGTTTCAATTTTGAGTGAGGTATGTATGGTACGGGATGATGCAGTCAATGCGGTCACCCCTCCTAAGGGGTTCTATGGTACGCGATCGCGCGCCTTCGAATTCCGCGATCAGATCGAGCATTTCCTGGACACGGATGCTGAGCGAATCATCATAGAGTTTGAGGGCATCTCTGCCACGCAATCTTTCATTGATGAGTTGCTAGGTGTACTTATTGTCCAGAGGGGCATCGACACCGTACGTCGGTTGGTCTTCAAGGACTGCTCAGAGGATCTGAAAGCGATAATTGGCTTTGTGCTCAACGATCGAATTGAGCAGTTGGAAGATGCTCGCCAGGCACAATCCCGACATTGACGCTCTACGACGGAATGGCTCTTGCGTCGATAGAAAACTCCGTCCAACAAGAGAAGCGGCGCCCAGATTGGAGCGCCGTTTTTTTATGCCTTGTGCCGTGCGGGCGAATTATTTATTGCGCCCGACCTGAGCCCGAAGTGATACGCCTTCTCCGGTGAAGACCCTTGGGCGCGCCTTCGAGGCGGCCACCAACAGATTAATGACGATTTTCGTTTAAAAACAAAGGGTTGAGTTCGCTATTGAGCCGCAGTAGACTACGAATGCGCCGGCACTCCTGCTCGAGCGCAGACTTTCAATAGTCAGGAAACAAATGACGGCGCAACGAATTAAAACAGCCAACGATCCACGTATCGGGGATTTGCGGCACTCCGTAATAAGCGCATTTAGCTATGCCGGCTTTTGCGTGACAACCCCGAATGGGGAACCCGCGATGCTTGCCGTAGTGGACAAAGATGGCAACGTGATCGAGTCGGGGGCGGATGTGGCGATCGCCGCCTGGAACGTGGCAATCCATGCTTACCGCAACTTCCTACAAGGGGCCGGGCACCTGCGCGTGCATGCAGGGCCGCCGCAGAATGAGAGCGCTTGAACCGAATGGCCACGGGCTGACGCCTATGTAATCGCCGCCCTCCGAACGCACATTATCGTCTGGCGCGTCGTGTTGAAGCCTCGGGCGAGTTGGGCCACGGATGCACCTGCGGCTAGTTGTTGAAGCGCTTCTACCTCCTCAGCATCTGTCAGCGCGGCGGGACGCCCAAGCGCCTTCCCTGCGGCCTTCGCACGTGCCAGTCCGCCTGGGTGCGCTCGATCAGCCGGTCGCGCTCGAACTCAGCGACGCGGCCGAGCACTCCCATTGTCATCTTTCCGGCGGCACTAGTGAGATCAAGGCCACCGAGTGCCAGACAGTGCACCCGCACGCCCATGTTGGCGAGACGTTCGACGAGTGCGAGGACGTCCATCGCGTTGCGCCCAAGCCGGTCGCTTTCGTACACATCGTTCGCATACGTTCGCACGAATTCACGCGTGTTCGAATGGTCGTGACAGCACAGTTTCCCCGTTGGCGCACGGCGCCGCTATCAGGAGGGAAGGGTGAGGGACCTTCGAACGATTGACCTTGAGGGGGTCATGCAGATGACCGGAACGAGAAAGACGAAGCTACACGAACTGCGCAAAGCCAAGCAGTTTCCGATGCCGGCAGAGCTTCCAGGCCGCGCTGTGCGGTGGTGGCTCGCCGACGTTGAGCAGTGGCTCGCGGCGCGTCGCGCCGGGGGGCCGTGAAGTGACGGAGCTCGATGACGACGTGATGATCAATCGGTATGACGGCGCAGGCGGCCGAACGCCAGGAGATCCCATGACGGACCCCGATCCGTTGCGAGTGATTTCCATCGGCGATTTACGACGCGCGCTGGACGTCTCGGCGGGCGTGATCGCCCGAATGGGCAAGCGGAATGAACTGCCCATGCCGATCACACTGACGCCGCGCGGGACGCGGCTATGGCTCGCGTCCGATGTGCGCTCGTGGCTTGCGGGGA
>JGI25156J39149_1001306_pt1 | contig 10780 bp, 12 predicted proteins | sample AraplaCL_Col_mMS_FD_39149 | JGI IMG/M metagenome (IMG submission 39149)
AATATCGTATACGCTATCTGCTTGTCAACAGCAGTTGGTCGGTGTCATTGTCCCACGCGAAGCCATGGACCAATTTTGTCGGGAATATTGTATACGGATTGGACCATGTATACCCATTCTGTGATTCCACTCATCCGCATACGCTGCGAAATCGGAGGTATCGTTGCCCCTAAATCCTGCGGGTCTGCCTTCTCTCGGCTCCGCGCCGACCGCGTCCGACCTTATCGCCAAGCACATACGGGAAGCCATCATCACGGGTGAGTTTGATGAGGGTGAACCCATTCGCCAGGACGACGTCGCGAAACTCTTCGATGTCAGCAAGATACCGGTCCGCGAGGCGCTGAAGCGCCTCGAAGCCGAAGGCCTGGGGGANGGAGTTCCAGCGCAACCGCGGCGCCGTCGTCAAAAGCGTCTCGGAGCCCGAAATCGCCCAGATCTTCGAAGTCCGGGCCATGCTCGAATCAAACGCACTGAAATTGTCCGTGCCGCACATGACGGCCAGAACGTTTCGGCGGGCAGAAGAATATTGCGACGCGTTCGCACGCGAGACGAATGTGGCTAGATGGGCCGAACTCAACTGGCAATTCCATTCATGCCTTTACGAAGACGCCAACCGGACCTTTCTCATGAACCTCATCCGGTCAGTGAATGATCGCATTGAGCGCTACCTGCGCATCCAACTCACGCTGTCGGGTGGAACTGGTGTCGACGACAGGGAACATCGCCAAATCCTCGCGGCATGTCGCGAGGGCGATGCGGATCGGGCGGCAGAATTGCTGCGCGACCACATCACCAAGGCATGCGCGTCCCTGCTGGCTAATATTCGCAAATAGGCACTGCCACACCCAACCTCGCTTCCAAAATCCTCTCGAATTCGAGAGCCTAATTTACTGCTTGACGCTGCACGTTTATCGTATACGATATTCAATGTAGGGTTCATTTATGCACGATCACTGCGCTGACGTTAGCGCCTCCAGATAATGCCGGATGATGTTCCCCTGCCCGCTTCTCCACAACGGATTGGCGAGAAATGCCGTTTGGGGAGTGACATGAAGTACGAGAGGTTTTTGAACACAGTCGAGCTGCATACCTGCGGCGAGACGTTCCGGCTTGTGACACAGGGGCTGCCGAAAATCCCCGGCAAGACCATTGTGGAGCGTGCCGCTTGGTTGAAGGAAAATGCCGATCATTACAGGCGCGCCGTGATGCTTGAGCCGCGCGGTCACAAGGACCTCTATGGCGGCTACCTAACGCCGCCAGTCAGCGAAGACGCGGATTTCGGCATCATCTTCCTGAACAACACGGACTACAGCCCGCATTGCGGCCATGGTGTCATCGCGCTCGCAACCGCCGCGGTGGAATTGGGTTGGATCGAGCGGGTTTCCCCGGAGACGCGCGTCGGCATCGACGCTCCCTGTGGTTTCATCGAAGCCTTTGTCGAATGGGACGGCGAAAGGGTGGGCTCGGTCCGGTTCATGAATGTCCCGTCATTCGTCTTCAAGAAAGATGTGACCGTTGAGACACCGACATTCGGACGGGTGACTGGCGACGTTGCCTATGGTGGCGCAACGTACTTCTACGTGGACGGGAATCAGCACGGCGTCACTATCCGGGAGAAGGATCTGCAAAGGGTCATGCAGCTCGGCTACGAGATCAAGAATGCCGTGAATGCCAAGATGCCCTTTGTTCATCCGGAAATTCCGGAGTTCAATGACGTGTATGGCGTCATGATCCACGGCGCACCGCGTCATGAAGGATCTACCCAGGCAAATTGCTGCGTCTATGCCGATCGGGCAATCGACCGGTCTCCGACGGGATCGGGGACAGCTGGTCGGCTTGCGCAATTGCATCTGCGTGGCGAGTTGCCAGTGGGAGAAACCCTGGTGAACGAGTCCATCATCGGGACGATCTTCAAAGGATGCGTTGTCAGCGAAACAAAGGTCGGAGAGTTTGATGCTGTCATACCCGAAGTGAGCGGACGAGCTTCCATCTGCGGCTTCGCGAACTGGGTCATCGATGAGTCCGACCCGCTGACCTACGGATTTCTTGTGCAATAGTATCGTATACGATATTCTAGATACGATATCAACTGCTCTGCAACTAAAACAAAAGAGAGGAACTTAAATGCGCATTTCTCCCTTCATTTTCGCCGCTGCTGTGGCATTCGGATTCGCGACCGCAGCACATGCCGACCAGTTGGACGACATCATCTCGGCCGGAAAGCTGCGATGCGCGGTCGAGCTCGATTTCCCGCCCAACGGGGCGCGCGACAAGGACAACAAGCCAATCGGTTTCGACGTCGATTACTGCAATGACCTGGCGAAGGCCCTTGGCGTGGAGGCCGAAATCGTCGACACGCCCGATCCCGATCGAATCCCGGCAATTCTTTCAGGGCGGGCCGATGTTGGCATCGCGGTTGCCTCCGACACGCTCGAGCGGGCAAAGACGATCGGCTTCTCAATCCCCTATTTCGTCTTCAAGACGATCGTCCTGGTGCGCGAGGATTCCGGCATCAAAACTCCGGCGGATCTCAAGGGGCACACCGTAGGCGGACCGGCGGGAGCCTATGAGACGCTCGCCCTCGGAGAGACCGTCAAGGGGTTCAACGACCCCAACGGCAAGATGCTGACCTTCCAGTCTCAGTCGGATACGTTCCTGGCGCTGAGCCAGAAGCAGATCGATGCGACCTACACGACATCCACGATCGCCACGGACATCATCAAGTCGGGCAAATATCCCGGGCTGAAGATCGTCGGCGACGCTCCCGTCGATGCCGACTATTGCTCCATCCTCGTGAAGCGCCAGGAGCAGGGACTGCTTAACTACGTGAACCTGTTCCTGAACCGGCAGGTCCGCTCCGGCCGCTACGCCGAGCTCTACAAGAAGTGGGTCGGCACGGAAGGCGGCCCCGCTCCTGACCTTACCGCCGCTGGCGTCTATCGCTAGCAGTTCGCGCGCTCCCGGACGCCGTCTTGTGACCGCGTCCGGGATACTTGGCGGCAACTGGTCTTTGACGACCAGAAGAACAGGCATCACCGCATGAAGGGGTCCTCGCATGGCATACACCTTCCAATGGCGTCCAGTGCTCCATTCCCTCCCGGAAATGCTGTGGGGGGCGTTGGTGAGCCTCGAAATTGCGGCCCTGGCAATGGCAATTGGCACGGTCTTCGCCATTCTGCTCGCGCTGGCAAAAAGATCGGGCGGCAAAACGCTCACGGCCCTCGCCGACTTATGGATCGAGACCGCGCGGAACACGCCTGGCCTGTTTCAGATCTACCTGATCTATTTCGGGTTGGGATCCTTGGGGCTTCGCGTCGATTCCTATTCGGCACTCCTGCTGGGCATCACCTTCAACAATGCCGGCTATCTGGCTGAAACCTTTCGGGGCGGGTTCTCCGCTGTCCCAGAAACGCAGGTACGGGCAGCACGGTCGCTGGGATTGGGTCAAATTCGAACCATGTGGCACATCGTCCTGCCGCAAATGTTGCGCGCGGTGTTCCACGCAATGACGAACCAGATGGTCTGGTCGATCCTGATGACATCGCTTGGGGTGGTAGTCGGCCTGACAAGTGACCTGACCGGCGTCACCAACCAATTGAATGTCGTGACGTACCGGACATTCGAGTATTTCTTCGTTGCAGCCATATTGTACTACACAATATCGAAGATATTCACAATAAGTGCGCGGCTGCTTGCGTCGCGCCTGTTCCGTTATTGAGGGGCTAGAGATGTTTTTTGGCGCCTCATTATCCTGGAACGACATTCTCTTCATGTTGAATGGCGCGGTCACCACGATCACCATCACCTTGGCCTCCGTGGCCATCGGTACCGGTCTTGGTGTGTTGTTCGGCCTTGCCAGGGCCGGTTCACCGTGGTGGATCAGTTGGCCAATCGGCGGCGTCCTGGACGTCTTCCGTTCCGTTCCGTTGTTGATCCAGTTGGTGCTCTTCAATTCGTTCAACAGCATGCTTCGACTTCATTGGCCGACCTACCTGGTGGCCTGCGTTTGCCTGGGCATCTATGCTGCGGCGTTTTGCACCGAGATCGTTAGAAGCGGCGTGACCGCGGTCCCGACCACGACGAGGCGCGCCGCCCGATCGCTTGGGCTGACGTGGCTGCAGGAGGTCGTGTCGATCACCTTGCCCATGGCAACCAGGATCGTGTTTCCGAGCTGGATCGGTTTGGCGCTGGGTGTCATGAAGGATACCGCTCTCGTGCTCTGGATCGGCATCGTGGAGCTCCTGCGAAGCTCGCAGATCGTCACCACCAGGGTGCAGGAGCCGCTGCTGGTCCTGTCCATCGCTGGCCTGATCTATTTCCTGATGAGCTTCCCGATTGCGCGGCTCGGAGCACGGCTCGAGAAGAGGTGGCGGATACAATGATAGAGATCGAAAACGTACACAAGCATTTCGGCGCCCTCCACGTTCTCACGGGAGTGAGCCTCAATGTGAAGAAGGGCGAAGTCCTGTCGATGATCGGCGGATCGGGCTCCGGCAAATCAACCATGCTGATGTGCATCAACGGTCTTGAGGGCATCCAGGGGGGGCACATCAAGGTTGATGGCATCGACGTCCACGCCAAGGGCACGGATCTGAACAAGCTCCGTCGCAGGATCGGCATCGTCTTCCAGCAGTGGAACGCCTTTCCCCACCTCACCGTTCTCGAAAACGTCATGCTCGCGCCCCGAAAGGTGTTGGGCAAATCGAAGCAGGAGGCCGAGGCCATCGCCGTCCAGCAGCTTGGCCATGTCGGGCTCAGCGAAAAGCTCAAGGCATTTCCGTCGCGTCTTTCGGGCGGACAGCAGCAAAGAATGGCAATCGCCCGCGCGCTCGCCATGTCACCCGACTATATGCTGTTCGACGAGGTCACCTCCGCGCTTGATCCTCAATTGGTTGGCGAGGTGCTGGACACCCTGCGTATGCTGTCGAAAGAGGGCATGACGATGATCGTGGTGACTCACGAAATGCGCTTCGCGCGAGAAGTGTCGGACCGTGTCGCCTTCTTCTGCCAGGGGCAGATTCATGAACTCGGCACGCCCCAGCAGATTTTCGACAACCCTCAAAAACCCGAGACAGTCGACTTCCTGCGCTCGGTCTTGTGACCATTGGCTGCAGGGCGGCGCAGAATCCACGCGCCGACGAGCGCAGCCGCATACGGGTCCGTCAAGCGTGATGGAGTTCGCGGAGAGTGCCACTCCCCAGCCGTCGGGAACAAGCGAGCTGACGCGACGCCGGCCGCAGCTACTGGAGAGGACATGCCAATGATCAAAGTCGCAGACGCCGAAACAACGTCGCGTCACTTGGACTATCCGCGATTGATAGAGGCGCTTGATCGTGGCTTTGCCCAGGGCTGTGTCGTGCCGATGCGCCACCATCACACCATCGAAAAGAGCGGACAGCCCGACGCTACCCTGCTTCTGATGCCTGCCTGGAGCAATGAATCCGACGAGGTCAGATATCTCGGGGTCAAGCTCGTGACCGTGTTCCCTGGCAACACCGCCAAGGGATTGCCAGGGCTTACTTCAACCTACGTACTTTACGACGGCGATACAGGACAGCACTTGGCGACGCTGGATGGTGGCGTGATTACGGCAAGGCGGACAGTGGCGACCTCGGCACTTGCGGCGCGCTATCTCTCTCGTGAAGACTCCAGAAAACTGCTCGTCCTCGGTTCCGGCCGCGTGGCAAGCCTCATCCCCGAGGCGTTTCGGGCTATTCGTCCTATTACCGAGGTGTCCGTCTGGGACATCAATCAGGAGAGCGCAGCCCGCATGGTGGCCGATCTGCGCGACAAAGGGTTTCTGGCGTCGATCGAGAGTGACCTCGAAGCGGGTGTCCGAAATGCGGATATCATCAGCTCGGCCACGCTTGCCACATCGCCTTTGATTCATGGCGAATGGCTGTCCCCCGGGACCCATGTCGACCTAATCGGAGGCTTCACGCCAAAGATGCGTGAGGCCGACTCCGAGGCTGTGCTGCGTGCGGCCGTATATGTGGACACTCCCGAAGCGTTGCATGAAGCCGGCGACCTGAGCCAGCCGATCGCGAGCACGCTCATATCGCCGAGCCATATCCGCGGCACCCTGGCCGAGTTCGCAAGGGCCGAGATCAAGGGTAGGAGCAGCTCGAAGCAGATCACCCTCTTCAAAGCAGTCGGCTCGGGTCTGGCCGATCTAGTCGCCGCCAAATTGGTGTACGGCTCGTTGTGAGAGAGCATAGGTGCTTGTTCGAGTTGCGTCGGCTTTCAGGTGATTCAGAAGATGGCTTGAACGGCCGAGATTGGGCGATGAGTTCAATAGGTCATTAGGTCATTGCAACACCCTCTGTAGCCGACCGACCGCGCCTCAGTCGCCTCATCCCCTTCACATCGTAGAGCGGAGAACGGCCTGCATATGCTCTGCCAGGTCCAGTTCACCGCGCGCCTCGATCTCCAAAAGATAGAGGGCCTTGGCCAGGCGATCCCCTTCCCCAACCGCGGCATAGCTGCAGATGGCGAGCAGCGCCCTCTCCTCGTCCCGGCTGGCTCTTGCGGAGTCGCTTCTGGCACCGCCTATTTCGTGCAGGGCTTTGCCGAATGCAGTTGCCGCAACCGTCGAGGCGACGACTGCGCTGCCGGAGTGGAAGAGCAGGGCGCGGCGGTTGATCCTGGACGTGGCGAACTCTCCATTTGCCTCGAGGCTATCGAGACTGTGACGTAACACCGTCAGACCGTAACACATCGGTTGCGCATTCGTGTCAGGATGGAAGGTCCTATGTCAGCCGACAACCACTGCGGCTGGGCGATGCGCAGCGCCCGCGTCTCGGACCGGACGCCTACAAGCCACGATGGAAGCTTGGACCGGTGGCGGGTTTGTCGCGGCCGGGGCACCGTGAAGCCTATGCATCTCAGGGCAGCGGATAACGCCAGATGACAAGCCAGCGCTCGGCCGCCATCTACGGCCGACGCGGGCGACGTCGGCTCTCGGGGCAGCGGCGAAGACCGCTGCGCCAGCCGTGCCGATCGCCCATCGCCAGCCAGGTCGACGAGATTCTGAAGTTGAGGATCCACCAGCTCAGCGGCCTGCCGACCAGAGATCACCGAAGGAACCCGCGTCCCCATCCGAGAACAGGGTTTCTTTCGAGCGTCTCGCTGCCGTCTCTGACTACGCTCCCGTTCCCGACCCGAGCCTCCTCAACTGCCGGCCCAGCCGCTGCACACTGCATTAAGCCGCAGAAATCTCTGACAATCCGCGATTCTGGCAATGTGCAGTAAACATGCGCACATTGAGAAATCACTATCTAACCCATTGAAAAACAAACGCCAAACCGCAGCACAATGTGCGAGCTTTTATCCTGCCCTCTTATTTGGGGTCGATTTCGTGCGAGTATTCGCCATCGCCATTTCTCCTTCTTAGCAGTAAAAAGCGCTCTTACCCACGCCTTGCCGCGAAGCTCTGCGAAGTCATCGAGATCAGGTACGCCGTGCACTCTTCCGGGCTCATCGACGGGGGCATTGAGCTGCTTCTTTGCAGCGTTCGAACCGTCGCGGCACATGTCGCTATCGGATTTACGGGGCAGCATCACACGCTTGACCTCAATCAGACGATCACTGCCATCTACGTCGAAGCTCCGAATGTCATAGCCCGCCCCATCGCCGTCGACGTGTGACACCCAGCGGATGTGATTGGCGAGGTCGGTGCGTCCCGCGGCAAGCAGGCTAGCGCGCTCATGGGCGAGGATGCGCTCCTCTCCTGCGCGGCCGAGTGCCCGGTTCTGAGCGTCACGCTGGGCGACATCGTACCTGCGGGCGATAGCGGCCATCTGCTCCGTCTCGTCCGGGGATGGAGCATTGCTGCGCGACGGCGGCGGTCCGATCCACAGCATCGTCTCCTGCCGCAAGGCCGACCGCGAGCCGTGCATTTCGGGGCGGTCGGCGGGCGCAAGCCACTCCGGATGACGATCGAGCCATCTCACCACGGCGTCGACGAGCGACGCCTGAAAATTAAAGGCCGGCTTGTAGCCGGGGATCCAGGTTTCTCCGAGTCCCTTGAGGACCGCGCTGATATTCTGGTGCTTGTACTCTATCGAGCCGCGCGGGCGGCCGATCGCAGCCTGGAGGAGACGATTGTACCCAGCCTTGCTGTAGGACTGCCCGGTGATGTCGTGAAGCAGCATCGCGAAATAGTCCGCGACGATTGCGTCATTCTGTTCGTCCGACCAGTCATGAGGCATTGGAGACGTAGCTTCAGCTAACGAAGAAGTATCGAAGCTTAATCATAACAGCAGCCGCCGCGGCACGACCAGTGCACAACAGCGGGCGGTTTGCCTTCTTGGGTATGCAAGGTAGTCTAGACGTCATTTGCAAAATACAGCCTGATCGCGTCCTGCTGCTTGCCGAGCCTGCCGTCCTTTCGGAAGCGAGTTCCGTCGACCACAAAGATGATGCCTTTCTCACTGGAGTAGACGGCTGTGCTCGTTACAGAAATGCGAACGCTGCGACCTTGAGCCTGCCCGGTCACGATATCACCGATATCGATCCCGAGGATTGATTTTGCCACTGTTGAGCGTTCGACCTCGAGCTCCGTCTCCCATTGATCCAGCTCTTCTTCGATCCGCGACCAGGCATCGCGGGCCGACCGAAACGGGCGGTCGGCGCCGAACCAGATTCTGTCAGCCAGCGCGAGGGTATCGTTGGGCACGTTTCGCTCCATCGCGCGCGCGGCTCCAGACAGCATTTCGCACACCTGCTCCGCGTCTATCAGTGCTTGGAGCCGACCGCGGTAGGGCGCAACGCTCGCTCTGGTGATGGATGAAGGCAGGGGCACTTCACGAGTAGGCATGTAGTCGATCGGCATGATTTCGCGCAGCGCCAACCTTGCGGTACCGATGCACTCAGGCGGCTCTTCCTCTCTCCAGGCACGTCGCGTGCTTTGCACCCAAATCTCTGAGGCGGAGACGCAGAGGGTGCTATCCAGAAACATGCGCGAATCCGGAGTGTGGATGTAGCGGGCGGACCAGGAATGGTCAGCCGACGTCAGCGGTATCACCACATGGTGGAGCTGGTGTTCGCGAACCACGCGCACCAGAGATGCAATCCGCTCCTGCAACGGAGCGGTTAGGCGGACTACAACGGCGGGACCACTCCCACTCGACCACCGGTTTCTTTGCTCGCTCTCGAACATGAGAAGCTGGGGCCGGGCGAATGGAAGCAGCTTTCCGACGAGACTCGCAGCGCTTCCCTGCAGCGAGTGGCTCCAGCGGGCATCGATCTTTCCCTTCTTGATCCACTCGTGAGCGCTGTTCTGGATCAGGAGCAGAAGCTGCGCCGCGAGGTCTGGATCGAGGTTCGGGAGTCTGTTTCCGGTAACCGCAGCAACGTCGACGCCTTGCGCCTTCAGGTCAGCTATCGCGGCACTGTAGAATTGCTGTTGAAGATTGGAGAGAGTTCCGGCTGCTTGGACACGCGCGATTTCACGCCGGCGCCTATCGATCTCTTCGCGGAAGGCACTCAACGGTGGGCGCCGGGGACTACCTCCTGCCTGGACCTTGGCCCAATAGCCTCGAGGTGGCTTGGGGACCTGCAGGCGCCTGCAAAGCTTGCTGAGTGCCACATCGGAGATGCCGAGTTCCTTTGCGATCTCGCTGGTCGGCTTTTCCCAGACCAATGCGAAGAGTTCCTCGCGGGAGAATTCGCGTCGTGTCATCTATGTGCCTCCTGCCGGTCGTCCCATATGTCACTCATCGGGATCGCTTTCAAAAAAGCGATGGCGCGACCGTGCTATTGAGCGAGCAGGAGGACGGTGGAGAGAAGGACGAGTTCGCCGACCAGCTACAGAAGTCTTGTTGCATTCATTGCCGCCGGTGGTTAGATCTCCAAACCACCGAAATGCCAACGAAAGGCTTGCTGGTCAAACCTCACCGCACCACTCACCTGTCTTTGCGATTCTCCCTCATCGAAAGCTTGCCCACCACTGCGGTGCTCAGGTGCGCTCATCGTCGCCGGCAAGGCCCATCTCGGCCTGCCGCGACGCGATGGCCAGGAGACGAAAGGCTGCGTTCCTCGCAATCGCAAAAAACCGCCCCGGGTTAGACCGGGACGGTTATTGATTTATGATGAAAGTGGTTGCGGGGACCGGCTTTGAAACTGCAAACTTCGCTTGAGAAACGCCCCTCCGCAGTCGAACGCGGTTGTAGCGCCGTATTGATGCTATCTGAACTGCCCCCCATTTCGACCGGACAGTCGGCATAAGCAGAAAGGCTCAAGCACAGGCTTGAGGATAGGCTTATGTCCAACGAGTATCGACGCATCGAAGTGATCACAGGCGACGTCCGCCGCCGGCGATGGACAACCGAGCAAAAGCTGCAGATCATCGAGGAGAGTTTTGAGGCCGGCGAGACTCGTCGACCGCCAGGCGTCATGGCGTTGCGCCCAACCTTCTTTATCGTTGGCGCAGGTTGTTGAGCGAGGGAGGTGCAGCCGCCGTGGATTCAGACGAGCCTGTCGTCGGCAATTCCGAGGTAAGGACGCTCCGAACAATAACTGAATCTGGAGCGATAGGGGCTGCGGCTGTGTGACTCACAGCGATGGGATTCCGGCGCGCCACAACTGGCTGTATGTCGATGGCATGATCGACGAGGACGGCATCCGCTATCGCTGGGAGACGGTGGGGCGCAAGCTTGACGAGCGCGGCCGTCGGATGTTTGCGGCGGCGGAAGCGAGCACGGCGGGCTGGGGCGGCCTTGCGGCGGTCTCGCGGATCACGGGGCTTGCCCGCTCGACGATCAATCGCGGGCAGGACGAC
>JGI25156J39149_1001309_pt1 | contig 10772 bp, 11 predicted proteins | sample AraplaCL_Col_mMS_FD_39149 | JGI IMG/M metagenome (IMG submission 39149)
ACCTCCGTCGTCGGGTGTGATGAAGCCGAAGCCCTTCGCGTCGTTGAACCACTTCACTGTACCGGTAGGCATGTCGATTCCTCATGTGCATCTGGTTGACTAAACTGGCAATTCTCGGGCGGGGACTGCCGCTCGACTGTACGCCTGTTTGCGCGGTGTCGCAGCGGCTGCGCTTGCTCCACGAACCTTCGCGCCTTGACGGGTAGCGAAGTTCCACGGTCCCCGAAACATGCTGAGCAAGACGCGTGCCTCGCCCATTCGAATGCGCCCGCCGCCGGTGCGTTTGGAAACAATCAGCTAAGATGTTCGTTATCGGCAGTCCATTCTCGGCAGCGCGGGTCCGGCTCATTTCTCCGAACGCCGCGCAGCCTGTCGTTTTCCCATTTACAGGAACCAGCATGGCAATTTCGAGCTATACCGATACCCGACTTCTGATCAACGGCGAATGGTGCGATGCCGCCAGCGGCAAGACGATCGACGTCGTCAACCCCGCCACCGGCCAGGTGATCGGCAAGGTGGCGCACGCAGGCATCGCCGACCTCGATCGCGCGCTGGAAGCGGCGCAACGCGGCTTCGAAGCATGGCGCAAGGTGCCGGCTCATGAGCGTGCTGCGGTGATGCGTAAGGCAGCCGCGCTCGTGCGCGAGCGCGCGTCGGACATTGGCCGTCTCATGACGCAGGAACAGGGCAAGCCGTTCGCCGAAGCGAAGATCGAAGTGCTGGCCGCGGCGGACATCATCGAGTGGTTCGCCGACGAAGGCCGCCGCCTTTATGGCCGCGTCGTGCCCTCGCGCAATCTCGCTGCGCAGCAACTCGTATTGAAGGAGCCGATCGGTCCGGTCGCCGCCTTTACGCCGTGGAACTTCCCGGTCAACCAGATTGTGCGCAAGCTGAGCGCGGCGCTCGCGAGCGGCTGTTCGTTCCTCGTGAAGGCGCCGGAGGAAACCCCTGCGTCGCCGGCTGGCCTGCTGCAGGCTTTCGTCGAAGCAGGCGTGCCGGCCGGCACGGTGGGTCTGGTGTTCGGCGATCCCGCCGAAATTTCGAGCTACCTGATTCCGCATCCGGTCATCCGCAAAGTCACGTTCACCGGCTCCACGCCGGTCGGCAAGCAACTGGCCTCGCTGGCCGGCGCGCACATGAAGCGCGCCACGATGGAACTGGGCGGTCACGCGCCGGTGATCGTCGCTGAAGACGCCGATGTGGCGCTTGCCGTCAAGGCAGCGGGCGGCGCGAAGTTCCGCAATGCGGGCCAGGTCTGCATTTCGCCCACGCGCTTTCTCGTGCACAACAGCATTCGCGAAGAGTTCGCCGCGGCGCTCGTCAAGCACGCCGAAGGCCTCAAGCTCGGCGACGGTCTCGCGGAAGGCACGACGCTCGGCCCGCTCGCCAATGCACGCCGTCTGACGGCCATGAGCAAGGTGCTCGACGACGCGCGCAAGACCGGTGCGAAGATCGAGACGGGTGGCGAGCGCGTCGGCTCGGAGGGCAATTTCTTCGCGCCGACCGTGCTGACCAACGTGTCGCTCGAAGCCGACGTGTTCAACAACGAGCCGTTCGGCCCGATCGCGGCCATCCGCGGTTTCGACAAACTCGAAGAAGCGATCGCGGAAGCCAACCGTCTGCCGTTCGGCCTCGCCGGCTACGCGTTCACGAAGTCGTTCAGCAACGTGCATTTGCTGTCGCAGCAGCTCGAAGTCGGCATGCTGTGGATCAACCAGCCCGCCACGCCCACGCCGGAAATGCCGTTTGGCGGCGTCAAGGATTCGGGCTACGGCTCCGAAGGCGGACCGGAAGCAATGGAAGCGTATCTGGTCACGAAGTCCGTGACGGTGATGTCGTCCTAAGGCATCTGGTCGGGCAAGCTGCGCCCGAGCGTTGCTAGACGAACAGGGTCCGCGAGGTTACGCTCGCGGACTTTTTTATTTCCATTGCTGATCGATGCAGCGGCAGACGCGTCGGCTCGACGCTCGGCGGCCAATACACAGGCGAAATCTGCTGCTGCGGCACGCAGTCGAAGCGATGTAAAGCGCGCGCATGCACCGCGCTTTACATCATGCCCGTCAGCGCACCTCACACATGCATATCGCTCTCCTTCAGCGGCGGCGCAGCCGGCGCCAGCAACTCCTCGCGCAGCGTGTCGCGCGCGTGATGCCTGCGCACCCATAGCGCGGTCAGCATCGGGACCAGAATCGCGGTGACGAGGCACGCGGTCGCAACCATCGCGGTCGCGGCCGGCACGAGTGGCTTGAAACTCGGAATCATCTCGCCGATGATCGCCGGATTCGCTACCGCCGCGCCCGCCGTCGACGACGCCGCGAGTCCCGCCGCGCCATTGCCGCCCGCGATCCAGCGGTCCGCGAGAATCAGCGGAATGCCCGTCACGACGATCACCGCGAGACCCAGCAACACGCCTGCCATGCCGCTCTTCGCAATCACGTTGAGGTCGATGCCGTTGCCGAGCGCAAAGCCGAAGAACGGAATCAGCGGATGCACGCAGCGGCCGAAGAACTCGCGCAGGTCGCTGTCGATATTGCCGAGCGCAAAGCCGATCAGAAACGGCAGCACCGCGCCGACGAAGAGCCGCGGCTCGAAGAAAGCGACACCCGTTGCGCCCAGAATGATCATGCTCACGAGCGGCCCCGACTCGACCGACATCAGCACGAACGCGCCCGCTTCCTCTTTCGTACCGTATTGCTGCATCACGGCCGCGTAGAGACCGCCGTTGGTCATATCCATCGACGTGGTGATGGCCAGCACGGAGAGCCCGGCAAAGAGCCCTCCTTTGATTCCGTCGATAGGAATGAAATGGGACGCCACGAGCGTCGCGATCCACGCGACCACCATCTTCGTGACGAGCAGCGTGCCCGACTTGCGCAGCACGGTGCCGGTGGCCCGCAAGTCGATCGTCGCCCCCATGCAGAAGAACCACACCGCGAGAATCGGCACGGTGCCCGCGATCAATCCGTTGGTGAACGACCCGAAATATTTGCCCGCGCCCGGCGCGAATGTATGAACGCAGGCGCCAAGCAGCAGCGGCACCAGCATCAGCCCGCCAGGAATACGGTCGATGGCCTTCTTGAGCTTCATTGTCTCCTCCGTGGACTTCGCGTCCAGTTTTCGGGTGAATCAGGATAAGAACCGGTCTTGCGCCGACTGCTCCCTTTCGGCGCAATATAGCATCGCGAAAGGAACGTCGTTCCGATTATTTTGATTGCAAAGGTAATCGTTTACCCGGCTTTGTGACAGTCATCCAAGCAGACCAGCCAGCGAGTCAATGAAATTTGTGGACCACTGTTCCGAAACCGCGAATAACGCGCTACAGTCGATGCCACACACGTCGCCCGTGCAGCAATGCGCGAGGTCGAGCCAATCATCGGAGACAGATCGTGGAAGCGAGCATGCAAGTGAGGCAGGCCATAAACAGCGAATACGCCAGGACGCTGGATACCGCCGGACTGCGCAAGGAGTTCCTGGTGGACCAGGTGTTCGAGCGCGACGCGCTGCGGCTCACCTATAGCCACATCGACCGGATCATCGTGGGCGGCGCATGGCCGGTCGCGCGAGCGGTCGAAGTGCCCGGTTCGCTCGGCAAGTCGATCGGCGTCAACTATCTGCTGGAGCGGCGCGAGCTCGGCGCGATCAACATTGGCGGCGATGGCTGGGTCGATGTGGACGGCACGCGCTACACCGTGCGCAATGAGGAAGCGATCTACGTCGGGCGCGGCGCGCAGTCGGTTGCATTCGGCAGCAGCGACGCGTCGCTGCCGGCCAGGTTCTACCTGAACTGCGCGCCCGCCCACGAATCGCACCCGACCCGCACGATCTCGCTTGGCGAGGCGTCGCCGCAAACGCTCGGGGACGCAGCGACGAGCAACCGCCGCACGATCTACAAGTTCATCGTGCCGGAGGTGCTGCCCACCTGCCAGCTTTCGATGGGCATGACCAAGCTCGAACCCGGCAGTTTGTGGAATACGATGCCCTGCCATACGCACGAGCGGCGCATGGAGGTGTACTTCTATTTCAATGTCGCCGACGACGCCGCCGTCTTCCACATGATGGGCGAACCGAACGAAACGCGGCACATCGTCGTGCATAACGAACAGGCGGTGATCTCGCCGAGCTGGTCGATTCACTCGGGCGTCGGCACGCAGGCTTACACGTTCATCTGGGGCATGGTCGGCGAGAATCAGGTATTCAGCGACATGGACCACATCGCCGTGCGCGATCTGCGTTGAGCATGTGCTTCGCGTGTATCGGCCACAGCCGCGATCGAAACCTTCGCATATGCAACACACGACAAGGGCTCTGACATTGTGACTATCCCGGCAATCAACCGCTCTGCGGCAAATCCGTTCGACCTCGGCGGCAAGGTGGCCATCGTCACCGGAAGCAACACCGGCCTTGGCGCCGGCATGGCGCTCGCGCTTGCCCAGGCGGGCTGCGATATCGTCGGCGTATCGCGGGCCGATGCGGGCGACACGCCCGCGCGTGTCGAAGCGACCGGCCGAAGATTCGCGGACGTGCGCGCCGATCTGTCGTCCACCGCGCCGGTCGAGGACATCGTACGTGCTGCCGTCGAAGCGTTCGGACGCATCGACGTGCTCGTCAACAACGCGGGCATAATTCGCCGCCAGGACGCGCTCGATTTCACCGAGGACGATTGGGACGCGGTCATGGACCTCAACCTGAAAAGCCTCTTCTTTCTCGCCCAGGCCGCCGCCCGGCAGTTCGTCAAACAACAAAGCGGCGGCAAGATCATCAACATCGCGTCGATGCTGTCGTTTCAGGGCGGCATACGCGTCGCGTCCTACACGGCGTCGAAAAGCGGCGTGCTCGGTCTTACGCGTCTTCTCGCAAACGAATGGGCCGCAAAGCGCATCAACGTGAACGCAATCGCGCCGGGCTATATGGCGACGGCGAACACGGCAGCGTTGCGCGAAGACGCGCAGCGCAACGATGAAATCCTGAGCCGCATCCCGGCCGGACGCTGGGGCGCGCCGGACGATCTCGCCGGACCGGTGGTGTTCCTCGCATCGTCCGCGTCGGACTACGTGCACGGGCATACACTGGCAGTAGACGGCGGATGGCTCGCGCGCTGACTCCGCAAAAAGCGCGCGAGACGGTATGCTCCTGGCGTTCGTCAACACGCAGTACAGAAAAGAGTTCGATCAGGGAATCACGGAAATGGCAGCAACCGGCAAACAGCGCAAGGGCGACCCCGCAGCCCTCGCGCACGACGTAGAGAGCGTCGAGTGCGGCAACGACAAAGGCGAATCGGCTTCGTCCATTGGCCGCGTGTTCGCACTTCTCGCCGCGATCGGCGACAGCGGACAGATCGGCATCAGCGAGTTGTCGCAACGTCTCGGCATGTCGAAGACCACCGTGCACCGCGTGGTTCAGACGCTGAAGGCACTCGGCTACGTCACGCAGGAAGTCGAGACCGAGCGCTATCGCCTGACCATCCGGCTATTCGAGCTGGGCGCGAAGGCGCTCGAAAGCGTGGATCTGGTGCGCGAAGCCGATGTGGAAATGCGCCGCATCGGCGCGGTGACTCGCGAGGCGGTGCACCTGGGCGCATTCGACGAAGACGCGATCATCTACATCCACAAGATCGACGCCGACTACGGACTGCGCATGCAGTCGCGCATCGGCAGGCGCAATCCGTTGCATAGCACGGCAATCGGCAAAGTGCTGCTCGCATGGATGGACCCCGCCGACGCGCGTGACGTGCTTTCTCACGTCGAATTCCGTAAGTCGACACAGAAGACGTTGTCGTCAGCCGAGGCCGTGCTGAGCATTCTGCCGCGCGTTCGCGAGCAAGGTTACGGCGAGGACAATGAAGAACAGGAGGAAGGCTTGCAGTGTCTCGCGGTGCCTGTCTTCGACCGTTTCGGCCGAGTGATCGCGGGACTGTCGGTTTCGTTTCCGACGATGCGCTGCGGCGCCGATACCAAGTCGCACTACGTCGCGCTGCTGAAGCAATCGGGCGAGGCGATTTCGGCGCGACTCGGCTATCGCGAGGAGGCCGCCCCTGAGCACGCGGCCGTGCAGCCGGGCTAAGCGGGCGCGGATGCGAGTGCAGCGCGCTGCTGCACTCGCAGATGAAATCGAGCACGTTGCGCAACGACGCGGGCTCGACCTTGCATGCTGCGGGAAGTCTGCTGATCGCTGTTCGGCGGAAACCTGTTGCTCATGTGCTTATCAAGCACGAGGCTGCAATTGCCACGCGCCGTCGCGGTCGCGGTCACGTTGCGCAAAATTGTCGGCATGTCGGCACACCGCGCCACATCAATAACGTTAAGGCTGCGCCGACACGCAGGCGCACGTGTCGCTCAAGGCAGCATTCGCTGCAAAACCAGATCCTTGAGAATGAAGCGATGATAAAGCGCGCCGGCGACATGCAAACCGATCAGGGCCAGCAACGCCCACGCAAGATAACCGTGTATGTCGCCCATTTCATGACCGACGCTCGAGCCCACAGGCGAAATCGACGGATAAGGCAGCAGACCGGCGAGCTTTACCGACCAGCCACGCGACGACGCATTCGCCCATCCCAGCACGGGCACGATGACGAGCGCAAGGTACAGCAGACCATGCGTGACATGCGAAACGGTGCGAAGCAATGGCGACACAGGTGCGGGCCCAGGCCGATGCGTGAGTCGCCAGACGATTCTCAGAACCACGGCCGCGACCAGGGTCGCACCCACTCCCAGGTGCCACGCGATTAGTCCATCGGGCCGGGTGCCCTTGTGAATATCAGGCATGGTCCAGCCGATTATGAATTGCGCCGTAATTAGCACGACCACGAGCCAGTGAAGGAACTTGGCGACGCCATCATAGCCGGTCGCATAAAGGTGCGAACGGGTATCGACAGATTGCATGCGCATGAGAGGGGCCGTTTTGAAAGCGTCGTGGGGAGCCGCGTTTCGCGGCCGCATGGGAGCCAGTATGCTACGGCGCGAATCTTAAGAAAAGCTGATGTCGCGCTGCGCGCCATTTCCGCTCAGGCGTGAACGACGCCAAGGCTCGACACGAAGCGCCAGTCTGCAACCGAATGTATCCGCGGGGCATACGCGCGGTTCCACGTCATGATGGCCGCTTGCCGGTGTCGGCGGCAGCGAAGCTTCAACGCGCCGCAACTGGTTGAATCCGCAATCACCCGGCGTTTTCGCAACACGCTCAACGGCTTGCCTGTCGCGCGCACCACATCGCAGTTCATTTCAACGCCCTTGCTCACCCTCGCCTGCCCACGTGCCGTGCATTGCTTTCGCGCAATGCTATCGACACGTCCTGTTACACACGAACACAACGGTAATTCCGCCTCTCAGTAGAGTTCGGATCAACAGGAAAAGGAGCAACTCTCATGAAACGAATTTTCGCGCTGGCCATTCTGGCGGTAACGCTCGGCACTGCACTGAGCGGTTGCATCGTGGTCCCGGACGGCGGCGGTTATCACGACCATTACCGTTACCACGATCGTTACTGATCGCGGCACACACGGACCGTCCACGCTCAATCATAAAAACGCGGGAACCCCCACATGAATCGAACACAAAACCGTTTGCTGTCCCTTGCAATCGTCACGGGTCTTGGTATCGGCGCGTCTACCGCCGCGCTTGCTCACGTCGACGTCGGCGTGAACATCGGCGTGCCCGGCGTCGCATATGCGCCCGAGCCTGTCTATGCGCCGCCTCCGCCGCCCGTCTATGCGCCGGCGCCACCGGTCGTGGTCGTGAGCCCGGGCTGGTATGGCGAGCGTTACTACGACGGCCACCGCTACTGGGAGCGACGCGAGTGGGAAGAACGTCATCGCGAACGTGAATGGCGTGACGCACGCGGTCCGCACGGCGACTGGCGTGGCCACGGCCGCGGCCATGGTGAGTGGCACGGCCACGGCGGCGATGATTGACGCTTGCTGCGCGGCGTTATTGTCGATAAACATCGCGCCGCGCGACATCGTTTTGCGCGTCAGCACTTTGCAGGAGCGACAGCTTGCTACGCACTGATCTACGGCGAGTCACCGCGCAGCTAGACGGCATGCTCGTCTGCGCGGAATACAGCGAGCAGACCGGCCAATTGTGTTTGCGCCAGGACGGCACACTCGTTCGCGAATGGTTCCCACCGCACTCGTGGACCGCGATTGCGTCGGTGGCGGGCGCGCGGCATTGGGGCACGCGTCCCACCGACGACGATCTGCTCGCGTTGCTACGCAACGAGATGACCTTGTTGCGCACACCGCAAGGAAATGCGTCGCAGAAGTAAAAAAGCGCGCAACACTCGATGCGTTGCGCGCTTCCCGACCGGCGTCTCGCCGGTTATGTTTCTACCGCTTGCGTTGCGGGTCTGGTTTCAAAACCTTTTGCGCAACCGCTTTTCAGCCGCTTACCGCGCGTTGTACACCGGCGGCGAGTACGAACTGAACGTAACGTCACCGCCGCGGCCCGCTTGCCAGGTGCCGTGGCTGCCCGAACCATAGCCGCTGTTATCGGCTCGCGCGAAGCCCTGCTGACCGGCGGACTCGGTTTGCACAGCCTGCGTGTCCTGCGTCACAGCTTGCGCAGACGGCTGCGCGAACGAAGCGATCGGTGCGCCAAGCACCGCAGCAATAGCAACAGCCTGAATGAGTGATTTCATTTTGACCACCTCCGGTCATGTCTTCTGCGTATGCTGCAAACAGGATTTGCCTGCAGCGATGAAGGCAGTGTAGGCGCGCGGCGACACAGGATAAATCCGTTAATCCTGAATTCAGTGTTGCGGTTGCGCCGACAATCGGGAGCGGTCGAGTCGAGTTCAGTCCTGCGGCACGGCCACGCCGACGTAATTCTCTGCCATGACGGTAGCCGCCGAGCGACAAGTCGTCACGTATTCGAGTTCCGCCACCTGAAGCTGGCGCTCGAACGCCGACGCGCCTTCAATACGGTGCATCATGCTCGTCATCCAGTACGAGAAATGCTCCGCACGCCAGATGCGCTTGAGCGCTGTTTCGCTATAGCCGTCGAGCAGGTCGGTGCGGTTCTCGACATAGAACGCGTTCAACGCTTTCGCGAGCAGACGCACATCGGCGACGGCAAGGTTCATCCCTTTCGCGCCGGTTGGCGGCACGATATGCGCGGCGTCGCCCGCGAGAAAGAGCCGGCCATGCTGCATCGTTGCCGACACGAAGCTGCGCATGCCGACAATGTTCTTCTGGAAGATCTTGCCGTCCACCACGTGCTGGCCGTCGTGCGAATCCACCCGGGCGTGCAGTTCCGCCCAGATGCGATCGTCCGACCAGTTGTCGACGGAGTCCTTCGGGTCGCACTGAAAATACATACGCTGAACGTTGGCCGAGCGCGTGCTGATCAATGCAAAGCCGCGGTCGTGGCGCGCGTAAATGAGTTCGTCCGACGACGGCGGCCCTTCACACAGGATACCGAACCATCCAAACGGGTACACGCGTTCGAAGTCGCGTCGCAATGCCTGCGGAATGGCCGCGCGCGACACGCCTTGCGAGCCGTCGCAACCGATCACGAAGTCGCATTGCAACTCGCACGCTTTGCCTTCGTGACGATAGCGGATCGACGGCTTGTCGGTATCGATGCCGTGCAGCGACGTGTCCGTTACGCCGAAGCGCAACGCCCCGCTCGCGGCGACGCGCGCCGCGACGAGATCCTTGATCACCTCGTGCTGAGCGTAGACGGTGATCGAATGACCGGTCAGTCCGGTGAGATCGATCCGCCGACGCTTGCCCTCGAACGCCAGTTCGAAGCCATGGTGCAGCGCGCCTTCCGCCTTCATTCGCTCGCCGACGCCGGCTTGGCTGAGAAGATCCATCGTGCCCTGTTCGAGCACGCCGGCACGAATCGTCGATTCGATTTGCTCACGCGTGCGCGTCTCGAGCACGACCGATTCGATACCGCGCAAATGAAGAAGATGTGAAAGAAGCAGGCCCGCGGGCCCGGCGCCGATGATGCCAACCTGGGTGCGCATGATGTGTCTCCTGAGTGCAAGTTTGATTTGCGCCCAGTTTGACGACCGGCCCTGCTATCGCGCAACGCGATATGCGAGATACCCTCTATCCATTTCTGCGATAAGGCATCTGAACATAAAGCGCTACTGACTTGCGCAAATACCGCGCGACGCCCGACTGACGCCGCTCGCGGCGCGGCCATTCGCCGTGCGGTCCGAGCCCGCGCCCAACGGGCACTCAAGGTAAACCCCGAGCGCGATTTCGATCGCAGCGTTCAGGCAAGAAACAGCCGATACACCGGATTGTGCGTCTCTTCCCAATGCGGATAACCAAGCGTGGCGAGGAAGCGCTCGAACTCCGCGTTGTCCGTTTGCGGCACCTGGATGCCGACGAGAATCGAGCTATAGTCCGCGCCCTGATTACGATAGTGGAAAAGGCTGATGTTCCAGTCCGGCGCCATCGACGAAAGAAACTTCATCAGCGCGCCCGGCCGTTCGGGAAGCTCGAAGCGGAATAGCCGCTCGTCGTGCGCGAGCGGCGAGCGGCCGCCGACCATGTAACGGATGTGCTGCTTTGAGAGTTCATCGAACGTCAGATCGACGGTGGCGAAATTGTGCGCCTCGAACGCGCCCGCAATCTGCGCCGATTCGCTGCGGTTCCGGATCTGCACGCCCACGAAAATGTGCGCGGACTCGGCCTGCGCGATCCGGTAATTGAATTCCGTGACGCTGCGCGTGCCCACCAGTTCGCAAAAGCGCCTGAAGCTGCCGCGCTCTTCGGGAATCGTCACCGCGAACACCGCCTCGCGCGCCTCGCCCACTTC
>JGI25156J39149_1001323_pt1 | contig 10706 bp, 11 predicted proteins | sample AraplaCL_Col_mMS_FD_39149 | JGI IMG/M metagenome (IMG submission 39149)
CATTGCCTGCGGCGGGGCCGACTGTTTTGCGGACTGTCTCCGTGATCGGCCACAGATCACAAAGACCGGTCCCCAGCAATTTCATCGACCCCATGCCCTGACGCGCTAGACTTCCGGCTGAACACATCTCAGCCACGACACGGACTTCATCGTCCTTCAAGGGGAAGCAGCCGAATGGACCGGATGGCAGCAATGGAAACGTACGTCAGCGTCGTGGAGGCGGGCTCGTTCTCGGCAGCCGCAAAGCGGCTCAAACTGGGGCAACCGGCCGTGTCGAAGTCGATCGCGCAACTCGAGGAGCGACTCGGCGTGCGGCTGCTGTTGCGCTCGACGCGCGGCCTTACGCCAACCGATGCGGGACAGCGCTTCTATGAGCACGCAAGGCGCGCAATCGAAGAGGTGGATCTCGCCGAACACGTCGCGCGCGACGCGTCGACCGGACTATCCGGTGTACTGCGCATCAGTGCGGCCGTGACCTTCGCGCGCCTGCACATCCTGCCTGCGCTCAAGACGTTTCTCGACCGGCATCCGAACCTGCAGATCGATATCGTGCTGGACGATCGAACCATCGACCTGCTCGAAAAAGGCGTGGACGTTGCACTGCGCATGGGATCGCTCGATGATTCGACGATGACGGCACGCCGCATTGCGCAAAGCCGTCGACTGGTTGTCGGAACGCCTGCCTATCTCGCCGAAGCAGGCGTGCCGAAGACGCCCGCGGATCTAAGTCAGCACCAGGTCATCGTCTACTCGTTGCGAGGCGGCGGGGAGTCGTGGGCGTTCAGCCAGAGCGGCAAGGAAGTGGCGGTAGTCGTGTCCGGGCGCGTCAGCGTCAGCGCCGCCGAAGGCATGCGCACCACGGTGCTGGGCGGACTAGGCCTTGCGATTGCGTCGGAATGGATGTTCTCGCCGGAACTCGCCGACGGCTCGGTTCAAGCGGTATTGACCGACTGGGAATTGCCCTCGATCGACCTGTGGGCGGTGTTCCCGGCTGGACGGCTGGTGAGTGCGAAGGCGCGAGCGTTCGTCGCCTTCGTCGAAGAAACACTCGGTGTCGTTGGCAGCGGCACCGGCGGCGCACCCTCAGAAAGCGAGCTTGCCGATTGACGCTCCGCCGTCGACGTAAAGCGTTTGACCCGTCATGAAGGCGGCTTTTTCCAGAACCGGGAACATGTCCGACGGGTCCGGACGACGCGTGTAGTCCGGGTTGACCTCCGAATACAGCACGATCCCATCCTTCCCGATGACGTAGCGCGCCGGCATCGGCAAGGTCCAGCCCGGGTCGTCATTGAACGCAGGCAGATCGTTCCTCAGATTCTTGTACAACTCGACCAGATAGTCGGGCAACGCGAAGCGCAATCCGAAGTCGGCGCCTGTCTGCCCATTCACATCGCTCAGCACGGGGAAGCCCAGTTCGTTGGTGCGCACCGATTTTCGGCTGTTGACCGCGGTTTGCGGCGAGATCGCCACGACGTTCGCGCCATAGGCCTGAATCTGCGGCAGCACTTCGTTGATCGCCTGCAATTCGATATTGCAGTACGGGCACCAGACGCCGCGATAGAACGTCACCACCAGCGGGCCCTTCACCAGCAACGCAGCGGACGACACGTCGTTGCCGTCCTGATCTTTCAGGCTGAAATGCGGCGCGCGGTCGCCAGCCTTGATCGCACGGCTCGCCTGTCCGCTTGCTATCAGTTCTGCGGTAGCGCGCTCCATCACCGGATGAATCTCCGGCGGTGCATTGAACGGCGGCTTGCCTGCCTTGAAGTCGGCCCGGAATGCATCGAGTTTGTCTTGCAGTGACATGAGTGTTCTCGGTGAGAGGGAGTATGAAATTAAGGAAGCGGGTGGCCGTAGATTCAGCCTGCGTTCTGCGCGGCTGCGATGCGCGTGTATTTGAGCTTCGGTATCGGGTTGAACGCGAGCCGCGAACGGCTCCCCGAGACGGCTTAGGCGGCGACCGGCCTGGTCCACTCGTTACCGGCCATGAAGCTGTCGAGCTCGGTATGGACGATGTGATTGGTGTAGTTGCTCATTACCTTGGTCGCTACGCCCAGAATCACTTCGAGCACATTCTGACGGGTGTATCCGGCGGCGAGAAACGCGTCGACATCGGCGTCCCGGACGAAGCCACGTTCGCGCACTACGAGCGTCGTGAAGCGATGCAGCGCTTCGAGCTTTGCATCGGGCAGCGGTGTGCCGGCGCGCAGCGCGGCGATCACGCCTGCGTCCATCTTGATCATCTTTGCCAGCGTGCTGTGACCGGCCATGCAGTAGTGGCAGTTGTTCTCGAAGTTCGAGGTCAGGTAGACGACCTGCTGTTCATGCGGCGTCAGCGTGCTCTTTGAGAACAGGTCCCACAGCGCCGAGTAACCGGCCAGCAGTGCGGGCGACTCCGCCATGTGCGCCTGAAGGTTGGGCACGAAGCCAAAGGCCCGCTTCGTGTCTTCGAGGCCGGCCTTCGAAGCGGCCGGTGCGTTATCGATCGTGTAGGTCTGGAAGTTGCTCATCGTTTTTGTCCTGTTGGTTGACGGTGAGCAAATGATGGAGGTCAGTGCCTTATCGAAGAAGGCAGGCGCCGTCGATAACAGTCATTCCTGGCAGGCATAAAGCGGTGGCTGTGCGGTCGCGACCACGAAACCAAGGACCAGTACTTCATTCTGGCGAATGAAACCGGTACGCGATGGCTCGCGCACCGGTACGACTATCTGCGCGAGCAATGACCGGCGCCGCTCATGCCGGTGCCGAAGCCCGTGCCAATGCTTGCGTGTCGATGTACTCGCGGATCTTCGACACTTTGCCGTTGTGAACGGTAATGGCGAACACCCAATCGTCCTCGAACGTTTTATTGGTGGCTATGATTCTTCCCTTTGCGAAGCCGATGACCAGAACCCGGTCTCCCTGCGCCACGAATTCACTGGGCTGCGTCAACGAAGTCTCCACCGTTTCGGATTGCGTCTGAAGCAGATCCGTTAATCCTGCATGCCCGCGGCGCGTACCGGCCAGCGGCCAGTTGTCGCCCGGAATGATCCACTCGATATCTTCGGCACACAACTCCAGCAGACGTTGCTTATCGCCGCCGCTGATTGCTGCAAAGAAGTCTTTGACGACCTGGACATTCTCTTCAATGCTCATCGAAGTTCTCCGGTTCCAATTCATGACATGTGCCCGCGGGCCAAGAATCCGGCGACGGTCTGATTCATCAGCCGAACCTGACGAGGTCCCTAAAGATCAGCTGACCCCAGCTGTTTCCTCGCGCCTGTACTAGCAGTCCTCCTTCCGAAAGCCCGCCGAGGGTAATCGGCGAGAAACCGAGTTTTTCTGCAAGCGCGCCGACCTCCGCTGCGGCGCCGTTATCGTCGCTCGCGAGGAACACGACTCTCTTTCCTCCATTTACGGCGGGATCCTTTTCAAGGACGGCAGCAGGCAAATGATTGAAGCCCTTGACCAGCCGACCGCCCGGGAAGGCTTGTGCGACGGCTTTGGAAGAAGGCATTCCCCCCAGAGCCTCAGGAGGCACGCCGTAAGCATTGGTCACATCGACGATGGTCTTTCCCTCCCAGGTGGGAAGCGCCCTGGCAACCTCCGGGTACGACTCGAAACGGACCGCCAGGAATATCGTGTCCGCCATGACGGCGTCCGCCAGTGTCCGGGGGACGATCGTGGGTCCGATCGACGCCGCATCGGAGGCGAAGCTCTCCGGGTCGCGCGTGGTTGCAACGGATACTTCGATGCCGCTTCGGGCAAATGCCCTGGCAAGAGCACGACCGATCTTGCCGAAGCCGATAATTGCGTAACTCATCTTTCCTCCTTCGATTTTTCGGCGCGGTCAGAGCTTGTAGCCGCCGCTCGCCTCGATTGTCTGGCCGGTCACCCAGTGGCCATCATCGGAAGCGAGAAACGCCACGACGGCGGCGATTTCCGACGGCTCGCCAAAGCGTCCCAGCGCGATGTTGGCCTCGGCCGCCTTGACGACTTTGGGGTCCTCTCGCAAGGCGGCATTCGCGTCCGTTCGCGTGTAGCCCGGCGCGACGGCGTTCACAGAAATTCCGCGGGACCCAAGTTCGGACGCGAGCGCATGCGTCAGGTTGTTTATGGCCGCCTTCGCCATCGAGTAGACGGGCGCAACGGTCACGGGCTTGGTCGAGGCAGCGGAAGAAATGTTGATGATGCGTCCGCCATCGGCGAGACGGTCCAGAGCGGCCTGAACAATGAAGAAGGGCGCACGGGCATAGACCGCCATTAAGGTATCCCAACTTTCTGGCGTCGCGTCTTTGAAGCCTAACCAGCCGGAATTTCCCGCGTTGTTGACCAGAATGTCGAGGGTTCTGCTTCCGTTCCGCTTGGTGAACTCGTCGTCGAGTTTCTCGAATAGCGCCGGGACAGCCGCCGCATCAACGAGGTCCGCATGGATCGCGAACGCAGTGCCCCCAGCTTTTTCGATCGCCGCGACCACCTCGTCGGCGCCCGATTTGCTGGCGTTGTAGGTCAGCGCGACTGTCGCGCCATCCTTTGCAAGACGCTCAGCAATGGCGCGGCCGATGCCTCGCGATGCCCCAGTAACGAGGGCAGTTTTTCCTTTAAGAGCTTGTCCCATCTGATTTTCTCCGTGGATGTGTTGATGTTTGGATCGCGCGTCAGATTTGCGCGAGGCCGCCGTCGACGGCGAGCTCGCTGGCAGTCATGAAGCTGCTGTCCGACGACGCCAGAAAGGCAGCGGCCGCTCCGATCTCGGCGGGATCAGCCATGCGCTGCAGCGGAGTCATCGAGGCGAAGACCTTCTGGCCTTCTTCGCCGAGCGCCTCCTTCGCGAGTTCGGTCGCCGTCGCCCCGGGCGAGAGCACGTTGATCCGGATGCCGGTGCCCTTCAGATCCACCGCCCAGGTCCGCGCAAGGTTGCGCACGGCCGCTTTGCTCGCGCTATAAGCGCTCATTGCCGGAGCGCCCGTGGTGCCCGCACTCGATCCAGTCAGGATGATCGACCCGCCTTCGCCCATCAGCGGCAGCGCTTTTTGAACCGTGAAGATCACACCCTTCACATTGGTATCGAAGGTTTCGTCGATGTGCTCGGCGGTAATCTGGCCTAGCGGAAGCGCGCTTCCTGCCCCGGCATTAGCAAAGACGATGTCGAGGCCGCCGCGCTCGGCCTTCACCGCTGCGTAGAGCCTGTCGAGGTCGGCCTGGTCGGAGACCGAACCCTTCACCGCGCGGGCACGAGGCCCGAGGTCGGCCACGGCAGCGTCGAGCGCTTCCTGCCGGCGGCCGAAGATGAAGACGAATGCGCCTTCGTCAATAAAGCGCCTGGCCGCTGCGAGGCCAATGCCGGTCGCACCGCCGGTAATCACAGCGGTCTTGCCATTCAGTCTGTTCACGTCGTGCGTCCTTCAAAAATGGAGAAGACCATTCTCTAGCTCTTGACCCATGAAGACAATTGACTAAAGATGCATTAAAACCATCTACTTTTTAGATAATCATGCTCGACAACGTCACCATCAACCAGCTCCGGGCCTTCGTCGCGGTCTGCGATCAGGGGAGTTTTTCAGGAGCCGCACGGGAGTTGCGGCGTGCACAGTCGGCGATCAGTCACGCGATCAGCGCGCTCGAAGGTGCGTTCGATGTGGTGCTCTTCGAGCGCAACACTCGCCGAGCGACGCTGACAGCCGCGGGCCGCAGCCTTCTGCCGGATGCTCGCGGGGTGATCTCGCGCACCGAAGAGATGAAGATGCGTGCGGTTTCGATTGCCGAAGCCGGGGTGCCGCAAGTGTCGCTTGCCGTCGATGTCTATTTCCCGCGTGCGCACCTGATCGAATGCCTGCGCACTTTGCAGGCAGACTTCCCGACGGTTGCAATCAATCTGCGCATGACGACCATGCAGGGCGGAGAGCGGCTGGTTTTCGACGGTACGTGCGCATTGGCGGTGACGATAACGGACGTACCGGAGCTAAGCCCTGGGACCATCGAAAGGCAGCATTTGTGCGAAGCGCAAATGGTCACTGTTTGTGCGCCATCGCATCCGCTGGCCGCCATTACGGGGTCCATCCCGCGAGAGGAATTTGGCCGGCACATCCAGCTCGTCGTAACCGACAATCAGCCCGATGCGGAAAAGACCCAACAGGGTGTCGCCAGTGAACGCCAGTGGCTGGTGAACGACCTGGGCGCGAAGCACGATCTGCTGAGAGGAAGCTTGTGCTGGGGACACATGCCGCATCATCTGGTTGAGGACGACCTCGCGAATGGAACACTTGTCGAACTTAAACGGCGCGCATGGCACATGCGCCCGCTTACTTTCATGATCTCGCAACGGCGCGGATACTCGATTTCCGAATGCGAGACACGGCTGGTGGAACTCCTTGGCAGCTGTCATCGCGCCTTGAAGGAGGCCGGCCAACGCGCTGTCTCACGGAAAGGCAAGAAATCTGCGGTGGTCCGCCGCGCGTAAGCACCGGACGCGGAGCCGTCCGATAGAAAGGGTGGATCAAATGATCGCGCAGCCTTATGAATCTAATTGTTCGCCATCCTCAGTAAAAGAGCCGCAGTATTGCAGGGCTGCTTCGTTACGCGTCTTCCATCACAGACAACGCGATCGCCTTCTGCGCTTCGACGCTTGCGAGGCGCCTGGTCAACGCGTCACGAATGTGCTCGTAGGCGAGCTTGCCGAGCACGAGACGCTGAGGCGGATTCGGCTCGTCGATGGTGGCAAGCATCGCCTCGACGGTCTTCGCAGCATCAGCAAATTCGAAGTAGCCGCCGTCGAGCGCGCGGCGTATTTCACCAACAGGCGTATCCGCATAACACGGCAGCGCCGCCGCGACATCCAGTCCCGTGCCGAAATTCGTGCGCGTCGGACCTGGCTCCACGATCACGAAGTCGATGCCGAAGGGCGCGACTTCCTGCGCCACGGCCTCCACGAAGCCTTCGATGCCCCACTTGCTTGCGTGATACGCGCCGAAGCCTGGATACGCGATCTGCCCGCCTTCTGACGAGACCTGCACGATGCGCCCGCCGCCTTGCTCGCGCAGACGCGGAACGACAGCGCGGATCAGTTGCATCGAGCCGGTCAGGTTGGTCGCGATCTGCCGGTCGATCTGCGCATCACTGAGTTCTTCCGCCGCGCCGAAGAGGCCGTAACCCGCATTGCTCACGACGATATCGATTCGCCCGAATGCGTCGAAGGCTTGGGCGACGGCACGGCGCATGGCGTCCAGATCCGTCACGTCGCATTCGACGATACGGAGCCTCCCGGGATGCGATGCGAGCAGATCATCGAGTGCGCCGGGTTTGCGCAGTGTCGCGACCACGCTGTCGCCCCGGGCGAGAGCACGTTCCGCGAGTCCGCGCCCCAGTCCGCTCGACGCGCCTGTAATCAGCCAGTTTTTGCTCATTGCGAATCTCCGTTCCACGATCAAAACCCTATGCTAGGCCGTTAACATATGTGTGAGAATCACTATCAATCGGCATGACGAGGTGAAATATATTCAACAATGGCCAAACCCACTCTAGCGGATCTGCAATCTTTCATGGCGGTTGCCGCGCGGCGCAGTTTCGCTCAGGCGGCGGGCGAACTCGGCGTATCGCGTTCGGCGCTGAGTCATGCCATGCGCGGTCTCGAAGCCGATCTCGGCGTGCGTTTGCTGCATCGGACAACGCGAAGCGTGTCGCTCACCGATGCCGGCGAACGCCTGCTGGCGCGTCTGCGTCCCGCATTGAGCGAGCTCGATGATGCGCTCGACGACGTCTCGCGCTCTGAGGGTGAAGTGCGCGGCTCGCTGCGCATCAACGGCAGTGAAGGTGCGATCCGTCATCTGCTGCGCACGGTAGTGCCGCCGTTTCTCGCAAAATATCCGCTTATGGAACTGGATCTGGTGGCGGACGGGCGGCTTTCCGATATCGTCGCGGAAGGGTTCGATGCGGGCGTACGACTGGGCGAGGCCTTGCCCAAGGACATGATCGCCGTACGCGTGAGCGAGGACATGCGCTTCGTTGCGGTGGCGTCGCCGCGTTATCTGCGCAAATGCGGGCGGCCGGAATCACCGGAGGATTTGCACGCGCATCGCTGCATCCGGCAGCGTCTTCCTAGCGGAAAACGCTATCGCTGGGAGTTTGCGCAGCATGGGCAGGAGTGCGTCATCGATCCACCCGGCGCGCTCACGCTCGATAACAGCACGCTGATGGTCGAGGCAGCCATCGATGGACTTGGCATTGCGTATGTTCCCGAGCCATATGCGTGCGCGGCGCTGGCGCGCAGGCGGTTAACGGTGGTGCTGGACGAATGGTGCCCGGCTATACCCGGCCTGTTCCTTTACTTTCCTGGCAGTCGGCACATTCCGGCGGGCTTGCGCGCTTTGATCGGTATGTTGCGAGAGGGGGAGCGGTCTCCGGTCTGATCAACGACGTGCCCGAAGCAAACGCCAAATCACAGTCGAACATATCGGAATGGCAGCAGCTAGCTGCCATTCGAACGGCTCATTCAGTGCCAAAGCGGCCCAATGGTCAAGCCAAGCACCGTGGCGTATGCTGCCGTTTGCCGTTCAGCCACAAAAAATGGCCCTCGCGACTCTGCCCTGGCATTCTGTTGGTCAAGACCTGCGCGATTTGCACGTTGCCGGAATAGCCTCTTGCTCCGTCGTCGCTCGTCGGTGCTTCGGCGAGCTGCCAACTGCCGAATCTTCCTTCGGGCATTTCGAGCCACAATCCCCATATGCTTCTAGACGGATAGACCATGGAACGTCGAGCACTGCTTCCCCCGTTAAATCCCGCCCGGGCGTTCGAGGCGACCGGGCGCCTGCTGAGCATTTCCAAAGCCGCTGACGAGCTGGCGGTAACGCCCGCGGCCGTCAGCCGGCAGGTGCGTACGCTCGAAGCTTACTTGGGCGTCGATCTGTTCGAGCGAGTGAAAGGACGGCTGGAACTGACGTCGGCAGGCGCGCGGTATCTGGCGGAACTCATGCCGCTGTTTGCATCGCTGCGCGAAGCCACCGGCAGCCTGCGATCGTCCGAGCGGCGTGCGCGTGTGCTCAAGATCCGCTCGCCTGCGACGTTCGCGGTGCGCTGGCTGATTCCGCGTCTCGCGAGCTTTCATCGGTTGCACGAAAACATCGACGTGCAACTCACGACATCCCCGGCTCCGCTGAATTTTGCGCGTGAGGACATTGACGGCGGCATTCAGCTAGGCGACGGCAAGTGGCCCGGCCTGCGTGTGCAACGTCTGATCGCGAACGAGCTGGTGCCTGTGGCAGCTCCTTCCAGACAGGTCAAGGCCCGCGCGCAGTTGCAGGGCGAAACGCTTCTGCACACGCTCGCGCGCCCGGAAGACTGGACCTTGTGGCTGAAGGCGGCGGGTCTTCCTTTGAACGCGCGACGCCGCGAGATGCGCTACGAAACGTCGCTGCTCGCGTACCAGGCGGCGATAGAAGGGCACGGTGTCGCGATCGCGCAGAAGGCGCTGGTGCGTGGTGAACTCGAAAGCGGTGTGCTCGTCACACCGTTTTCGTTCGAGCTCGATCGCGGCCATCACACTTACTACTTCGCGTGGCCAACGGGGCGTCCGCAATCGGATGCATTGAAGATTTTTCGCCGATGGCTGCTTACATTGCTCAGCGAATAACTTTGACGAGTCGCCGATCTTTTAACAAAAAGTCAACGGCTTGTTTCCAAATTGTAGATTGTCCGGCAGGCCGGTGAGTACCTATTCTCGTCAGCATGATTCGTCGCAGTGGCGAGTCACGAGACAGGACAATCACAAATGCCAAGAGACAGCCTCAACGGCGTGCGGGTGATCGATTTCTCGCACGTCCTCGCCGGACCGGTCTGCTCAATGACGCTCGCCGATCTCGGCGCGCACGTCGTCAAGATTGAGCCGCCCGGCGGCGAGATCGGGCGGCGCATCGGACCGCCGTGGATAAGTGGTGAAAGCCCGGCCTTCATCAGCGTCAACCGCAACAAGTACAGCGTCGCAATCGATCTGAAAACCGATGCAGGGCGCGATGCCGTTCGCCGCATGGTGCTCGAGGCGGATGTGCTGGTCGAAAACTTCCGGCCGGGCGTAATGGCGTCGATGGCACTCGACTTCGACGCATTGCGGCAACTGAACCCCCGGCTCGTCTACTGCTCGATCTCTGCGTTCGGCCAGACGGGCGCGAATCGCAAGCGGCCTGGCGTCGATGGCGTGATCCAGGCCGTCAGCGGTCTGATGAGCACGCTTGGCACGACGAACGCCGAACCGCTTAAAGTCCCGATCCCCGTCGCCGACATGATGGGCGGCTATCTCGCGTCGATCGCGATTCTCGGCGCGCTGCATCAGATTCGCGCGGGCGGCGGCGGACAGCATCTCGACGTGAGTCTCTACAACGCGACGCTGATGCTGCAGCAAATCGGCTTCGCTGCGTTCTTCGCGTCCGGGAGAGAGCCGGAAAAGACCGGCAGTGCTGCGCCTTATGCGTGCCCAAACGAAGCGTTCCCAACGCAGGACGGCTGGATGATGGTGGTCGCCTACCATCCGGAACGATGGCACGCGCTATGTGAGGTGCTCGATTCGTCGTCGCTCGAAGCGGATCCGCGGTTTGCCACCAACGATGATCGCGTGCGCCATCGCGCGATCCTCCATCACATACTCGCCGCGCGTTTCGTCGAACGCACGACTGCGGACTGGATGGAACGGCTCGCGGCGCGCGACATTCTATGCGCGCCCGTCGCAACCTACGGCGATG
>JGI25156J39149_1001328_pt1 | contig 10658 bp, 8 predicted proteins | sample AraplaCL_Col_mMS_FD_39149 | JGI IMG/M metagenome (IMG submission 39149)
ATGCCGCTGCGCACCAATGCATGATCGTCCGCCAGCAAAATTCGTGTCGACATGTTCAAGTCCTCCTCATGACCGGGGCAACAGGCAATTGCAAAACGATCTCCACGCCCTGGCCGGGCGCGGAGGCGATGTCCATGGTACCGCCGACCAGCACGGCGCGCTCTTCCATGTTCAGCAATCCGAAACTCGTGCCTGAGATGGCGTTGCTGCGCGCCTTCTCGATGTCGAAACCTTTGCCGTCGTCGCGGATGCTCACGTTCAATTGATCCTGGCGCTGGCTGACCTTGACCCAGATGTTCTCGGCGTTGGCGTGGCGCAGGATGTTGGTGACGGCTTCCTGCACGATGCGAAAGCAGGTGTTCTCGATGTCGTGATGCAATTCGACCGACAGCGACGAACTTTCAAACCAGCCCTTCACGCCGGCCAGCGTCGACTTGTTCTCGACGTAAGACCGCAAGGTCGCGATCAGTCCGAGATTGTCGAGCTGCGGCGGCCGCAAATCCAGCGACAGGCTGCGTACCTGCGACAATACCGCAGCCACGATGTCGATGCCGTTCTGCAGCGACGGCCCTTCCAGCGAACCGGTCTTTTTGATGGTTTCCAGGTTGATCTTCAGCGCGGTGAGCGATTGGCCGACATCGTCGTGCAGCCCGCGCGCCAGATGCTGGCGCTCGCGCTCCTGCACTTCGATGACGCGGCTGGCCAGCATTTTCTGGCGCTCCATGGCGTGTTCCAGCTCTTTCTGCGAGTTGACGCGCTCGGTGACGTCCATCGCCAGACCCGCCGCAAGACTTTTGCCGTCGCTGCCGATCGGGAAACGCACCATGTCCATGATCTTCGGGTTGTGGTCGGCGTCGAACACGGTTTCCTGCGTGTGCATTTCGCGCTTGCTTTCCAGCACCATGCGATCCTGCTCCTGGGCATTTTGCGCGGCGCCGCTGGACATCAGGTCGAAGTCGCTCAAACCGATCATGTCGCTCGGCGTCATGCCGAAGAAGGCCGATTGCGCCGGATTGACGTACAGGTAGCGCAACTCTGCGTCCTTGATCCAGGCCGGCATCGGCGCGGCATTCATGAAGGCGTAAAAGCGCGCCTGCATCTCGCGCAAAGCGGCCGCACTGGCGCGTTGCTTGCGCCGCACCAGTGCATCGCGCAGTTCGCGTTCGACCGCAATCGGCAAGCGCGCAATGCTGCTCTTGAGGAAGTAATCCTGCGCGCCCGCCTTCATGACTTCCACCGCGGTCTGCTCGCCAATGGCGCCCGAAACGATAATGAAGGGAATCTGGTCGCGCTGCCGCTTGACCAGTTCCAACGCGTCGACCGCGCTGAACATCGGCATCGAATAATCGGAGATGACGATATCCCATTTGTCGCGCATGGCGGCTTCCATGTCTGGTTCGGTATCGACCCGCTTCCAGGTCGGTTCGAAACCGCCGCGCTTGAGCTCGCGAACCATCAGGATCACGTCTTCTTCCATGTCTTCGACAAACAGAACCCGGAGGGGGATGCTCATAAAATCGGCTTTCGTAAAAAGTCGTCACGGAACAGCATCATCGCGCCACCACGGTCGATTCATGCAAATCCGGCTGTGTTCTCGGCAGCGAAAAATAGAAGCTGGCGCCCTCTCCCGGCGCGCTCTCGGCCCAGACACGCCCGTTATGCCTGACGACGATGCGTTGCACCAATGCCAGGCCGATGCCGCTGCCGGGGAAATCGTCTTGCCTGTGCAGGCGCTGAAACGTGCCGAAGAGTTTGTGGACATAGCGCATGTCGAACCCGACCCCATTGTCGCTCACCTGAAACACCACTTCGTCCGGCGTCGGCGTTGCGCTGATCCTGACCTCCGGCCGGGCGTGCCTGCTACTGAACTTGGCGGCATTGCCAAGCAGGTTTTCCCACACCTCGGTCAACAGAGCACGATTGGCGACGACGTCGTCGAGCGGCCCGATGATGAATTCGACATTGCCGTACTCGCGCCGCAATCCATTGATGCAGTGTTCGACGACCTCGCGCGTGGGCACCTTCGCCGGCTTCAGTTCCCCCATGCTCGACCTGGACAGGCGCAGCAAGTCGTTGATCAGCCCATCCATCTTTTTGACGTTCCTGCAAATGACTTGCAGCAGTTCTCTTCCCTTGTCGTCCAGCGCCTGCGCATAGTCTTCTTCGACCATCATGGCGTAGCCCGAAATCGCCCGCAGCGGCGCCCGCAAGTCGTGCGAGACCGAATACGAGAAGCTCTCCAGTTCCTTGTTGATATTGCTCAGATGCTGGGCATGACGCCTGAGATCGGCGTTGAGCGCTTCCATTTCGCGCTCCATCTGCTTGCGCGCCGAGATGTCGTCAATCATGTTGCGACTGAGCACCTGGCCGGTGTCGGGATGCCGCGCCGTGCCTGCGCTCATCAGCGCCGGAAAATGCGTCCCGTCGGCGCGGCGGTAGTCGAGGTCGACGTTGCTGACCGATTTGTCGCGCTGGAAGCGCGGCCGCACCTCCAACCGATAACGCTCGGCGCTTTCCGGCGTCAGCAGATCGGCCTGCTTCAGCTTGCCGATCACTTGCTCGCGAGTGTAGCCGAGCCAGGCCAGTTCGGTGTCGTTCATTTGTACGATCAATCCGCTCTCCTCGTCAATGGAGTGATAGCCGCAAGGCGCCTGGTTGTACAGCTTGTCGAGTTCTGCCGCATAGATCCGGGTCTTGAGCTGCGCTTCCCTGCTGCGCCGCATCTCCCGCTTGAGGCGCAGGTAGACGACCAGCAGAATCGCCAAGCCGACGACACTGCCGCCGAGGAGGGAAAAAATGGCCCAGTCGATGCTTTTTTTCGTTTCGACGGAACGTTGCGCCAGCAAGGCAGTTTCCGCGCTCTTGAGTTGCACGAGCTGCTTGCGGATATCCTCGCTCGGATCGCGCACATGGAAATGAATGCCGTCGATCAGGGCGTTCTTGCCGGCTTCCAGCAAGTTGCGTACAAGCTCCACGCGCCTGGTGATGTCCCCGCTCAATTGCACCAGCCTGTCCAATTGCATCCGATTGTCGATTTGCAGGGTGCGCAAGCCTTCCAGCATGCCAAACAGCGCCGTCCGATCCGCCATCGAGCCGAGCGGACGTTCATGACGACCGGAAAGTACGCCCGCGACCAGATTGAGCAAGGTCGAATGCGTCTGGTCAGGACGATGCAAAACAGCATGCCTATGTTGAACCCTGACCGCCCTTGCTTCAAAAATGCCCGCGCTACGGCAAGAGACGACTGCGACTCCGATTGACAGCAATATGGCGAAAAAGAAGAAAACGCCGGGATTCGCAATGGACGATTTTTTCTTGTTTAATATCGGCATCGTAATGATGAATTTCGATGAAGCTTAAACAGTTTGTCGGGGGCGCCGTGCTGCTGACGTTCACTGAAATTCCTGCGCCCTGCACTGGTTCTTTGCCCGCTGAAAATCCGTTTTACAAGAACTGATTGTTCTGTTCGTTATGCGTTATTGTGTTTGTTTTTATTGCCCGAAATCGCTGTCGTCGACTCAATCTCCCGCCTTAGTCTACGCGCTGAAGAAAATTTCCTCCAGTGCATTAAATATTTTCTTATCAACACTCAATATGGCCTTGTTCAGACATACCTCCTCCCAAAAGGACTAAACGAGATATCACGCCAAAGTTTATTGAATTTATTTCAAAATAACATAGAAAATATTACGCCACAAAATGCCATTTCATCCAAATAGAAACAAGGCAAAAGCATGCTCCACAGGCAAAGGAAAATACAAATAAAAAACCTGCTTAGTTTGCACTAAGCAGGTTTTGGTATCGGCGGAGCGAATAGGACTCTCCCGCACCGGCGCAGGCGGCTTTCTCCACTCCCCATTTTTGCTTCGCAAAAAGAAAAAAGGCCTGCTCAATGAGCAGACCTTTTTATCTGGCGGAGTGGACGGGGCTCTCCTACACTAGCGCAGGCCGCGGAATCGCTTGCAAGCGATTCCCTTCTCGCCACGTCGAAAGCCGCGCAGGCGGCTTTCTCCACTCCCCATTTTTGCTTCGCAAAAAGAAAAAAGGCCTGCTCGATGAGCAGACCTTTTTATCTGGCGGAGTGGACGGGGCTCGAACCCGCGACCCCCGGCGTGACAGGCCGGTATTCTAACCAACTGAACTACCACTCCTAAACTGTTGCTGACCGTTTGAGATGCTGGTGGGTGCTGAGAGGCTCGAACTCCCGACCCGCGCCTTGTAAGGGCGCTGCTCTACCAACTGAGCTAAGCACCCGCACCTAACTCAAACAATCACTCGCCATCTGTCAATGACGAAAGACCGCTAGTTTAGCGCATCTTTCAAAGCTTTGCCAGGTTTAAATTTAGGCACTTTCGCTGCCTTGATCTTGATCGCGTCGCCGGTACGCGGATTTCGGCCTGTACGCGCCGCGCGCTTGCCTACGGAAAAGGTGCCGAAGCCAACCAGCGTGACGCTGCCGTTCTTTTTCAATGTGGTTTTTACTGCGCCGATGACTGCATCGAGCGCTCGGGCCGATGCTGCTTTGGAGATATCCGCAGACTTGGCAATGTGATCGATCAATTCGGTTTTGTTCACTTACGCCCCTTTAACAAAGATTGGATTTCGCAACGGCGTCTTCCTCTGTGAATGAGGCCAGACGCTCATCACACGCAATGCAGAAAAATCTGCAGAGGGTATTAAACAAGCCGCAAACCCTTGTGTCAAGCGGTTTACAGAGGCATGCACCAGTCTCGGAATCAGCTTTGTCAAATACGTAAAACATTTTATTTTTTGCCAACGACATAAAAAAAGCGCTCCGAAGAGCGCTTTTTCATCTCGCCCGACAAGACCAGAGACCTTGCCGGACAATCATGGCATCAATGCTTCACAACACTGGAATCCGCCGATTCTTCCTTCGGGGCCACCGCTGCGACAACCGCTTCTTCGTCGGTCAAGGGAACCGGTTGACGCTCCAAAGCTATTTCCAGCACCTTGTCGATCCAACGCACCGGCACGATTTCCAACTTGTTCTTCACGTTGTCGGGAATCTCGGTCAGATCCTTGACGTTTTGCTCAGGGATCAGGACCGTCTTGATGCCGCCGCGATGCGCCGCCAGCAGTTTTTCCTTCAGGCCGCCGATTGGCAACACTTCGCCGCGCAAGGTGATCTCGCCGGTCATCGCCACGTCGGCGCGAACCGGGATGCCGGTAAACACCGACACCATCGCCGTCGTCATCGCGATACCTGCCGAAGGACCGTCTTTCGGCGTCGCGCCTTCAGGAACGTGGATGTGGATGTCGCGCTTCTCGAACACGTCGCTCTTGATGCCGAGCTTCTGCGCGCGGCTGCGCACGACGGTGCGGGCTGCTTCGATCGATTCCTTCATCACATCGCCCAATGTACCGGTGCGAATCACGCCGCCCTTGCCCGGCATGGTCACGGCTTCGATGGTCAGCAGGTCGCCGCCCACTTCGGTCCATGCCAGGCCAACGACCTGGCCGACCTGATTTTCCTTTTCGGCGATGCCGAAATCGAAACGACGCACGCCGAGGAATTTGTCCAGGTTGCGCGAAGTCACGGTGACCTTCTTCTCCTGCTTCTTGAGCAGCAGCATCTTCACGACCTTGCGGCAGATCTTCGACACTTCGCGTTCCAGCGAACGCACGCCGGCTTCGCGGGTGTAGTAGCGAATGATGTCGCGGATCGCCGACTCGGCCACGCTGATTTCGCCTTCTTTCAGACCGTTGTTCTTGATCTGTTTCGGCATCAGGTAACGTTGCGCGATACTGGTCTTTTCATCTTCGGTGTAACCCGACAGGCGAATGACTTCCATCCGGTCCAGCAGCGCCGGCGGGATGTTGAAGGAGTTCGACGTCGCCACGAACATCACATCCGACAAGTCGAAATCGACTTCGATGTAATGGTCGGAGAAAGTATGGTTCTGTTCCGGATCCAGCACTTCCAGCAGCGCCGACGACGGATCGCCGCGGAAATCCATGCCCAGCTTGTCGATTTCGTCGAGCAGGAACAATGGATTGCGCACGCCGACCTTGGCCAGGCTTTGCAGGATCTTGCCCGGCATGGAACCGATGTAGGTACGGCGGTGACCGCGAATCTCGGCTTCGTCACGCACGCCGCCCAATGCCATGCGCACGAACTTGCGATTCGTTGCACGGGCGATCGACTGGCCCAGCGAAGTCTTGCCCACGCCCGGAGGACCGACGAAGCACAGGATCGGCGCTTTCAGCTTGTCGACGCGCTGTTGCACCGCGAGGTATTCCAGAATGCGTTCCTTGACCTTGTCGAGGCCGTAGTGGTCCCCTTCGAGGACTTTTTCGGCATTCGGCAGATCGTTGTTGACCTTGGATTTCTTCTTCCATGGCAGACCGACCAGCGTGTCGATGTAATTGCGCACGACCGTGGCTTCAGCGGACATCGGCGACATCAGCTTGAGTTTGCGCAATTCGGACTGCGCCTTTTCCAGCGCTTCCTTCGGCATCTTGGCGGAGAGAATCTTCTTCTCCAGCTCTTCCAGATCGGCACCGTCTTCGCCTTCGCCCAACTCCTTCTGGATGGCCTTGACCTGCTCGTTCAGGTAGTACTCGCGCTGCGACTTTTCCATCTGGCGCTTGACGCGGCCGCGAATGCGCTTTTCGACCTGCAGGATGTCCAGTTCGCCTTCCAGCTGGCCGAGCAGATGCTCATGGCGCTTGGCGACGTTGAAGATTTCCAGGATGACTTGTTTTTGCTCGAGCTTGAGCGGCAAATGTGCGGCAATGGTGTCGGCCAGACGCCCGGCGTCGTCGATGCCGGCCAGCGAGCTCAGGATCTCGGGCGGGATCTTCTTGTTCAGTTTGACGTACTGGTCGAATTGCTGAACGATGGTGCGGCGCATGGCCTCCACTTCAGCCTCGTCGCCCAGCTCGGACTCGACTGGTGTCAGATCGGCAACAAAATGGGTGTCCAGTTCGCTGATGTGATGGATGCGTGCGCGCTGTGCGCCTTCGACCAGCACTTTGACAGTGCCGTCGGGCAACTTCAGCATTTGCAGGATATTGGCGACGCAGCCGATTTCATAGATGTCGTCAGCCGACGGCTCATCCTTGGCGGCGGCTTTCTGGGCGGCAAGCATGATGCTCTTGCCCTGCTCCATAGCGGCTTCCAGAGCCTTGATCGACTTTGGACGACCGACGAATAAAGGGATCACCATATGCGGGAAGACAACAACATCCCGCAACGGCAACAGAGGCAATTGCGTTTGTTCTGTGAGAGTAGAAGTCGTCATGGCGAGCCTTATCAAAAGTTACTGTTAGTGATGTTGGCGCGAGCTGCTAAAACACAAGCCCAAATTGAATAAAAACACGACAACTTTTTGGCGAAACGTACTTTTGGCAAAGTTGAACTGCGGTTAACAAAGTGACAAAAAAGACAGCAAATCCGCAAACAAAAAAAGCCACACACGAAGTCGCCCTCGGGTGGCTTTACGATGGAAGCCGAAGTGATGTTCGCGGTTTATTGTACCGCTTTTAGTTCAAGCGGATTCCATCAGGTATTTTTTTGCTCCCCGATGGCTTCCGCCTGCGATCAGCCGCCCGAAACCTTGGGCTGCTCGTGGTAGATCAGCAAAGGCTTGGCGCCGTTGGTGATGGTGTTTTCATCGATGACCACCTTGGCGACATTTTGCTGGCTTGGCAGTTCGTACATCACGTCCAGCAGGGCATGCTCAAGGATGGAGCGCAGACCGCGCGCACCGGTCTTGCGCGCCAGCGCCTTCTTGGCGATGGCTTGCAAAGCCGCCGGACGGATTTCCAGTTCGGCGCCTTCCATTTGCAGCAGCTTGGCGTATTGCTTGATCAGCGCGTTCTTCGGCTCCAGCAGGATCTGGATCAGCGCCTCTTCGTTCAACTCGTTCAGCGTCGCGATCACCGGCAGACGGCCAACCAGTTCCGGGATCAGGCCGAACTTGACCAGATCGTCCGGTTCGGCGTGCAGCAGCACTTCGCTGGCGGTCTTCTGGGTCTGGCTCTTGACGTTGGCACCGAAGCCGATGCCGCTCTTTTCGGAGCGCTCGGAAATAATTTTCGCCAGGCCGTCAAATGCGCCGCCGCAGATGAACATGATGTTGGTCGTGTCGATCTGCACGAAGTCCTGGTTGGGATGCTTGCGACCGCCTTGTGGCGGCACCGACGCCATCGTGCCTTCGATCAGTTTCAGCAGGGCCTGCTGGACGCCTTCGCCGGACACGTCGCGGGTAATCGACGGGTTGTCGGACTTGCGCGAGATCTTGTCGATTTCGTCGATGTAGACGATGCCCTTCTGGGCCTTCTCGACTTCGTAATTGCAGTTCTGCAGCAGCTTCTGAATGATGTTCTCGACGTCTTCGCCGACATAGCCGGCTTCCGTCAGCGTGGTCGCATCGGCGATCACGAACGGTACGTTCAGCATGCGTGCGAGTGTCTGGGCCAGCAAGGTCTTGCCGGAACCGGTCGGACCGACCAGCAGGATATTGCTCTTGGCGAGTTCGACATCGTCCTTCTTTCCGAGATGCTTCAGACGCTTGTAGTGGTTGTACACGGCCACCGACAGAATGCGCTTGGCAGTCTGCTGGCCGATCACATACTGGTCGAGCAATTCGGAAATTTCCTGCGGCGTCGGCAGATCCGACTTGGCGCCGGCAACCGACTCGACGCTGGAAGCTTCGTCGCGAATGATGTCATTGCACAGATCGATGCATTCGTCGCAAATAAAGACCGACGGACCGGCGATCAGTTTCTTGACTTCATGCTGGCTTTTGCCGCAAAACGAGCAATAAAGCAGCTTTTCGCCACTGGAAGATTTTTTCTCGGACATATAGGGCAAATGTGAATAGAGTTCGGCTTGATCATACCTGCGATTTCATGATTCGTCACGGAATCGCCATATTTGGGCGCCAGTAAAAGCAGGTTCTAGCCTACCGCATGCAAGACTGAAAACAAAAAAAGCAATGAGATGGAAATCAGGCCTTAATTTCGGCATTGACAGTTTCTTACACGATGACGCAGTGCAAAAAGAAAATGCCCGAACCGAAGTCCGGGCATTTGCTGAAAACACAATGCTCAACGTACGGAACTACAGGGCAAAACCACCTGCCGTTACGCGCGCTTTTCCAGTACCTGATCGATCAGCCCATATTCAGCCGCAGCGGTAGCCGACATGAAATTGTCGCGATCGGTGTCCTTGCCGATCTGATCGATCGTACGACCGGTCTTCTCTGCCAGGATGGCGTTCAGACGTTCGCGCAGGTACAGAATTTCGCGCGCCTGGATTTCGATGTCCGACGCCTGGCCTTGCGCACCGCCCAGAGGCTGGTGAATCATGATGCGCGAGTTCGGCAACGAAAAACGCTTGCCCTTGGCGCCGGCGGCCAGCAGGAAAGCGCCCATCGAGGCGGCCAGACCGGTACACAGCGTGGAAACATCGGGCTTGATGAATTGCATCGTGTCGAAAATCGCCATGCCGGCCGATACCGAACCGCCCGGGGAGTTGATGTACAACGAAATGTCCTTGTCCGGATTTTCGCTTTCCAGGAACAGCAGCTGCGCCACCACCAGATTGGCGGTCGCATCATTGACCGGACCGACCAGGAAAATGATGCGCTCTTTCAGCAAGCGCGAATAAATATCGTACGCACGCTCGCCGCGACCGCTCTGCTCGATCACCATCGGGACCATGCCGAGCATCTCTGTATCCAGTGCAGACTGCTTGATGAAACCTGTCATGTGCATTTCCTTATGCGTAGTAGTCTTCTCTGATGTTACCCGAGAAGGTCGGATTACGCTTGCGGCTGATTGCCCATCAATGCGTCGAACGCGACCGATTTCTCGGAAACCTTGGATTTACCCAACACGTAATTGACGACGTTTTCTTCCAAAACAAGAGCCTCGACTTCTGCCAGACGGCGACGGTCGCTGAAGTAGTACTTCAGGACTTGTTGCGGGTCTTCGTAGCTTTGTGCGAAGTCTTCGACTTGCGCCTTGACTTGTTCTTCGGTGGCTTCCAGCTTGTTGGTCTTGACGACTTCAGCCAGGATCAGGCCCAGGCGGACGCGGCGTTCTGCCTGGGCGGCAAACAGTTCGCGCGGCAGTTGCATGCCTTTAGGGTCCATGCCGCGTTGCGCCATGTCCTGATGCGCCATTTCGACCAGGCGCTCGATGTCTTGCTCGACCAATGCCTTCGGCACTTCCAGTTCGCTGACCTTGATCAGGGCGTCCATGACGCTGTCCTTGGTCTTGGCCTTGGTGCGGGCGCTGACTTCACGTTCCAGGTTGCGCTTGATGTCTTCGCGCATCTTGGTCAGGTCGCCGTCTTCAATACCCAGCGATTTTGCGAATTCTGCATCGACTTCCGGCATGTGCGCCCATTCCAGCTTCTTGAGCGTGATGGTGAATTCCGCGGTTTTGCCGGCCACGTCCTTGCCGTGGTAGTCCGCCGGGAATGCCAGCGGGAAAGTCTTGGACTCGCCGACCTTCAGGCCGATCGTCGCTGCTTCGAATTCCGGCAGCATGCGGCCTTCGCCCAGCACGAACGGGAAGGCATCGGCCTTGCCGCCCTGGAATTCAACGCCGTCGATCTTGCCGACGAAGTCGACCGTGGCGCGGTCGCCGTTTTGTGCAACCGGCTCGCCGCCGTCGCCGTGCGC
>JGI25156J39149_1001352_pt1 | contig 10515 bp, 6 predicted proteins | sample AraplaCL_Col_mMS_FD_39149 | JGI IMG/M metagenome (IMG submission 39149)
CGGCCGCGCGATCGTGCGCGAAGCCGACGTGTTTTTATTCGACGAGCCGCTGTCGAATCTCGACGCCAAACTGCGGACCGAACTGCGCCGCGAGTTGAAGCAATTGCACCAGCGTCTCGGCGCAACGATGATCTACGTGACGCACGACCAGGTCGAAGCGATGACGCTCGCCACGCGCATGGCCGTGATGCGAGGCGGCGCGATCCAGCAGTTCGGCACACCTGCCGAGGTCTATGCGCGGCCCGCCAATCTCTTTGTCGCGACGTTTCTCGGCACGCCTGCGATGAACCTGGTCAACGGCACGCTGGAGCAGCGCGACGGCGCGCTGCATTTCTGCACCGAGCAGTGGCGGCTCGACGTGTCGAACTATGCGTTCGTCGATCGATCCGGCGAGTCACAATTGCAATCGTCTCCCCGCCCATGCGTGCTAGGTGTTCGCGCAGAAGACGTGCGCATTGGTCCGACGCAGAGCGAAGGCGCTGGCGAGCGCGCGAAAATTTCGCTCGTGGAGCCGATGGGCAACCACCGCGTCGTCTGGCTCGACTATCATGGTGTGCAGATCGCGTCGATCGATCAAAGCAAGACGCCGGTAATGGCCGGCGATACGCTGGCGTTCTCGCTCGACAGCACACATGTCTCGCTCTTCGACGCGGCGAGCGGCGCGCGGTTGTAGCGCGCCGGTGTGAGGGTCGTCGAAAACGGCAAGGTGTGACGGAGAACCGTGTGGCAACACTGAAAGATGTCGCGGCGCTGGCTGGTGTCGGCATGTCGACCGCGTCGCGCGTTATATCCGGTAAGGGCCCGGTCTCAGCCGACGCCGCGTCGCGCGTGCGGGCTGCAATCGAGCAGTTGAACTTCCGCCCGTCGTCCATCGGCCGCGCGATGGCCACGCAGTCGCTCGGCATGATCGGTATTTTCGTGCCGACGTTTTTCGGTTCCTATTACGGCACCATCCTCAAACAGACCGATACTGAGTTGCGCGCCGTGCGCCGGCATGTGGTGGTCGCAACCGGCTGCGGAGAAGTGTCGCCGCGCGAGCAGGCTATCGAGGCGGTGCGTTTTCTGATTGGCCGCGATTGCGACGGCGTCGTGGTGATCAGCCATGATCTGCACGATGAAGACCTGATCATGCTGCATCGAATGCATCCGAAAATGGTGTTCCTCAATCGAGCGTTCGACCAGGTCCCGGAGGCGTCGTTTTGCGCGGATCATCGGTACGGCGGGGAACTGGCGGCGCGCACGCTGCTTGAGCACGGGCACCGCGATATCGCCGTGATTTCCGGGCCTTTTACGGCTTCGGACAACCTGACGCGGCTCGAAGGCTTCTTCGCGGAACTCGAACGCGCGGACATTTCGCGCAGCGACGTGACCTTGATCGAATCAGACTTCTCGCCGGAAGGCGGCTACGCTGCCGCACAGAAACTGCTCGATTCGAAGCGGCGCTACACGGGTCTATTCTGTGCGAACGACACAATGGCGGTCAGCGCGCTCGCGCGTTTTCACGAAGCCGGCATTTCGGTGCCGGACGAATTGTCGGTGATCGGTTACGACGACGACTACTCCGCCGCTTATACGGCGCCCGGACTCACGTCTGTGCACATTCCTACGGCAGAACTGACGCAAAACGCGGTGCGCTGGCTTCTCAACCAGTGTTATCGAACGACGTGGGAGATCTTCCGCGAGTTTCCGGTGAGCGTCACAATGCGCGAGTCGGTGGGGCCGGCGCCGGGCGCCAAGCCCGCTTCGATTAGTGCGTCGTGCTTCGGCGGCGCTTGATCGTCTCTTCCCGGAGACCGCCGGCAGCCCTTGTTGAGCGTTAGGCGCCGCTGCGCAGCGCTTCTTCATGGCGCTGGCGCGCCTCTTCTTCGAGCCGCGTGTCCTCGAGTTCCTGCAGCACCGCTTCCAGATCGACCGGCGTCGTATCGGCTTCGACGTGACCCGTCAACTGCGCATCCACGTGCAACGCGCCGGCTTCATAAAGCGACCAGATTTCCTTGCCGTAGTTCGTTTTCAGCAACGCCGGCGCGAACTGGCCGAAATACGTGGCGAGGTTGTTCACATCGCGTTCCAGCATCGCGGGCGCTTCCAGGTTGCCGGCGGCGTCTACCGCCTGCGGCAGGTCGATGATCACGGGGCCGTCGGCGGCAAGCAGAATGTTGTATTCGGACAGATCGCCGTGAATCATGCCGGCACACAGCATACGCACGACCTGATTGACGAGCAGCGCATGCAGTTCGAGCGCGCGCGCCTCGCTCATATCGACATCGTTCAGACGAGGTGCCACATTGCCATCCGCGTCGGTCACGAGTTCCATCAGCAATACGCCGTCGCTGCAAATGAAGGGTTGCGGTACGCGCACGCCGGCGTTGGCCAACTGGAAAAGCGCACTGACTTCGGCGTTCTGCCAGGCCTGTTCCTGCACTTCACGGCCGTAACGGCTGCCTTTTTCCATCGCGCGTTGCTGACGGCTGTTCTTGACCTTGCGACCTTCGCGATACGAGGCAGCCTGACGAAAACTGCGCTGTTTGACATCCTTATAGACCTTCGCGCAGCGCGTGGAGTCGCCGCTGCGCACCACGTACACGGTGGCTTCCTTACCGCTCATCAATTGGGATATGACTTCGTCGATCAGGCCTTCCTCGACTAGCGGGAGCAAACGTTTCGGCGTTTTCATGCGACCGCCCGGATGTGGCGGCAAGCGTGGCAGCCGTGCGCGGCGGGAGGCGGGGAGAAGTGGTGCGGGATTCGAGTCATGCCGGATTATAAACGCTGCGCCCGCGCGGCTCTTTATTGACGCGAGCCGCTGCTGCCACACGTTTCAGCACGATTCGCGGATGCCCGCGTCAAAAACACCTTCCTCGCGCACTGAGCTGGAATGTTGCCGCTCCTTGCGACGCGGTAGTCGCGACAACGTTTGCGCGAGCCCACTAACACCACCGGCATCTGCTCCGACGAAACGCTTTGCACTTTTAGCCGCTATTTCACGGGCTAAAATGCGCCGCGGCCTGGCACTGGTGTAATAGTCCGCAACAGTGCTGTGCGGTTTTCGCGCATTGTCTCCGCGAGCTTATCGCGTAGACTCGTGAGCAACGAAAACTGGTTACGGGGTGTGAGATGTTGGCGGTTTTCTTTATCGCCTGTCCGATCTGCATTGCGGCGCTGTTCGGTTTCGCGCGGCATGTCGATCCGCGCACGGGTCACTTCAAACGTTGATTCTCAACGCTGCGATTTTCGCCGACACCGGCAGGTAAATGCCGGTGCCGGTCTTTAGTTGTGGCCGGTTTCGTCCGCGGGCCTTGCCTTCAGGTACTGAATCGCGGCACGATGCGCGATAACCTGAGTTTGGGGCGGCATCGCGTATGCAAGACTTTCTGGGGAATCTGGCGACACGCGCAGGCGTGCTCAAGGGCGTGCTTCCATTGAGCCGCGCGGCGGCGTTGCGCGATGCGCTGGCGGGCGTGCAACTCGCGTCGATGGACATCCCACAGGTGCTCGGCTACGCGCGCATTGCGGGCATGCCTGCTGTTACCGGCCTTTACACCGTCTTTCTGCCGCTTATCGCGTTTGCCTTCTTCGGCGCATCGCGGCACCTCGTCGTCGCAGCGGATTCAGCCACCGCCACCATCTTTGCGAGCCGCCTGTCGACCATGGCGCCGGTTTCGAGCGCGGAATACGCGTCGCTCGCCGCAATGGTCGCGTTGCTCACCGCTGCCTTGTTGTTCGTCGCGCGCATTTTCAAACTTGGCTTTCTAGCCGACTTCCTGTCGCGCACTGTGCTCGTAGGCTTTCTTGCCGGAGTCGGCGTTCAAGTGGGCATTGCGATGCTGGGCGACATGCTCGGCCTGACAGGACACGCGGCGCGCAGTGTGGACCAGCTTGTTCTCGTCGCGCGTGACTGGGCGCGACTCGATGTCCCGACGTTTGCGATTTCTGTGCTGGTCGTCGTGGCGGTTCTATTCTTCAAACGTGTCTGGCCGCGTTTGCCAGTGCCGTTGATTGCGGTCGTGGCGGGAATCGCCGCGAGCGATATGTACGGCTTCGCCGCGCGCGGCATCGCAGTGCTCGGCCCGGTTGCAGGAGGCTTGCCGCCGCTGCGCATGCCGTCGGTGACGTGGGAGCAGATGCTCGATCTCGTGCCGGTCGCCGCCTCGTGTTTCGTGATGATCGTCGCGCAAAGCGCCGCGGCGAGCCGCGTGTTCGCCGAGCGTCACCACGAAGCGACCGACACGAATGCCGACCTGCTCGGCATCGCCGCGGCCAACGCAGCCGCTGCGTTTTCCGGAGCGTTCGTGGTGAACGGCAGTCCGACGCAGACCGCGATGGCCGATCGGGCAGGCACGCGCAGCCAGTTCGCGCAGATCGTATTCGCGGCCGTCGTAGTAGTCGTTCTGCTGTTTTTCAGCCGGTTCTTGCAGTATCTGCCGCGCTGCATTCTGGCAAGCATCGTATTCACGATCGCGGTCGGGTTGATCGACCTGAAGACCTTGCTCGCGATTCGCCGCGAGAGTCCGGGTGAGTTCGCGCTCGCGGTGTTCACGGCCGCAGCCGTGGTGCTGATCGGCGTAGAACACGGCATTCTGGTGGCGGTCGCGTTGTCGTTACTGCGCCATGTGCGCCATAGCTACCGTCCGCATACGATGATTCTCGCGCCCGGCGACGACGGCGTCTGGGTGCCGGTGCCCGCGATTCCGGGCTCACAGACTGCGCCAGGCTTGATCGTTTATCGCTTCGGCGCCGACCTGTTCTATGCGAATGACCACTTTTTCGTCGACGACGCCCGGCGCCTGATCGACCACGCGCCGAGCACGGTGCGCTGGTTCGTGGTGGATGCGAGCGCGATTACCGACCTCGATTATTCCGCGTCGCGCTCCGTGGGCGAGCTATGCGCGCTGCTCAAACGAAGCGGCATCAACGTGATTTTCGCTCGTGTGAACCCCTATTTACGCTCGGATATGGACCGGCACGGTATCACGCCGATCATTGACGGAAGCTGTATTTTCGGCACGTTGCACGAAGCACTGCGCGCGGCAGGCGTGGACCAGCCCGTGGCGAAATGAACGCGTTAGCTTTTCGACGTCAGCATCTTCAGGCCCGCAATGCCGAACATGATCGCGAGAGAGCCGTCCAGCCAGCGCCGGATTGCAACATAGACGCGCCGCGCGGATGCCGTTGAAAACAGCAGCGCATAACTGCTGAACACGGACGCGCCAATGCACATGCAGCCGAGCACGATTGGCGCGATGTGCGACGTACCGCCCGCTGGCGACATGGCAAGCGACACGATCGACATCCACACGAGAACGGCCTTCGGATTGGTCAGATGCAGCAGCAGGCCACGCAGATAGAGCCGCGTGAGAGGCTCGTTGCGGCGAGCCTCGCTCGCGGGCATTGCACGGGGAGCGAAGGCTGAGCGCGCCGATTTAACGCCTAACCACAGCAGATAAATGCCACCGGCGACCTTGATCGCGGCGAGGCATTCGGAGCATGTAGCAAGTACCGCCGACAAACCGAGTGAAGCCAGCAACGCCCAGAAGAACGATCCCGACACCACGCCCAACGCGAAGGTGAGCGCCGAGCGGCGCCCTGCGCTCATAGCGAGAGACATGATCGCCAGATTGCTCGGGCCGGGGCTTGCCGTGCCGACGAAGTAGGCGCTATAGGCGATCAGGACATCGGCGGTGAGAAAAGCGGTAGGCGTCATGGGCTGCGGCTCGGGGGCGGACAGTGGGAACGATGATTCTGCGCGCCGAAGCATGCAGCGCACAGATACAGTTGAACGCGCGTCGATCGGCACACTCGTGCGCAACTCTTCATCTACGCCGCGTTTTTATTGGTTCGCCGCCGTGCCGATGCACTCGGCAAGCGCGCCGGCCACCGCCTGCCGGCTATGCCGCGGACGCTGTACGAGGCCGATCTCGCGGTGAAACGTAGCCTCTTCGAGCGATAGGGCGACCACGCCGGCGGGCCACTTGCCGAGGCCCGCAGTGTCAGGGATCAATGCGACGCCGATGCCGCGCGCGACCAGTTGCACGATAGCCTGCAATTCGTCGAGTTCCAGCACGTCTTGTACATTCAACCGCGAGCGCCGCAGAAAGCGGTCGACCAGGCGCCCGCCGAACGAGGTGCGGTCGTAGCGGATAAACGGCTCGCTTTTCAACAACTCGCGCCACGATCGCTTGCCGCGCGCAAGCGCTTTCGGTACGAGCAGCACGAACGGTTCAGTGACGAGCGTGCGCCATTCCAGTTCCGAGGGCAGTGCAAACGGCGGCTTGATGATGACGGCCAGATCCAGTTCGCCCGAGTCCACCTGCCCGAGCAGATTGAGCGATACGCCGGGCACGACGCGAATTCGCCAGCCGGGACGGTCCGCCCTGAAGTGCGACAGTGCATCCGCGAGAAATGACACTTGCGCCGACGCAATGGCGCCTATCCGCAGCATGCCGCTCTCCGCTGCGACCGCGCCCCGTTCGGACAGACGCGCGTAGAGCGTCATCATTTCTTCGGCGAGCGCGAGCGTTTCGCGTCCCGCATCGTTAAGCGTGGCGGAGCGGCCCGTGCGATCGAACAGCGCGAAGCCAAGCTCTTCTTCGAGCCGCTGCATCTGCGCGCTGACGGCCGACTGCGTGAGCCCGATGCGAGCACCCGCGCCGGAAAAGGTGCCGTACTGGCTCACGGCAATGAAAGTCTTGAGTTCGGAAAGCATGCTTCGATTGATCGATTATGGTGTTGGTCAGATCAAATATATATCGTTTTTCACCAATTTTAATTGTGGTTAAGCTAATGGCGACTCAGGCAACTCGCTCAGGCGGGTTGCTCAGGCAGGTTGCCGTCGAAATCATCAACCGTAATACCCACTCAACCAGCGAGCCTCACATCATGAGCGTTGCCGACACCGTTTTGCCGCCGTTTCACCTGGCGTTTCCTGTTCATAGTCTCGCCGCTGCGCGCGAGTTTTATGGCGAGTTGCTCGGCTGCCCCGAAGGACGCAGTTCCGAGCAGTGGGTCGATTTCAATTTTTACGGGCATCAGATAGTCGCGCATCTCGCGCCCGAAGAAACTGGCCACCGCCAGACCAGCAAGGTGGACGGCGACGCCGTGCCGGTGCGCCACTTCGGCGCCGTGCTTTCAATGGAGCAATGGCAGGCCGCCGCGGACAAGCTGCAGAATGCGGGCATCGACTTCATCATCGAGCCGCATGTGCGTTTCAAGGGCGAGGTCGGCGAACAGGCGACCATGTTCTTTCTCGATCCGTCGGGCAACGCGCTCGAATTCAAGGCGTTCGCCGACATGTCGTCGCTGTTCGCGAAGTGAAGGTATCAGAAAAAGCGTAGGCTGACTGAAATATGACGGCGGCCGGCCCTAACGGACGGCCGTCCGTCCTTGGCTTTTCCTTACGGTTAGCTTCCTGACATTCTCGCCATTTTCGCGTCATGCAGGTGTTGGTGCTAGCGATCTAGCATAAGCGCCAGTTCCCCATCCTTACCTGCTCCCGGCAGTTACCTGCACTTTACTCAGGCGCGTTTCATGTGGATTGTCAACGTTGCGCTTAAGCGGCCGTACACGTTCATCGTGATGGCCATTCTGATCGTGCTGGCGACGCCTTTCGTGCTGTTCACCACGCCGGTCGACGTGCTCCCGGAAATCAACATTCCGGTAGTCAGCATCATCTGGACATACAACGGCTTGTCCGCCGAGGACATGGCCCACCGGATCGCCTCGGTCAACGAACGCAGTTTGACCACCACCGTCAACGACATCGAGCATATCGAGTCGCAATCGCTCGCGGGTATCACGATCCTGAAGGTGTTTCTGCAGCCGACCGCGAACATACAGACCGCGATTGCGCAGACGGTGGCCGTTGAACAGGCGCAACTCAAGCAGATGCCGCCGGGCGCCACGCCGCCGCTGGTGATCAGTTATTCGGCCTCCAGCATTCCGGTGATTCAACTGGGCCTGTCGAGCACCAAGCTCTCCGAGCAACAGCTCAACGATACCGCGCTGAACTTCCTGCGGCCGCAGCTGGTGACGATCCCCGGCGCGGCCGTGCCTTATCCGTATGGCGGCAAATCGCGGCTGATCTCCGTTGACCTCAATACACGCGCGTTGCTCTCCAAAGGTCTCACGCCGCTGGACGTGGTCAGCGCGTTCAACGCGCAAAACCTGATTCTGCCCACCGGCACGGCGAAGATCGGACCGAAGGAATACACGATCAACATGAACGGCTCGCCTGCCACGCTCGAAGGGCTCAACGATATTCCGGTGCGCACGGTCAACGGCGCGACGACCTATCTGCGCGAAGTCGCTCACGTGCGCGACGGTTTTTCGCCGCAAACCAACATCGTTCGTGAGAACGGCCATCGCGGCGTGCTCATGTCGGTGCTGAAAAACGGCAGTGCGTCGACGCTCTCTATCGTCAACACGCTGCATGGCTTGCTGCCGGCCGCGCGCGCGGCGCTTCCGCCGGATCTGAAGATCACCGCGCTGTTCGACCAGTCCGTGTTCGTGAAGGCGGCAGTGCAGGGCGTAGTCCGCGAGGCGGTGGTAGCCGCGGCGCTGACCGCCGCGATGATTCTGCTTTTTCTCGGCAACTGGCGCAGCACCTGCATCATCGCAATTTCGATTCCGTTGTCGATCCTGTCGTCGCTGATCGCCTTGCATGCGCTCGGGCAGACCATCAACATCATGACGCTCGGCGGCCTCGCGCTCGCGGTGGGTATCCTCGTCGACGATGCGACCGTAACGATCGAGAACATCGAACGGCATCTGCATATGGGCACCAACCTGCATGATGCGATTCTGGAAGGCGCAGGCGAAATCGCCATTCCGGCACTCGTCTCGACGCTATGTATCTGCATCGTCTTCGTGCCCATGTTCTTTCTGACAGGCGTTGCGCGCTACCTGTTCGTGCCGCTCGCCGAAGCGGTGGTCTTCGCGATGCTTGCGTCGTACGTTCTGTCGCGCACGCTCGTGCCCACGCTGGCCATGCTGCTGATGGGCCACGCGCACAAGCCGAAGTCCGATACGAAGCCGAGTTTGTTCGCACGTCTTTATCGGCGCTTCGATAACGGCTTCGAGCGCATGCGGGCTGCCTACATTGTGATTCTCAGCAGTCTGCTCGTGCGCCGTGCCCGCTTCGGCAGCATTTTTCTCGGCTCTTGCGTGGTGTCGATGGGACTTGCGTTCGTGCTGGGCGAAGACTTCTTCCCGAGTGTCGACGCGGGCAATATCCGCTTGCACATGCGCGCGCCGACGGGCACACGGATCGAGGAAACCGCACGTCTCGCCGACGAAGTCGAAAAGGTGATCCGCGAAGTCGTGCCCGAGAAAGAACTCGGCACGATCCTCGACAACCTTGGTTTGCCGTACAGCGGTATCAACCTTTCATACAGCAATGCGGGGACGATCGGCACGCTCGACGGCGAAATACAGATCGCGTTGAAAGAAGGTCACGAGCCGACGCAACTCTATGTGGACAAGCTGCGCGCCATGCTGCCGCAACGTTTTCCGGGTGTGGAGTTTTTCTTCCAGCCGGCGGACATCGTCACCCAGATTCTCAACTTCGGGCTTCCGGCGGCCGTGGATATACAGATCGCCGGCGCGGATCAACAGGGCAACTTCGACGTCGCACGCAAGCTGCTCAAACAGGTGCGCATGATCCCAGGCACTGTTGACACGCACATTCAGCAGAAACTCGACGAGCCCGCCATCAACCTGCAAATGGACCGCACCCGTTTGCAGCAACTCAATCTGACGGCCAGCAATGTCGCGCAAAACGTGCTGATTTCTCTATCGGGAAGTTCGCAGACGTCGCCGGGCTTCTGGTACAACGACCGCAACGGGGTCGAGTACAACGTTGCAGTGCAAACGCCGCAGTACAGCATTTCCTCGATCGACGACCTGTTGCGCACGCCAGTGTCGGCCTCCGCAACGGGGCCGACGCAACTGCTCGGCAACCTCGTGCGCGTGCAGCCGCAAAACCAGTTCGCGGTAGTCACACACTACAACATCAGGCCGGTCATCGACCTTTACGTGAGCGTCGATAAACGCGACCTGGGAAGCGTCGCGGATCAGGTCGACAAGCTCGTCGAACAGGCGCGCGCGTCACTGCCGCGCGGCAGTCAGATCACCGTGCGCGGCCAGGTACAGACGATGCGCAGTTCCTATTTCGGGCTCGGCCTCGGCGTGGCGATGGCGATCGTGCTCGTGTACCTGCTGATCGTCGTGAATTTTCAGTCGTGGGTCGATCCTCTCATTATCGTGAGCGCTTTGCCTGCGGCTCTCGCCGGCATTGTTTGGATGCTGTTCCTGACCGGCACGCATCTGAGTGTGCCGGCGCTCACGGGCGCGATCATGACGATGGGCGTCGCCACGGCCAACAGTATTCTGATGGTTGCGTTCGCGCGTCAGCGGCTTTCCGCCGGCGCGCCACCGTTGACCGCGGCGCTCGAAGCGGGAGCGAGCCGCATCCGCCCGGTGCTGATGACCGCGTTCGCAATGATCATCGGCATGATTCCG